>JGI24022J15233_10008945_pt1 | contig 11248 bp, 11 predicted proteins | sample Ectturendosymbi2_FD_15233 | JGI IMG/M metagenome (IMG submission 15233)
CTCTTTACAAAACGGTGCTCGTCTCCAAGCGAGCACTTCGCTTTCAACGCACTCTTTCTGTGAGAGCATTCTCTTTGTGCACCTGAAGGCGGTGAGCTGCGCCTGGTGAGAACAGTTGGAATGGTCACACTTGACGAGATCCTCTTTGATACTTTAAGCAAAAAATGGCACTAACACTGAGACTACTACCTCAAGTTTACTGCTGTCCACCGTGTGCGCAAACCAATGTTATTATCAGACCAGTATACTTTAGACCTAAAACCACCTGGCTTTATATGACGCCAGGGAATACATGCCTTGCAGTAGCCTAGCTTTTTTCTGGATTACTGAAACAGAACACAAAGTTTTTCTTCAGACAGGATACAATGTTTTCCTCCGACACGCTTCAGCGCTATATATGCATGCAGAGATTTAGCTGCACATGTGCCGAGATAGCTAAATGCGCACAGAGATAGCTATCTCTGCACAGAGATAGCTATCTCTGCGCAGATATAGCTAACTGCGTGCAGATATAGCTAACTGTGTGCAGAGATAGCTATCTCTGCGCAGAGATAGCTAAATGCTTACAGAGATAACTATCTCTGTGCAGAGATAGCTAAATACGCGCAGAGATAACTATCTCTGTGCAGAGATAGCTAATTATGCGCAGAGATAGCTAAATGCGTGCAGAGATAGCTAAATATGCGCAGAGATAGCAGTTTTTGTGCTAAGTCTTTCAGATATAATATTTTTACGAACGGCGCCCCATACATTGGTACTTTACCTGGACTTGACCAGTTTAGGAATTAGCGTCCCACTCTGCAGTAGTGTTGTACCAAGTGAACAAATAGTGTTAAGAATGCGTCTGTAACCCAGAGGCTCGGCCTCCAACGCCGTTACAAAACGTTCTGTTCAGTATGTTTCTGTAGCCCGGTGTCAAGCGAAATTTCTGACCTATTTTGTCAGTTATTTTGCTTCTCAGATTAAAGGAATAAAGTTTGGCGATTACTTTTTTGATGTGTGTTGTGTAAATTAAACTTTTTGGTTAGAGGTCAGATACCCACAACAAACTACAGTAGGCAGGCCCATAGCCAGGTTTTGAGGTTTGGAGGGGGAAAATACATTTTTACGGGAGCGCGATTTTTGTTTTTATTATATTTTTGAAACAAATTTTTCTGGGAACAAGAAAATTTGGGGGAAACAAAAGAAATTTTGAGGGGCACTGCTCCCGAATGCCCCCCGTGGCTACGGATCTGCAGTACGGGAATAAGCAAAACCAGTGAAAAATATTGGACTTAGTCTTAGACTTCAATTATTTTTCTTTTCCGAACTGTAGGATAAACCCTAACCCGACACACTTACCTAAACACCAAATCCTAAGCCCTAATCATCAGTTTTCTCAGCGTGTTTGATATGTTGAATGTTGCTCTGTACATGCGCATATGGCGTGAAGTCAGAAATTTCGCTTGACATCGGTGATTCAGCCTCCAACGCTGTTGTAAAACGCTCTGTTTTGTCTGTTTTTATTAACCAGCGTAGTGCAGAATGTGTGTGTTTGTATACTATGGACTTCGTGTCTGCCGGCAAAAATACATTATCATTATATGTAACCGTTTGCGAAAAAGTTGTACCACGGTTGAATAAGCACGATGACGTCATCGAATGAAATTTCATGAAACTGCCCCCCCCCGAAATGAAGAGTTGGTTGCGCCCCTGCTGCAGGATACTTGTGATTTTTCTGATCAGGATTGGATTTGGATATTTGTTTTTGAAAAATTTTGTATCAGGACAGGATCAGGGTATTTGTTTGATTTCAATAACGAAATTTCCCTGAGAGTGACAAATGATCGTGGTAGTGTCTTCTTTGCTATGATTTTGATATTCACATAAAATCAAAATGATTTTGTCAGTATGTGCTGCACTCATCACAATCAATGATAATTCATGTTACTTTATTGTAAATTTTTTTCCAGCGAAGTGGAAGTAGTAAGCTGCTCTTATAATGCTGGTGTGTTGCTTTGTTTGCTTTGTTTGTTGTTGTGTGTGTTATGTAGGCTAATATTCTATTTCATGGGTGGCCAACTTGTCTTCGACTGGGATCAACTAGAAAATTTATTGATAACTTGCGATCGACTGGTCGGTACTGAAGTCACAAATGCAAAATGCCTAGTGTGCAATTACAGCGTACCATCGCCTTAGTAAGTAAATCGTGATGCGCAGAGGGCAAAGTGTTTGTTACGCATAAATCACGATTGCTACTCAATGATAGAAAAACATGTTGCAATACCTTTGCGGCATCTGCCGAGCTGGCCTGTGGTCAGCCATCCCAAGATGCACGAAAAAATATACATGACCAACCAATTGGTGGATACTTTTTATGTACTTTCTGGAATATTGATTGAAAAATGTTCATTTTAGGTATCTTGTCAATTCAATGCAAAATCAGGCGCGATCGACCAAGTGACACTCGGTGACCGACCTGTTGGTCACCCCTGGTCTATTTCAGTGTTTGAGCTACATTTATTTTGGTTAGAGTTTTGAACATTCTTCCTCAAGTTTTATACTGTACAGTCAACCTTTGCTAAAAGACAGTTTGAGTTTATAGTTTTTGTATGCTTCATAGTTTTACTATATTTTATACTGTGATCTACTCTCAGTGTTACAAAATCTGTTTACTTTATTTTGCCAATTGATTGAATGCTGGAGCTCTTTTGCCATTAGCTGAACCAAATTGGTTGAATTGGTCACATGACAAGGATTATATCCTTGCATTAGCCCATCGTTTTGCCATATAACCTAGTCTTAAACTCTACCCCAAATTGTAAACCTGTGTCTAGTTTTCAGAACTTATTGAAAAAGTAGACTACTGTAGCTTATATCAAAAGTTTTCCCATAAAAAGAGTCGTCTCCATTATTAGCCGAGCCGAAACAATGCTGAGAGCCCAAACGACGACCACTCGCACAGCAGGAATTCCCACTCGACCAGGTTCATCGCACCAACTGCTAGTGCCATGAACTCAGTGTTATGAGCGCACAAAGCCGGATACACTACAGTTCAAATGGAAAAATAACCACAACAGAACTATACCTCTGGCGACAAAATACACACAACTTTTCTGTTTTTCCGATTGAAAGTGCACAACATGTGATGTTATTTTTTATGGATTGGGTCACAAAATGACAGGGTGTTTTTATTTGGAAGTGGCCATAGGTCTGCTGACGGTGACACGGTTAGAATAAAACGCTGATTTTGTCACATTAGCAGCACTGTCACGGTAGTCAAGTAGACGTGACTTACTGTGTGATTGATTTTCACGTTGACTCTTGCCATGAACGGGCACCTTTCATTTTGGTAGTAGTGGTTGCACTTTTCATAGTACCCGGTTTTTATTTACTTTTTTCAAAAGTTTCCAAACTTTTGTGTTCAGATTTGCAGTTTAGGTTTAGGGGTTGGTTTTAGGTTTATTACGTTTCTACCAAGCGTAGTGCAGTCTTGTTTTGTATTTAGCCAGTGTTGCATTCGGATACAGATGGATATCGGATACTAAATTTCTGAAATTATTTAATGACGATTGGGTATGGATGTGCAAAAAATTTTTGGGATATGGATCAGGAGTTGAAAAATGAATACCTGCTCACCTCTGCTGTGGATGCTGCGTTGGTGGCACTGGGAAGTCACTAAGGTGGAAGTCAGCCAGTTCGCACCTGTTTTCGAGAGCCTGCTTTTTGAATTTCCCGAGGCCTATATGCAGGGCCGCAACCAGTTGATATATCTTTTTTGGGGGGGGCAAAATGATTGCCACTTGTTTTACCTAGCAACTAAAATAATTTTGGCCCTTTCCAAACGTTTTTGAAAAATTCGGAGGGGGCAATTGCCCAGCTGCGACCTGGTTGCGGGCCTGCCTATATGAATCCGTCATTGATTGTCTCATACATACCTGAAAACCTGTTGTTAAAATTTTTGAACCCAACTTCTTCTGGCAGCCATTCATTAACGCGGAACAAGTTACCGGAAAAGCGCCAAGTACCGCTGTCCAAGTGTTCATGTTAACCTCACCGGGAATCGAATCCAGAATTACAGACTGTGGAGAAGTTCACGCCTGTATGTAAGTCTTTGCACGCTTGTGTACGGGTCCTCATTGTGGATAGAATTGGAAAGCACTTGTCAATATGGGCGTCAGAAGGATTTTTTCCGAGGGGGGGAGGCAAAAGTGGATTTTTCCAGGTGGTGCCTAACAATGGTGAATGTCATTTCGATAACTCAAAACTAGGAGAAAAACATTTTTCTACTATAAGTTTAATAAGAAAATGTCAAATTTCAAAATCCAAGGCAACACCCCTCTGCCAGCGCCCCATGCCTGTCAAAATTAACATCTTATTGGAAATGCTGACCAATACCTACCTGTTGTTAAGTTTTTTTTCGCAATCGAATGCCTGCAGAAATCGCATTTAGGAAAGCGGGGCTGACGTGCTGGTTAAACACAAATATTTACTTGTGGTTGTGCTGTAGACTTTGTTGCATTCAACTTGACTTGTCCTGCGTATTCGTCATTGCAGTGCACGATGCGCCAGTCTTTTGCTGAACTATTTGTTCGAGCCTTGGTTCCATTGAAGTTATCAGGAAGTCACAGCCTTTTTGCACTCGGCACTAGTTTCTCAACGGTATTGCAGACCATTGCATCTGTTTTGGTTTAGCTACTAGCAAACTTATCAGCAGGAAGGTGAAATAGAGATTAACTAGCTTTTTAGGGGAGTTTTTTCTTAGTGCGAATTGATTTAAACGATAGATACATATGCACTTTTTCGTATTTGATGAATTCAACAAAATCATTTAACATGTAACATTGGCGTTTCCATGTCATCTCAGAGGTTAGATTGAAGATGAAAGTTGGTAACAATCAGGGGTGTAGTGGGGTGGTAACGGCGTTCCCATACCCCTTTTTGGCGAGTTCCCACACCTTTTTGCACTAGTAACCTTGCTTTAAGGGATCCAAAAGATCACATTAAGGCTGCGATCTCACAGATGGGCTAGCAACACGCAGATTTGCACTGCTAGTCAAAAGTGTACACAGTGAAACAAGAGGATCCAGTGTGGAAATTCTTGTAGTGTAGGCGAATGGTCACTTTATACGAACTATTTGTTCAGTTTTTTTATTTGGTGTGGGAACGGCGTTCCCACATCTCTTTTTGCAAAGGTGTGGGAAAGCCTCTTGCGGAAATGGCATTCCCACACCTCTTTGTTTAGCACTACACCCCTGGTAACAATTATGGTAAAATTACATGTTTAACTGGTTTAATCCAGTTTTACAAGCTGTTGAAGTTAACTAGCTGATATTTTTTGTGAACTGCTCTGCCCATTTTGCTGATATCGAACTACTTTGTTTACTTATTTTATCTGACGTTGATTTAATGCATTTTGTTTCTTTTGCTGCTTGTAAAGCGTCTTCAATTAAAAATTGATTTGTGCTAGCTACAGAACTTGACTCACATGGTCTTTCGCCAACTTTTTGTGATTCAAACATGTTAGATAACAATCATCAATTTGCTAAACCTTGAGTCTCTGATGTTTTGTATTTTCATCAACATAAAATTAATGTCTGCTCCTTAATGCTGTTGTTTTTTCTCTTGCTGCATTCGTGTTACTTCGTGATTTTAGTCGCAAAAATGCATGAATAAGCCATTACCATGCGCTCTCTGCAAATTAGCGTTCTTCAACATACGCTTGTCGGTTAGCAGCTGATTTAATTATTTAAATGAATGGTTCTGCGCTGACCAAATTTCACATGTCCCGCGGCTCTGGTATCAAATTGCGTTGTATACGGCCGTCAATCTGGATAATTCTGTGTCGGAGTAGCGGCGGTTTCTCGCTATTTGACGTTTCCTGTTGTGTTTTGATGTGCTGAGACCGAATATGAGCATGGATGCTGTTGCAAAGAAGTTTATCTGCTTGAAACCCTGAGCGAAATGCCTGGACTAGTTTTACGGTTGAAAAATGTCCTAAGGGACTTTCCAGTCAAAATGGCAATTAAACCATCTCTTTAAAGCAGTTTTCAGTAACTAATCGCATTTTAACAGGCGTACATTCCCAAGCGCGAAAAGAATTGGGTCAATACCAAACAGACCTGTTAGATTCGTGCAGCAAGGGCAGCCAATGCGTGCAAGGCAACGCAGAAACGCGAGCGGCCTACGTGCGTATCGACGAATGCGCGATTCTGAATTAAACTTCGCGTTACTGTGTAAAAAAACTTTTTAATGTTGCATGTAAATGGCCTAAGGCTCTGACAATGTTGCTGGTCAACCAAGTGATTGGGCAATTGAATGGTATAGCTTTCTTCATCCGCAAGAACGTTTTCGCTTGGCATTTCCAGGGATTTTAATGTTCCCGGCACTGTATTATGATGTAAGAAAGAGTAATCCAAATCTATATACCAAAAAGGATTACTTCATCTCGTAACAGGCTTCATTTTACAAACGAAAAAACGACAGTTTAAATAGGCACTCTGCTGCTCAGTTTAGAACGATGAAGGAAGATCTCATTCCAATCATCGATTTCACTTCATGTGGTCTGAATGTGCCAGAATGCTCCAGGGAAGACTTGCTCAAATCTGGAAAAGCTTTGCTTAATGCTTTTTCTGACGTTGGTTTTGTATATCTAAAAAATGTTGGAATCGAACGGTGAGTAATTGGTTGAAGTGGTTACGCGAGTTCATTGAGCGATTCGAAATTGATAGTAGCATTGCTTTGCTCTAGAACAGCTTTGTCCAACCGAAGTGCCATTTGTCCAACTGGGCCAAAAGTTATGTCACTATTTTAATGAGGGCCACGCTATGAATAACTTAAGTTTAAGCCAGGGGTGGACAATTAGCGGGCCAAATGTGGCCCGCCACAACGTTTTCAGTTGCCCGCGGAAGCATTCGGGAAAAATCTTCAAACCTGAAATTTGTTGAAAATTGTGTGAGGTTACATTTGTCTCATTGAATTGGTTGCGCTGAATAAAGTGCATTTTCACAAAAACAATTATAATAAAACCTTTTCTGTGTACCATAATTGTTTTGGTCTTATTTATTCTGCGATTAAATTAGAAGGTATGGCCCTCCACTAAACGTGGCCTTCCCAAAGTGGCCCCCAAACCAAAGTAATTGCCCACCACTGGTTGATGCTATTGAAAGTAACAATAATAACGAATGTTTACCATCTTTAATCACTCCTAAATTGTTATGTTATAGGGAAGTGTGGTGCCAAAGAGAGAGAACAGAGAGAAAAACCAGAATAAATTGAAATCAGTGTTGCATCGAGGTGTCAATGTGGATGCATAAAAATCTACCAGTAAGCAGTATACAGACGTGATCAAGTGGGACCATTGCATCAACAACGTCGAATTTAGGATGTTTAAATTAGGACGGGTTTTCATTATATTGTACATAGAATCTAAAACAACGAAAACCTTCAACTGGTTCGCCCAAAACCCTCGGTTGGGGTGCAGGTTGGGCTTATTTGCTCTAAGCCACGCCTGCGCAACATACGGTCCGCGAAAGCTTTTCTTGCGGCCCGCGAGAGCTTTCTCAATTGTAGAAAATGCTGCAAAATCTCGAATAAGGAACGATCGTTCTATAACTTCTTCCATACTACAACGAAATCTCTACATCCGAAGGAAATAGACTTTTGCGGCCCGCTGCAAATTTATGTTGATAATTTGGCTCTTCGAGTATTCTGAGTTGTGCAGGCCTGCTCTAGGCTTTGAACATCGTTCTTCAAGAGTTGTCAGTGCGTAAACAATAATAACATTTGGCTATGCACTACAGAGTCCTGCCTCGGGTGGGTTAACCCGCGCGAGTTGCGGGTACCCGCATTTGCGAGGCGTGTGCGGGAACCCGCAGAGCGCTGCTAGTAGACGAATGTTTTATTTGGCTGGGCATGTCGTGAATAGCAGAAGAGTAAATTTATTGAATTCGGCAGTGAACGATGTACTCTTTTTCAACAGTTCTGTTGAAGCTAAAAAAGAAGCGCTGAAGGTTGACTAAAAGGTTTCGGTTTTACTTTACAGTGTTTCTTAAGAGCTTATGTTGCTTTTGAAATGAAACATTGATTAAATAGCCACTAGCGAGTAGCGATGGAACACGCTGCATGAGTTTTCATTGGTTTTCAGACACAGTGACAGGTGCAGGCTAGGTTTATTTTCGGTCATAGACTGAATTATATCTTAGATTAGATTACCGAAAACATTAAGTCAATTCGGTCAGTGTCTGAAAATATATAGACTATAGTGAATACTGTTACGGTGAGTTTTAATATTACTATGAGACAAACGACCGAAACGTCTCAGTGACCGAAATGTCTCAGCGAAAAAATGACCGTTTTTAGCTTCAACTAACGGATATATGTTGTTACTTCGTATATGAATTGATTGAACTTTGAAAGCAGAAGTGCTGCAAACAGTTTTTGGTATTTTTCCTGCTGTCAAGTTTTCGATCACCTCTGTAGGTGTTTTAATTCACTACAAAGAGAAACTTCACAAATTCTTAAATTTCTTTGAGAATTTCTGAAAGATTTCTTCATACAATGCTTCATGTGCATTTCACTTGCTGCAGAGTATATCAAAATATTACACTTCCCCTTTCACTAATTTCTTTATTCTATTGAAAATTTGACGTGCAAAAACGTGTTTGAATAACCTTTCGCTTTGTTTCACTCAACTTCGGAAATACATAGTACTTGCTCAAAACATACAATGCGATTTAGACCTCAAACCAAAATGGATGCAACTCTGTTGGTTTGGGGTCTACTCGGCACGTAAGCGTAAATAATTTTTTCAAATTCCAACTTAACAATTTCATACAGTCAATTTTGCTGTTTGCCTATTTTCGCCAATTCGACGAAACCTTGGTAGCGATTTTATCAAGCTGGATATTCTGTGTTTATTTCAGATCCCTAGTTGACAAAATTTTTAAGGAGACTGAGAAGTTCTTCACTAGCCCTCTAGAAGAGAAGCTGCCGTATAAGAGAAAACCAGGAACAAATTTCGGGTACATTGGAACAGGAGAAGAGAAGTATATCTTGTTGTGTTCTTATGTTAGCATGTTTTCCGGCTCTGCAAAACTTATGCAGGTTTTCCATGTACAACAATTTAATTTTCATTGGAAATTTGTGGACAAAGTACAATCGCCCAGTGATCAAAATGACTTGCTTGTTTATAGAAAGCCAAGAAAAATCACAATACAGATTCGAAAAATGACCGCCGAGCACGATTATTGATATATCAACGCAAGTTTATACTTTTTTTGCACAAAAGAAGCGGTAGAATCGACACTTCTTCAATTCACGCGATAACACACCTATAACGAATGCACAAAGAACCTTTCAGATCTTATTTAAATTAATTTTGATGTTTTGAAACAAACAGGAAGTCCATAGAGTACAAGCACAAACTGTCTACACAACGCAGTTTGATAAAAACAGACATAACAGAACGTTATACAAAGCGTTGAAGATAGAACCACAGGGTTACAGATACTTTCTTGACACTATTGTTCGCTATCCCTAACCCGTAACACTTGGTACAACACTGCAACCAGAGTAGGACGCTGAGTCCAACCCTGATTAAGGCCAGATAAAGTACGCATTGTGTTGTGACACGCACACGCCCTCAAACGAACAAACACTGTAACATCCGAGCACTCAGTCACAAAGTGAAATGTAGTCCTAGTGTTCAAAGAATCAGGACAAATGTAAACAATCTGACTGCATCAAAGCGCGCAACCATCCTTTATTAAATTTTTTGCATCGTTCAAGAACGAGTTACACGTTTTTCCGCAATAGGGCCTCAAAGGTAGAAATGTTACATTGAACCACTTGTCTACCACAGACAAATTCGCATCTGCTCGACGTATGAAACAATGGTCTAGGTTTGTTTTTCGCAAATGCCTTACAAACAAAGGTCAGTGGCCCAAACGAAGGAAAACAAGTATGCAAAAGGCTCAGCCGAAATACAAACTTCTACGCAGGAAGCCAGTTTGCAAATATCTTTAGAAACATAAGTGCACAATTTGCGGTCATTTACTACTACCGTGAATTGACGAAAACACTGCATAGGTGCCTCAAAGTCAACAAAACTAATTGGTTCTTGAAATCACTACAAGAACTGGTAATATTTTAGCAAAAATCAAAGATCCCGTCAGCATGTATAATCGTCAGGATTGTTTACAGTGTTCCATTCGTTGATGAAGATATTTTACTAAAGGCCAAAAATTGTTTTTAGTACAATGTATTTCCGAAGTTGAGTGAAACAATACTTCAAATTGCTTCTCCCAGACGCATATCCCTAGTAAAGCACATACTTGGAACTAACTGTCCTTTGGAAGGAATCCTTTCAAAACTATGCATCAGATATTAAAATCTTACTGAGCATAAATTTTGCCTACTGTGCAAACATCAGTTCTCATTCCAACAGAAGGTCTTATTCAGAGTGATTGAAGTTTTCATTTCTGACACAGTTTTCGTCTCCGCTGAAAACTGGCAGTGCTGTCATTAGTCGGGATTTTTTGTGGCAATGATAGTTTCTACCTCCTTTCAGATTCTCGCAGTAAAACGTACTTTAAGCTCCATTTATAACTACCAGGACCAACCCTAACGCACCGTACGAATTCAAAGAGGCGTTTACCGTCAATGGGGGATCATTTGACCTTGAAAAGAAAGAATGGCCAGATCAGAAGGCACCCTGTTTTTCTACCATGATGGAAGAATTCATGAAACAAGCAGGCGAACTCTCGATGAGGATTCTCAATGCGTTGGCTCTTGCAATGGATATAAAGGTGACTGTATTCACTATGCGAATGATAGCTTTACGGCGCAAGTCGTTTGTGAGTAGTGGTTTGACACCTGAATGGGTTGTGGTCAAAATATAATCAGACGTTGATCGTTAAGAAATTCACCAAAATTGACAATGCGAGCCCCAGTTGTTTACTGCCCCAGAACAATCACGGAAAACCCATCCACTTTAAAAGACGTTGCGAAGCGGCTTTCACTCACACAGACACCCCAGTATATTGTACGAGATTACAAGGTAGAAAATACGATCGATTTGTTAGTGAATGCAACACAAGCAAACTAAATACGAGGTAACAGCAATGGCTCATGGAACAACTTACGTCATATGTATACAAAGAACAAAAGGAAACGTACGTACTAACAGGGTTTCTAGTACCTGGATGACACATATTTTATATTAGGGTGTAAAAAGTACCTGACACGTGTACAGGGGCGTAACGAGGTT
>JGI24022J15233_10008946_pt1 | contig 11248 bp, 3 predicted proteins | sample Ectturendosymbi2_FD_15233 | JGI IMG/M metagenome (IMG submission 15233)
ACATATTATTTCTGATTTGAGGACAAACAGTTGCAGATTATAAAATGTTATCTTTTCAGCTTTCAATAAATGTAATCATCATTGTGGTATCATTTAAAATCATGGATTTGTGCCCAATCGCTTTGTTTCAACAATTGTGAAACACCCTGTATTCGCACACAAGAAATGCAAGGAGCATTTACACATTCGACAGCACGGCGGAGGCGTTTGCACATCCACTGACTAAAGCAATGCAGTGGGAAAGAGCAATCACTGAAAAAACGCGTCAGCAACTACCACAGTTTATCGTCATACGGAAGGGTCATATAACGGGTAGAAACAGAGAATACAGAAAGCATAAGACAATTGAAGAGAGCGGATAAAAATGTTTGGTGCAGATGCGCACAGCTGAACAACCGCGTATAGGTTATGCATAATCAAAGTATCAAATGTCATGATAAAATGAATTTGATACGGCAAGCATGTAAAAATAATTGCTACATACAATTATTTAATGTAATAATGTATGTGTTCCTGTGGTAGCAGGCATACTATAGCTAGCATGTGCATTTGAAACAAATTTAAAATGTTTTTTAATGCAGTACATCACAGAGGAAGGGTGTCTGGTAGCATATTTGCAGCACAGAAGAGTGATATCGCTTGTATGTGAATATCGTTGTCATCCTTCAATGAGGCATTAAGCACCACACTCAGGTATTTAACCTAATCAGCAAGCTCAACATACACACCATTTACTGTAGATAAAAATATGGCGCAAAAGCTTGTTTCTATTTTTTGGGAGGAAATACTCCGGCTGTTTTTTGTAGAAAAAAAACTTTCTTGTGCAACAGTAAAGTCACAACATATATTCGCAAGGCGTTTGAACATCCTATGCTGGGGCTAATTACACGTATTTCATCAGCAAGCAGTATTTGTTTCACAAATGTATTTCTTACAATTATCCTGCTCTGGTGAAGTTCAGATAAACAGAGTGTTTGAGGCAACTAATTAATAAATATGGAGTAAAAAGAGGAGTAAAATCACAACCTTCGTTTTTCAGTGTTAAAAAAGTAAAAAATTTGTTGGATATACCATATATTACTGAGTTTGGATTAATTTTTCATTTACTGTATTTGCATTGTAGAATAAATTTACTTGTTAAAACAGATAGAAGACGTCAATGCTTTCCTCAAAGGTTTTGACTGGATATCTGTTTTTTGTAAATCAAAACATTCACTCTGACGCTTGTGGGGTTAAAAATGATTTATTTTGAAAGAACCGAGTCATTAAAATGTGGTTGATTGAAGTCGAATATCTGGGATAGAAGAATCTTTTCTGCAGCTGCTTGATAGTAGTTTAGTCAATGAATATAATTCTTGATAGCATACTGCTATAATAATCATAATCATATAAGTCAAAGCAAAATAGTATGCATCGTTAACAGTGACAGCTATGGTATAATTATCTTGCAGAATATCTGCAGCAGGGTTTCTCAACCGGGACCCTGTGCTCCTCCAAGAGGGCCACAGAACGTTTTTTGGGTGGCCACGAGCAGGCCTCTGCTCAGATACGTTAAGACAAATGTACATTTTTATTGGTGGAGCAGGGAGCCATGAGTGTTGAGTGTCTTTGAAAGGGGGCCACGAATCATGAAAGGTTTGGAAACACTGGTCTACAAAATCATGCGCAGGAAAAATGTAGGCTTCGTGTAAGACAAAAAGTGATTGCTGAGGAATGTATGACATACTTCTGTTAATGCACTGACCTTGTTAAGGCATTTGGATGTAGCAATGTTATCTAGGTGTATCAAGGAAGAGAACTTTGAAAAGTTATTGTAACTATTTCGTGAATTTTTTCAGGTTTGGATATGGACTCAAAACAGACAGCAGAAACAGCAGCACAAGTGGCATATTTAAGGCTAATCTAGTTTCTATAACCTACGTCCTGTAACTCTATTAGACTATTTCTTTGTTGATACCTAATGAAGTACTTTTGTAGAAACACATGGTCACAGTGGATGATATAGAAAATAGTGTTTAACTTATTGAATAAGCATTTTCAGGTCTACGTAAACAGCTTGAGAAGGGTAAAAAGGTAAAAAGTGGGAAGGATAAAAAATTATTAATTTAGCGCAATGATTGCTTTACCACATGACACTGAGAAGAATCAGGTTATATTAAGGAAGACTAAGTTTTTAATTGTAAAAATGAAGATTCAGACCTTGTGCTTAAAAGTTGTTAATTTTACCTTCAAACGAGTTTTTCGTTTTGAAGCTTTTTGCCTAACACTTTTATATTATTTGCTTTGCCACTGAAGCATATTCACTGTCGAGTTTGTTTACGCAAATGGTGTTCATCTTGAAATACCCCAAATTCAAACACAGGATTGCTACATGTAGAAAGCAGTACAGTATGGTAATATATGACATAAAGAAACTAGCTACGAAGATCAAGATTTGAGAAATAGGTTTTAATTGCAGCTACATTTGCTTTGTTATCTTGTAAACAGCATTTCGCGAATGTTTTCAGGTTTTTTAAATTCTTTATATAGGTATGACTAGGAAACTTTGTGATATGAGCCTTGATCTGGCAAAATATCATTGTTTTTCCGCTGTCATCTTTTACTTGACCTTTTGCAACTATTACGGGTTTTGTTTGCATTTGCAAACAGAAATCACAAAAAACGAAGCAAAACTATTCAAGCAGAAGTGGAGACCCCAAGTGCTTAATGGCAGCACAAAGCTTTATGTTCGGAAAGCAGTTGAGTTTTTCAGTATACATTCACTGAAAAAGCGATCATCAGTCAAACCAATGACAAAAGGTATGTTTGATTGTTGTTCACTCTTTTCAACATTCAAGTGTTTGAAGAAGGAATCATTAATCCAAGCCCGAGGCCTCTTTGAATAATTAATTATCCTGTTTTATTTGAACGAAGACTTAACCCAACGATATATGAAGATGGGCTCTAAATATAAGATTTGAGATGGAGCATTGTTTAATAGACATTTAAACTAAACTTTGTCACTAAAAATATTTTTGTTGGTGCCTATATAACTACATTATCGAGTGTGCTACCAAAAAGTAGCAAATTTTTGTTCTGTTTTATTTTTTTATAAATAAAGCCGTTTAGCCTATCTTACTGCAGTTCATTATATTATAAGATCGTGTTTATAGTAGATCAGCGATTACCGCATTTTTTTCATGAAGTATGTTACAGGCGTAGGCATATATTGAAAAAGAACGGTTGATGCAGATGCAGCTGACCTTAGTTTTGGCCAGTGCAATGATGAATTGCAGTAACATATAGACTTGACGTTTATAAACAGATGGAAAGGGCGAAACGAAAACACCTCCGCTTTCATGCGTCTGATGTTGCGTTCTCATTCAGACTGCATGGTTGTTCTTTGTTGTAGCGGCTTTTTCGAAACAACTGCTTGAAAATGTTGTACTCACTAGAATTGGAAAAGTTTATTTGTTCTACACTGGGTAAATGGTACAATGGGTTGGGCAACCAGTCACCACAGCTGATAAACGGGGTTCGATTTCCGATCGGGTGCAACCGAAGATTTGAAACACGTTACTTTCGGCCTGTCCAGCCTTGCGCTCGACGCTAAGGACGGTTGCAAGGAAGAGGTGCACGCGCGGCGCTGCAACTGACTTGAAACCAATGCAATATCCACTACGATTGTAGCAGGAAGCCCCCATCGCAAGCCAACGTAAACTGACCACTCGTTGGAGTGACAGTGCAACTCAAGTTTGTATTTTTTGCTTCATAGTGATAAACTTGGGACGTAAGTCAAATCGTTGAACCTACGCCAGTTGTGTGATAAGCAAAACCTGCAGTCTCAAATTTTTAATAATATGAATTCGATTTTGTGTTACAATACGTATTTTCAGTCCTACAATCTGCAAGCAATGCTTACGGGTAAAACGCGGAAAGGCTTATTGAAACAGAATCGTCTATTTCCTATTATTTTGAAAAATTGCTGATAATTCAAACCCTTCATCTTCGTGAAGACCACTTGCTCCAGTGGTCCTTAACCTTTTATATGCCACGTCTCCCAGCAATTGTCTTTTGTTTCAAGCCCCTGACTTTAAATAAGTAAACTGAACGGAACACTTTTTCGTTCAAAAACTTGTCATGTTGCAGAACCGCGCCCCTCTGGAAATTAATTCACGTCCCCCTGGTGAGGCGCTCCTCCCGGTTAAGAACCACTGAATTTCTCGATACTGAGCGTTCCGAAATTAATGTTTAGACACAATCCACAGCAATCTTCGAACCCATTCGCACTTCAGTGTGCTAAACAGCCCTGAACTTTAGTATTTTTGTATTTCCTTAGCATGATCGACGGTATCGTCATTTCATTTTGAGACGTGTGTAAATGCATCCACTGTACCTTCCTACAAAGTGGTTGGGGAATGAAATAAACTTCTCCCTGGTTATTACGCGTCTTGTCGTTACATGTAGATTAATACCCTTTCACAAGTGCTTAATTTCTTCAAACTTGTACCTGCAATGTGTTTGTTAGTGCGGTTGGTCTATTTGTCATGACACGGACACATTTTCAAAATTTTCAGAGATAGTTGAACTCCAACAAAAGAAACTGTTTTGCAAACTTAAGTCTTCTATAAATGTAGAGGTAGAAGTGGCAAGCAGTGATAGTTTTACATCTGCGGCATGCGCGAAGGTGATAGATTTTACAAATTAAGTATTTGGTTTCGTCAACTTGATTAATTTATTGTTCCATATGACTCAGCTAATTAATTAATGCCTCATGCTCCCTAGGATATTCGCGTGCTATAGCTAAGAGGCACTACAAACCACAGTATAAGGAAGTTTGTTTTCATTGCGTTCCTCTGTAATAAACACTGAAAGGAAACAAACTCGACTGCGAAAGCAACGCAATTTTGAAATAGTGACCACTCCCCACATTACAAAAAACTCTAAAGTCTGAAATGAAGTGAACAAAATGCGAAAGTGTTTTAATGTTTTATGTTAGGATTAAGTATAGCGTCAATGCTTTACTCATTTAGCATCTTCGGTAGTATTTCATAAGTGGTTCTACTTGTCACGCTTTTTCTCCAAACAAAGTTGGCTGGAAAAGATAAAGGCATCATGTTTCTTATTACAGCCGTGTAAGGTATAGTTGACTGTAAGCAACTACAGTTTGAAGCAGTTAGGTTTATGCTTTTTCTTTATGTTTAGCCTGTTTGGTTTTCTTGTTGCTTTCAGTTATTACATGCCTAATACATTGGTGCAAATGCTATATGCAAAATCAAAAAATTATTTTTGCAAGCGCGTTACCTATTTACATGGTCGCAATTAGGTAAGGGACAAGGTGGACGCGCCCCTCCACTTTTTCAGACAGTGGGAATATAATATGCCGTTTTCCCCACATTTGTCTCTTGAGGTTTCGTAATATGTTGGTTTCACACCAAGTTGTCCCCCTCACATTCTACAACAACATTGCGCTTATGCCTATTTAGAGAAGTCACCTCTTGGTGATGGCACATTACAACACGATACCCTGATATTATTTCAGTCCACTGCGGTTGGAAGCACTGCTTCTATAAGCGTTGGTTGATAAGATTCGTAGGCGTAACAGACGGGAATCAAATGTGAGCCGGCTTCCCATAAGCGTAGTAAATATCAAAATCAGAGCACTGGCCAGTCCCGTGGCCACGGGGGGCTTTGGTGGGCTTAGTTCCTCCAAACAAAGCACCAAGCTCCCCAAATTGAAATAGGAAACATTATAGCGGAGGTGGGGCACAGTCGTTTCTTTTGATTTATTCAAAAAGTTGAAAACGTTGAACTTTCAAGTTTCCATGGTGATTTAGTCTCATGCCTGCCGTAGTACTAAAACGAAATTTTCCTTGATTGGCAGCCGTTTTTACGAGTTACAGAGGAAGTTGCGTTTTTGCTACCCAAAAGTAATTGAAGAATCGCATTTAGGTTTGGGTTTTGCCCACGTTAATCAACATCTTCTGTTTTGAGTTTTTGTGACGTTGTAGTCAGGGCAGTGCAAAATTATTCTATCATGCCAGATTTTAAATTCTTTTTTAGCTGAGTTGGTACTTCTTCATTTTATTTTTTAGTTATGCATGGGGTACAGCTGCAAAAAAAATGGGGCCCACTCAATACATTGTCACTAGGTCAGTCTAAACAAGGTAAAGCTTGAGGGATTATATTGAAATGCAATACAGAATAATTCTAATATGTGAGCATTTTTAGGTTTATTATGTGCTTAGAGGCACACTATATTAATATGGTAAAGCATGAACTTGAGCATATTGCATTGGTTTCATTGAATGTTTGGTAATCATACAAATTTGTTTTGCCACGCAGTGGTAGTGGGTAATTAGAATGTGAAAAAAGTGGAGAGGCAGTCTGCAAGTGCCTATTTCATATGGGATATCACGTGAACATGTTGCAATGCATGCAACCCACCAACTTTTTATTGACCGGTCAGGTGTACCCCATGCTCATGTCGAGTGTTCTCCCGGCATGGGGCACATTCGACAGAAAAAGCACACTTTTTAAATTGTTTGTTTAATTTTTTCTGAAGGGCGTTGTTTACATGTTTGGCATGATATTGTGTATATAGAGTTGCTTTGTTGTGTAACAAATTTTGAGCTTGTTTGGACTTGAAATAAAGTAGCAGTGATTGAAAATGCAAAAAAGTGTCGACTGTACCCCGCCATCCCCTATATCAGTGGAGTTTTTATCAAATTTTCAGTGTCAAGCTTCTCTGCACAAACGTAAAGTCCCCCTATTGAAGACTTTCTGGCGACGGTTCTGGCACTGGCGACACCTTCAGCGCAATTGTCTTGTAAAAAATTCAACAAAGTTGCTAAATCAAAGTGAGATGAAACTAGGTCAAATTCATCGATTGATGTATGCCACTGGAAATCCAGCGGGAATACTTATACCTATACTTAACCATATTAAGAAACTGCATGATGGAAAGTAAACGAACTGTCAGTCTTTTCAAGTCAGGAAAACTATAACCAACCACTGGCATAGGTGAAATTGAAATCAGAACGAACCACCCGAAACGATTGTTTCTTAACTGCAATCAAACCAAATTTATCCGAAGAACTGTAGCGCGAAACTCTAGCATTTACCTACATTCCTGTGAAATTTGTTATCAGAACATAAAGATGTATTTACTCAGATATGGTGTTTTGAGCATGGAGGAAAAGACACGGCGTTATATGTAGATATTCTACGCAACAAGCGAAAGTGTTGAAGCTAGAATGCGTAGTAGAAAACAAAATTTCATACAACTCGCGTGAAGTTAAGTGAACTTGTTTCAATTTCGTGGTGCCTGCATAGAACACCACGTGTTTTAACAACAGGCGTATTATTCGTGCAGACACGCGCAATGCCGCTAGACTACTTATAGAACAGCTTTTTTGAAAGTGTGATCAACGATTTTACTTGGAAGGGAGCTCCAGCAAGTTTGCTTTCTTCAAAAAGGTTGTTGATAAAATGGTTGTAGCTTGTACAGTAACTCTATTTTTACATCGCACCTATACATGTTCATGAATGTTAAAGGTGACAACATCACGTGTGAAGAAGCAGATTCTTGCGATGACTGCATCAGCTTTGCCAAATTTGACTGTGGTTGGTGCACAAACAAAGACAAGTATGAATATGTGTTTTGAAAGTAGAAGTTGTTTGCCTTTTATGTAAATTTTTTAAAAGTACACCCTAGGTTTTGATTGTAGGCTTACACATGAGGGAAGATAATAGAGTTTATTGATAGATAGATGATAGATAGATAAGAGTTTATTTGCGCAAACATTAAACAATTTCGTGCAAATTAAAGTTAAGGCGTTGGGACACCGAAAAAACCTGTTTCAAACAGGTTATCTCGTCAGGCGCCCCTGGACAGTATGGGCGTTCCTCGACGGAAAGACGCTCTGTAAAATTTGCAACATGATGTTTGGAAGCTAGTTTAGCAATGCTGTGCACTGCACATGTAGGCTACGGCAGAATATACGATAATATTAATAATTTAATGAAAATAAATGTTCTTACGCATAACATCACGCAACAAAATATCAGGTTGTAATCAGTTGATCCCGATTGTATCTCTAAGCCAGTGATTCCCGATTGGGGAGGAATTTGCGCTTTATAGTTAAGTTACCTGTTCATCGTAAGTGTTGTACTTTTTTAAGTTGATATTGACTCTTTCAATTAGTTGTATCACTTCATATTTGCAAGTTAATTAATGGACTATTACACGTTTTTGTTGACAAACTTTAGTGCCATTATTTGACAAACAGTTTTTGTCTCACTTTTATTAATCAGGCTTTTGTCATCAATAAAGACAATTGTTCCAATTGTAGTTAATACTAGCCTACGAATCCGAACAATAAGCTACGCAGTGACAGGTGAAATGCAGGTGAGAAAGAACATATTGGTAGATCAAATATTATTTCAGTAGTTAGGCTACCGGTCATAACTGATAATCAAAAAAGAGAAATAGCCCTTGTCAAAGCATATTCTTGAAGTAAGTTCAGTAGGTTGAGCACCTCAGTGTTTGCAGGATACCTTAGGTCCGGGTTACGGTTCGGTGGATAGACAGTTTGGGCAGATATGATGAAATTAAATATTTAGTCAATCATATTATTGTCTTGTGTAGATTTCAGCCTTAACTTTTAACCAACTAACAGCATTTAGTAACATGAGTTCCAAAAAAACGAAAAAATGATGATTCATACACAGTAAAGCTTAGTTTTAGGGGAAAGTGCGGTTAGTTGACTCAGCAGCATAGTTGACTCACCGTCAGTATCTAACCAGCCATGCGTGAAGGCGCAAAAGATATTCCATTTTGTCATTGTTTACATTCTGTAACGACAGCCACGTAAAGTTGACGCGTCGTTATGTAAGGGCTGAAAAGTTATGCGAGGAAGTTGGCTATGTTTTTGATCCAACAAAGTGAATTTCATTACAGTTAGTTCGCAAGGTTGTATCTCCTCTTGTAGGTGTATGTATAAAACAATATTTCTGGCAGGTTATAACTTAGGCATCACTCCACATTTCATAAAATTTTGGTAGTTTATTTTTTAGCAGAAAATGATTTGTTGACATTTTTCTGATTTAGGGCATCGAAAGGTTAGTTGACTCAGTAAGACATGATGTAAAACTACCTTATGAAACAAAGCAACATCGCATTTTTTAAAGAATGCTGAATGCTTTTCTGAATTATAATGGTTAACGGCAGGCCCGTAACCAGCTTGGGACACCAGGCGGGGCGAAGATTTTTCTGAGAGGGGCACAAATTTTTTAAACTAGGATCAATAGTTTTAAACTATATCCAACACATTTTTCCAGGGGGGCGAAAAAATTTGCTGCGCCCCCCTGGTTACGGGCCTGGTTAATGGTATGTTGAGCTTACGGAGCATTTCTTTGAGAATAAAGGCAATTTAATCTATTCATACTTAATAATGAAGCTATGTTAGCAAGGGCACTCTTGGGTTCTACCGGATGTGCTGCAAAAAGTTGATGGATAAAAGAATGAACCTTTGTTTATTTGATTTAAAAATTGCAATCAGTCATTATATTTGTCCGCCACGATTGTTTTTTGTTCGCTAACGTACAATTCTTTTTTTACAATGATTTATTCAAAATGAGTCAACTATCCAACAGGGCGAGTCAACTAACCTCCTTTAGTGCTAGCTGACTCAACTCATAACCATATGTCATTAACCGACATATTATCATCACATTGAAACAAAGGGTGGGCCGAGGTAAAGGGTTGAACTTAACACGGTATGAAATTTAGCTTTCTACAAAAAAAAACATCGGAGCTACAACCTATAAATTAAAAAATCAGTCAGCTGATCCCGACATTCCCCTACATCAATTATACCATGAATCCAACTACTCTCCGATTAAAAACAAGAACATATTTCGCGTTGATCGAGTTGAATGTTGCACTAAATTGATATTTGAAACTTTTTTATTAATGGTGTATATCAATCTGTTTTAATTGTACTTTTGTTTCATTTTTAACTTCCTGTCACGAAATTAACACCTTTGGAGCCGGTCAAGTTTTTACTTTTAAGACTCGAGTGAGTCACCTTTGTTTATTTAAGGCAATCATTTTGCAGCTCCATAACTTCTCCACCGATTGCGCTAGAGAGCTGTTCTAACCCTCAAAAGATGCGGCAAGTCTTCGAGTCTGCAATGAAAAAAAATATTTGTTTTGGGTTTCGTTTTTTTTGTGAATGACGTCGTAAATAGCTTTTTGGTCATTTTGGCTCAGGTTACTTGGCCCTTGGACCAACTACCAGATGGAAGTATTTCCTTCAAGTTTTTATTAGAAACTAGGCTAAAATGCGAGCCTTTTGAGCTTTTGACTTTCTAGCATTTCTGGTTCAAAAGTGATGGCCAAAAACCATAAAATTCGTAATTTTACCGAAAATTGATGATTTACAAAAATTGTTATTTTGCCCTAACTCCTGAACCAGAAACGCTAGAAAACATTTGCACTCATGCCTCATACGTTTATTTCCTCGCGAATGTATCAAAAATGGTCAGGCGATGTGCAGCCATTCGACTGTCTTGTCAACCAGAACCATCAGCCTATGTGCTCCACGGGAAGGTCGATGGATTGAACAGTGAAGGACAACATGATCAACGGTCTGTTCCTCTGGGCCACACTCACAAGCCGCAGAAGGGGCCATACCCAGGAGTGTAGTGGGGCGGGAACGCGTGGGAACGGCGTTCCCACACCTTTTTCACGTTTTGTTATAAAATGAGTTTGAAGCTGTTTTAAAATGGCTATTCTTGGGGGCGTTCCCACACCTTTTTTTAGCTCTACATCCCTGGCCATATTCCGTTTGTGTAAGCAGAAGCGGAAACGTCCGACACCGGTGCGGAGACGGTTAAGCCGGACCCATCACGCTGTCTTGGCAGGGCTATTCCAGGAGTGGGTGCCGATGTCGGGGATGAAAGTGCGGAGTCTCGTAGTGCTCTCCAACCACTCCGCATTCCATCGGTGATCCGCCAAAAGCGCCGCACTTCTGTTGTTGTCGTCAGATGAACTGATGAGTTGTTATACGGCCGGTACATATGGGTGTCTCGATTTAAGATGCTGTGCATTCCCACTCGATTGACAGGTGAGAGTTGATTGGAGCAGATGCCCAGGCTCCAGCACGACGTGCTAGAGACAGTGGGGTTCATAGGCGTAGCCAAGGGGGACACCCAATATTTGGAACATAGGCTATAGTCATTTTGTGCTTTGGGAGGCGGTATC
>JGI24022J15233_10008947_pt1 | contig 11248 bp, 9 predicted proteins | sample Ectturendosymbi2_FD_15233 | JGI IMG/M metagenome (IMG submission 15233)
AATTTATTTGGTGCATCTGAAAACTCACAGTTAGGCATGTAGCCAAACAAGTTCTAAATATCTATTAAATTGAAAAATTTCTTGTGAAGAGTGTTGTTGATGCTTTACTGATTGATCCTGCTGCTGCCATTCCAAATATTATACTTAATATTTTTTGTGCTTTTCATCTATAACAGCTCAAAAAAGTTTCTGCACTTTTTATTAAAATCTGTGCATTGGAAAGGGCAACTATGCGATTGTTGCTAAATTTGTTGTCTGTATTGCAAAACAGCAAGTTAAGTTTAGCCCAACTGAGGTTACTTTCACAGCAAACTGCTGATAAATTCCCTTGGTACATTCCGCATATTTACTTAATTCAAACAAGTTGGCCTGTAAACAACAAAAGATTTGTGATTATTTCGCGATTCAGTTCTATAGAGAAAATCTGAATGTACGCCATAAAATCAGCTGTTGAATGATTTCCCTCAGCCACGAGTACTGTCACGCTGATAAGCAAGTTGAAATCCAAGGCGAAGCCAAAATCACAACAATAGCTTATGAACAAATTCATAAAATCTTGTACATTTCGGCAACAAAGGGAGATACCGCACGCAGCCTACTTCAGACCGTACTTATTATAAACCGATTGCAAACTTACCGGCTTACCAATTACAAACTCAAAACCTTTGCCGTACCTTCGCTTAGAAATGTGGGAAAAGTGTGTTATGTGATTGTGGTTCGCTTGTCGTTTTGTAATATCGTCTGTTCTACTGCACGATTATGCGAGAGCAATATTTGGAGAAGCTGGCTTGATTGTTCCAATAAAATGAAATCTTACGTGACAAAGGCGATGCCAATAAGTAAAACATAGCTATAGAACAAATAAAGCTATCAACACTTCCTGTCTAAAAATATTTGATTAATCAATTGTCCCATCCGACATCAACAACCATTGACAAAAACTCGCAGACCCAAAAATCTTTTCCAGGGACTCAGTGAGTTCACTGAGCGGTATCATATGCCTGTCTTTCGTCTGAGCTATTTTTGCATTTTGATCAGTCTGCTTAGTTTGGTGGTCTTCTCGACCGCTGTGCGCACTACACTGCACGTAGCATGTACACAAACAAAACCACTGATCACGTTTAAAGGCATTCATCATTTTTTAATTACAAAAATATAAAAAACCTGCATTGACGTCGTTTTTCCTGAAAGGAATTGCAGTTCGGTGTATCACGTTTCCATCTTTTCAAAATTTAAAGTATTTTCAGAAAAAGAAGGAAATGTCTTCGACACAGAAGTTTTTTGTTGAAGCACCATTTACAAAATGTGAAAGGTAAATCCAAGGGTTAGCGCAGATCACCATTTACAAAATGTGAAAGGTAAATCCAAGAGTTAGCGCAGATCAGAAAAAATTTCAGCAGTAAAGCTTCCTTGCAATTTTGTCACCTGGTTTGATTTCTGCTTTCGGTTAACTTTCCAAGAACAAATACTTTTACTCAGAGTTTGACGATTCCACGCTTCATGTACTTAGACATGTTTTTCGCAAAAATATTTTGTGCTTGTTCGTAACTCAAAATAACTGCGCTATATGTTTAAGCAATGGCTCTGTAAGAAATTACAAGTAACTTCGCAAGGATTTGAAGATAAAAATATAGCAACGACAGCAAACAACCCACAAATAGAAGAGTGTTTTTGAAAAAGATGGATAGTCAGGCACGTGCTCTTGAAAAAGGAAAGCATTTAAGACAGGGGTCACCACTCACCAAAATGGTGCCCGCGGGCACCATGTCGCCCGCACGGACCACGTGGGGCGACAGGCCGTTGGCCTGTTCTGAAAATATCTTTAACATGATCAGTGTCTTCACATGGATGAATATCATCGATTTTAATAATAGTAATATAATTGAAAACAAATTGGTCAAAATTTTATTTCAGAAGTATGTATCAACTGGTAGCCCTTCACATTAATCGGTCTCAAAAAGTAGCTGTCAGTTTCAAAAGGGTTGGTGACCCATGTTTTAAAAATAAGCATTGACAGGTGGTTACGTTCCCATGCCGGATCAAGTTGGTTTTGAGCAATGTATTAACCTGCCATTGGGCAGTGTTGTCGGCACGGCCATGACAAACCGTTATCCGAACCACTGATAGGCTTTGTTTACACGAAACTGCTGAAAAAACGTTGACATAAGGGTTGAATAGTAGTTTGTATTACTTTACGTTAGAGCTAGAAGTTGAATTTTAGAATAATAAACGCTTCTCAAGCCAGCGTTCGAAAAACGTTCCAGGCGTTTGCATATTTAGAAAAGCGAAATATACCTGATACGCAAAACGTAATTTTCTTATCATNTTGCAGTTGAGATAGCGAAAGGAAGAAAGTTATTATTCATTTTAGCAACACTGCAAGGCGTTANAGCATTTCTCGCANCTTATAAGTAAGGCATGTTTTCAGACATGTTGTGCTGGTGTGCACAAAATCAACTTAGGAAGGAATAGCTTTACAGTATTTTTTAACAGAAATCGGCTTCAAAACAATGACACGGTTGGTCGCTGCGCATCACGTTATTAGTTGCGACACGTAAATTACGTGAAAGTAGGAGCCCCGGAAAAAATATTGTAGCAGAAAACTCAAAAAATGTTGCAAGGTTTTTGAAAATTCTCGTGACGTTTGCAAAAGCAGTTTTTTGGTTAATCTTCTCTGTACCTGAGAGTTTAGAATTTCACCACACGTTTTAAGACCCGATGTTTAGTTTAGGCTCCAGTCGGCTTCTGGACACTTTTTTTACAAATTAAATGGAGCACAATAAAATACAGCAGCCGTTTCTTCATTTACAAGACTTGAACGATATTCAATTGAAGCTGGTAACGATCTCTTTTGCAAGTGAAGATAACTAAAGATGAACATGGATAAGATTAAGACAGAGTTTTATATCAAGCCCAATATTTACATGATCTTGAAAGCTTTCCTATATATCTGCGAGTCTCTTGTAGAATTGACAAAAAGAATGCTTTACACAATTTTGAGTGTTACAAATTCTAATGTAATGCACAATAGCCGGTCGCACTGTTGATCGCAAGTTATATTTTTAAAACTGGTGTCATTCCATGTGTAGGGCATTTATTACTGCAAATGTCAGTGAGCTAAGTAGTGGAAAATTGGCGAAAGACCTGCGCCCGTGAATTAATGGCAAAAATCAAATTCAATTAATGGCAAAAATAAATAATGGCAAAAGAAAGCGTTGATGGCAAAAATCATATTAGATACATTGCTTAAAATGATCTTAGAAGGCAGCAAGCGTATAAAATCACCCGCTTTCAAAAGTCGATTATCAACCAACAAAAAGCCATTTTTTTGCAGAGGTGCTTAGACGAGAGCAATTCTGACAAAGTTTTCATTGCAGATCCTTCTACAAGTAGCTTCTCTAAAAAATGCAAAAAGGATTTTAGTTTATGCAAATATCAAACGTTTACTTGGTTTATGCAAATATCAAACGCTCCTTTGTTTGCAGGCCAAGTCAAAAACAAATTAGAGTAGAATGGCATCTAGCTACTTGGTAGCGTTGACTCTGGTTATTGCAATAAATGGTGGGAGCATTTATGCGGCCAAATTAGGTAATGCTTTATTTGTATGTTGATGAAATATCTGTAAAAAATAAAATGTGCGCTACGGCTTACCTTATTTGGTGACACTCCCTTCTTTGTATTCAGCGGTGTATTTAAGGCATTTTAATTTATTTTGCATAAATTAAAGTTGATTGAAATGTGCAACGAGTTGTTGGTACAGATGGCCGATAAAGGCAACTGCTGGAACAAAGCAAAACAATCTCACTGGAAAAAACTTTCTTAGAAACTCTTAGCAAAAATGATCTTTACTGCAAATGGGCAAGTTGGCTTCATAGTATAATACACAGTGCTGAAAAACATTGGACAAAGCCGAAAACAAACGCTAAGCTTGATAGTTCGTTTGCGTAAAATGTGTATTATAAAACAGACATTTCTTCTATCATTCGTTAACACCACAATTCAGATTTTGTTAAATTTGATCATTTGCTTTTGTGTATTAACTTTTTCAAAATTAGATACTTATAACAAACTTCAAATTTACTGCAGCAAAATGGTCGTGGCCAACAAGCCAAGGCAAGATTTCACCTTTTGGAGCTTAAGTATACAATCATATCTACGCTATTTCTATAGTTTTGGGGTCAAGAAAACTGTTCTAACGTGCAAAGACTTAGTGCATTCAGCATCATGACTGACGTAGTTAGAGATTTTTGATTACTTTGAACAAGATTTTTTAAGTTAGAAACCACCATTACTGAAAAATCCAAAGACAGGTATTTTAGAATCGCGAAACAGCATATAACTAGATTCCGTTTTACGTTACATCCCGGACAAGAATATTGTCTAAAAGCGTTAAGAAATCCTGCTCGAGACATTCAAAAACATCATTTCTAGGCAATAACTACGGCACCAATTTTTTGACCTAAAAACCTAAAATTTTGACTTTATAATTTACACATTTTGACTTTATTTTGACCTATCACTTTTCAGTGTTTTCAATTGAAATCTGCAATGCAAAGCATATTCATATACAGTATTAGAAAACAAACCGATAGGTTTGAAATGAAACAAAAAGTAGTTTATCTGCAAAATCTGGTACAGCATGTTATAAAAATGTCTTTCTATTTTCCGTTTCATGAAACAAACCTCGTTGATGTTTTTCACTGCGGCGATGTGCTTCCACCATAAACCTTTTGACACATTTCACAAAGCAGTCACAGAATTTGCAAAATAATTCACCCTTACGTGTTGAGGTAAACTTAAAAACATATTCATTCAGTATATTTCGAAATTTTGAAGAATGTGGTTGTTTAACCTTAGGCATGATGTGTTGATAAGTACATTAATAACTAGAGTAGAGTCAAATCTGCGAATCTCATAAAGTTAAAAGTTTAAAACACTGCATATGCATAATGGATTGGGCGCTTGCCAAACCAAGTACTGTAAGACCACGTTTCTTGCATTGCCATGCCCAGTTTACTTAATATTCAAATCATCCAGTAATGGGCTGCACAATATTATTACCTCAGAAGTCGCAAAAAAACATTAGTATCTTAGAATTGCAACTAGACTTGCAAAAACATATCAAAGTCTGTTGTTGTAACTTTAATAAAATAGTGATAACGAGAAAAATACTCTGCTGCAAGAAAATTTTGACCTAATGATAAATTTTGACCTAATGATAAATTTTGACTTTTTTGACCTAATAACTTTGGAATGGCTCATGGTATCAGCGTGAAGTTTGTTTTTTGGACGTTTCACAAACTTTTAAGTAGGCAGAAAATTTTTGACTTTATTGACTTTTGGTTGCCCTAGCAACAACTCTTTTTGGTTCTCATGAATATATGTTACATTTGCTTTTCAGTACATACCTAAAACACTCTATTTTTCAATGAAAAAGGTTCAAAACAACCGAAAATGCTTTGGGAGGAAAAACATATTTGAGCGTGAATCTCTGCAATTACGGAAACGCTGCGAACGGATTAGTGAAACGTTAATCTTGGAGCTTATCAGCTAAATACGAATTGAAAATGATTTTCAATTCGTATTCACAACTTCAAGTGATCTACTTTTTCACGAGATCTACTTGAAGTCTCATTCAAGTTTTGGAATTAACTTATTTTCGATAATATTTTCCAGTTCTTATAGCTGCTTCCTGCTACATTTATGATACATTTGAACAGATTTTCACAACGTTCGCCCCATGCTATTAGCTGTTCTTAGCATAAGGTAGTCGCTGATGAGGTACCCGCTGGTGTTATCCAACGTTGGTCCATCACCGGAATGAATTTCTAACAAAGGCTTCACGTTCACGAAACAAAGTTTGTTACTGCTTCAAAATGATCGCCGTTTATGGAAAATATACTGTTCTAATAGAATTATAACCAGTCAAAAAAGCTTTTCTACTAGGTCAGAATGCAAGTTATTTCAGAAGAGCTGTTGATGCATCAATGCGTTTGTTACCAAGACTAAAAATACTTGCAACACCATTGTAGAAAGTTATGCGTAGCCGTGGGGCAACTTGCAAGGCAACAGTTTCATTGCTTCAGTGCTATAACAAGCACGCCAACACCTTGAAGACTTGGTAAGTTAAGAGTTATGTAGTCACTCAAAACAACTAATCTTTGTTTCAGGAACTTACCGTGTGGACTCAAGCAAGATCTCTGTGAGCGGTTTGTCCGCCGGAGGTTTTATGGCTGTCCAGATGCACGTGGCCTATTCTGGGATTTTTGCAGGAGTAGGAGTTCTCGCTGGAGGTTCGTAATGAGACATCACAATGTTTAGAATAACGGGCAGACAGACCGAAAAAGTATAAATCTTAAGATTTACGTGTGTTTTTAACAAAAATCTTTTGATCCATCCTGATGTTTTGCGATAATTGTAAAAAAAACACTAATTATATTCGCTTGCAATCCATACAAGATTTTGATCATTCTCCAGCTGAGATTTTTGTGTGCGTCTCATGAAAATTTTATTATCTTGTTTGCGTGTCGTAAATATTTCGCTAGTGCGTTTGTGTGTCGACGCTATTTCATGATTTCATGGTTGTGCTGGGGTCTCTTGAATACTTCATTAACGTGTTTGTGTGTTGCGAATATTTCATTCCTTTCCATAGGACCATATTACTGTGCCAAGGGTACATTGACCATTGCAACCACGTCCTGCATGGCCACTCCGTCAATGATCAACGTTGCTTCTCTTCAAGAAAAAACGGACGAGGTTTTACAAGACAGCAGTCTAGCCGACCCCCTGGAGTATATGCAGAACGATCGTGTATACCTGTACAGTGGAACAAAAGACAGTGTAGTCGCGCCAGGTAAAGTAGTTAGCGAGGCTGTGTGCTTATTATGGCAAACGTTATTTCTAAACTGGCTGCACCTGATCTTCAAGAAAGTGTGTTCAAAAATCCGAATCAAAGTCACGAAGATTTGGAAAACATAAAATATTCTACGTAAGAGATATCTTCAAACGAATGCAAAAATTTTGACAAATTAAGAAAGATCTTTGTGGGCATTTTCTTGCTTTATAATTCATCTGCTCCATACTGGCGCAGATATGCTGTAAGCCGTGATTGGTAAAAATTACTTGCAAATTGAATTTCTGATGAGATAGTTCATCACAGCAACTTTTCGGGTTCCAACAAGAAAAGCGCATTATTCATTGCTTGAAATAGTGCTGCTTCTCGTCAAACTTTAAATTAAACGAATTTTTGCCACATTCTATTTTCCGTCAGAATTTGTAGGTGGTTTTCGGAAAACCTTTGATGCTTGTTTTATTGTTGGAGAAAATATATAAAACTGAAACAGTGTACCGCCATATGTTACTTCGAGGCTTTCAAGCAGCACTTGGCTACCTTTATTTTTTAGTCTGTTACTATGTTTGACTCCGCTTCATTTAGAGGTTGTGAAAAAGACCGAGGAATACTACTTGAAATACGTTTCATCTGCAAACATCAAGTCCAAGTATGACATTCCCGGACAGCATGGTTTTGTAAGTTGGTCTGAGTCGTTCAGCTAGAAGCAAATATAGTGCAATGCACAGCAAGAACTTTTTTCAGCCGACTGAAATCTATGGAGGGGCGTGCGGCATATTGAACACAGATTACATCAACAAATGCGATTATGACGCCGCTTACGATATGCTTGAACACATCCACGGTCCAGGTCTTCAGGTATTTTCGTAAAACTTTTTTGATTGCTTTGGATTATACTTTAGGTTTAAGAACTGCTTGGAAGGCGCTAATATTTTTATATTTATGCAAACTCCTGAAATTTCATTCATGTAAACTTCAAATCGAATCATATCGCAAATGAAAGCCTGTGCATTTCCAACCAGCTAAGATAATTTGAAATTTCATTCAGATAACACAACTAAAATCTCCGGATTTGCTGCAAGTTTTCGAGGAATCAGACGACTGGACTGTTTTTATGACATTACAATGATTCAGAGTTGCTCAAATCTCTTTTCAAGCAACCAGTCTCTGCAAAGGCGATGATTAAGTTTCTATTTGATTGAGGACTGAGGATGCGTAGTGTTACGTGAAATCAATTTCCTATTTCAAAACATCGCAGATGGATTCAATTTCGTCACCTTTGATAAAGACTAATCATAGTTAGTCACAATTAGAAACAATGTTACCTTCTGTTGTTTATAGGCCTGTGCTGGATTAGGTAACTGGAAGTAAAACATACAGATATCTCCAAACTAGATGCGCTACAAAAAATATAATGACATTTCTGAAATCAGCGTCCAAAATCCATTTACGGGCACTTATTACAATCACCGATTAAATTTTGCTGTTGACCACTGTTATGTTAGTCAGATGTGTTTGTTTAAGGCCACCGAAATTTCGGAAACGCTTCTTTTAAGAAACATTTTCATTTAGACTACACAAAAGCAACTTCCATTTAACTTCTGTGGCAACCTCTTTTTGTTTCAACATTTTCGAGAAACGCTAATTACAGCCAGTTCAAAAGGAAATAACAGATTTTACAACACACTGTGGAATCGTTGGGGCTATTGTCCGAAAGGTTTGCAGTGCTTTTACTTTTAGGGTGCTGGAAAACAATTTTATGAAGATCTGTGCCGAAATTTGTGGATCAAAACCAGTTTTGAATAATATTTGGACGTCTCATCTGCCAATTCGCACGTAACCTTGCAAGGACAGAGTTAACAGCTAATAATGCCAGGTTTATAAACAAAACTTCTATTTTTGCATTTGCAAAAAATGGCCAATTTTCTTCTCTAAGGAACCCAGCTACTCCAGACGGCGCACCTCGTCCCAAAGTTTCTCAACACTCAGCGAATGCCAGGCGGCCTGTGACCAATGCTTGGCAAGTCAGCAAAGCACCTCATCTCCTTCCTCCTCTTCCTCCACTACCTCCAATCCAGACTCTGGATCGGGAGGTAGCAGTGCTGGCACCATCTTGTCCTTTGACCAAACAGAATTTTTCGACGGCCGTTCGAGTTCCGAGATTGGTTTGGATGACCAAGGCTACTTGTATGTGCCCGACAAGTGCGCCGATCAAACTGCAAGTAAGATAACCTTGAGGTAACCTCATAACAGGGATTCCCAACCTGTGTTACGCGTACTACTAGTGTTACGCGAAGGTCTTCCAGGCGTTACGCGAATAACTTCCATATTTTCACAAAAACCTGGATTCACAGCTTTCTAGTTTACGCATCGGGCTTTGTTTCTCAATAAATAACTTTTCCTGTAGCCTGCTATTCCTATTGTTTCGTAACATTATGACTTTCGATGCGCTGTTAGCAAATTTACGCCACGCATCAAACAACAGGTGGAAGATAAACAAAAACAAAAACTTCATTAAATGTAGTTCATTGTTATTTTAATGTATATTTTTCTTCTGAATAAACTAATATTCGATCAAAATAGTTGTTCTGGAAGAAGTGGTACGCGTTGACAATACAGGTTGCCCAAGTGGTACGAGCTCATAAAAAGGTTGGGAACCTCTGCCTTACAACCAAACGACATGACCTATGCTTCCACTGTTTTAATCATAGTTGTGAAAATGTCTTAACAAAGATTTAGCCCCAATGAATCCAGGTTTGTCGAAGTCATTTTGAAGAAATCACTACTGTATATAAAAAACTAACCGTATGCTCAGAAACCTGTTTGAAACATCCATGATTAAAATTTGGTGTTTAATTTAAATAGTTTGCAGCCAGCGCTTACGTTTCGCTAATTATTACTGTTAAGGCAAATCGGAAGTTTCTAAAATGCAATTACGTGTAAAACTGTGATTGTGTCATCTCGAAAATTTTTTTCGAACGATACATCGTATTCTTGTTTGTAACACAGTTATTTAGCTTGTACAAAACACAAACCAGTTGTATATTTTTGCATATGATTTGTTTCTTAAAAAAATTTTGAAAGCGTTTGAAAACAGAACTTTTTTGTTAAAATTTGTACTTGCAAACGATAAGTTTGTGCAGTTTCAAACTGTTGTGGTTAATACAATGCATTTACAGTAAAATAAATAGTTTGCAACCAACGCGTTATCTAAACCCACTAGCGGATCTATTTCCCTGGTTCTCAACTCAGATCACTTTAAAACTTAGCTCTGCCAAAAAAGTACATTTGCGCCCAATATAATATAGCAAGGTGGCGTAGGTCATTCAGCAAGTAACGGATAGCTACAGGTCCTCCCAGAATCATGCGAATCAGCTTAAGAAGGTTAGCATTTGTTCTGTTTGTTTGTGACCTAACCACACCTAATTTTGCAAACTTTTTGTTTGCGATTTGGACGTCAAAAGTCATCAACAACATTTGATTACGCGCGCAGTGCATAAAGATAATGCATCTTGTTCAAAGCTGACCACAAAAGTATAACCAAGTAAAGAATTACAAGGCCACAAACTTTTCGAAAGCTCACCACTGATTTTCATTTGTACGAAAATATTTGAAGAAGCTCCTATTTGATTTATCTGCAAAAGATTCAGTGATGACAAATTTATTGAATTAAAGTGAAAAAGGACAATACGATAAGCCGCATGGCCAGAGGGAAGATACAAGAAAACCATAAGTAAAATCAGCCACAATATTCAACGTTATGTGTTTTTAAATTATCTAACCCCCAAAAAACATATTACAGCAAAAGTGTTTCCTGACAACACAAAAACATTCAATTGGGATATTTGTATGTTGTCCACGGAGCGTTTCATTTTAGGAAAAATCTGGCTGTATTAAACTTTTGTTTCGAAGAGAAAGCCATAAGAAAAAGAAAAAGTTTTACAAACGTAATATTTCAAATTAGTATTAAATTCACTTCAAGGTTGCGGCATATAAAACGCAGTTTAAGAGTGTGGTTGCACAAAATTTCGAAAAAACTTTGCATTTACACAAACGTCGAATGAATGTAAAATTGTTTAAGATTGCAATCACATCGTCTTTGATTTCGCATCCAAAGGAGATGCTAAACTTTTTATAAAAGAATTTGTTTCGCTTATGTCAAATCTTTAGGCTGTGACCGCATAATATTTTCCTGGATTAATAAGCAGAAAATCGTACATTGCAAATCATGGGTTAGGATTTGCCCCGGTATTGTCAAATGTAGACCGTTGGTGAAAACTTTCGGATTTGTTGACTTTAAATCCTGAGTTGAAAAAATTTTGTCTGGTTTTGGTGTTTGCAGAATAAGGTCTAGTTTGCCTTGGAAGGTGATGATAGTCAAAGCATTAAATCCAACTG
>JGI24022J15233_10008949_pt1 | contig 11245 bp, 8 predicted proteins | sample Ectturendosymbi2_FD_15233 | JGI IMG/M metagenome (IMG submission 15233)
ACGAAAATCACCCACTACAGCAAGTCTACTATATACAGTACTACTGGAATATTCCGCCGAAAAAAAGCAAAAGCACAGTGACCCAATTTCCACAATCAAAACCAGAGTACCGAACTACTCACTTGCTCCGATGGACGCGATAGGCTGCTGCGCGGGCGTGGCAGGTGTCATCATATTCGGCACGCTGGTGATCACGCCGCTATTATTAGGTGTATTCTGCATAAAGAAAGGCGACTGATTCGACGCGACATTTGGAGTCGCTTGAGGGACCATAGGAGCGCCGAAAGTGGGCCCGCTGGTGTGTGAAAGTAAATTGCTCGACATTAGGTCATTGTTAGTGGACGCAGTGGAAGGTGCGGAGGAGGAAGAAAGGGAAGCGAATGGATCGAAGCTGAGTGAGGTTGGTTCGGAAGCGGGTGTGGACTGGAATGCGGCGAAGTCGTCTTGTTGCGCGGACGCTGTGCAACGAAACAGAAGGATGTTTTGAGGCGGAATCAGATATGCAAACGCACAAAAACAGAACTCTTCCATGGCTGCAAACGGTGAAAAACAAGATAATGACAGGAGAAGTCTAGCATAGCCGATCGTGTGCTTAAAAACACCGCTGTCCTGTATTGCTGGTTTCACAATGTCTTCAATTTCGTACAGCATTGCGAANAGTTTCACCGCAAGCATGAACAATGGAAGTTAAATCTTTACACGCTGGAGAATGTGTCCGATCTGTAGGCAGCACAAGCCATCATATACGCCCAATAGGGTCGCATAAAAAGTAGATGCATACTTGATCTCAAGCGAAGCCATTTACGCGTTCCTCGCCGTAGGCGTATGTCCGCGTGATGATTTTCTATGTGACCGTCGGCAGAATGTTTTTCACAGCTCTGCAACATTTCAACGCTGACCCACTGATTACAACTTTAGAAAAATTACAATAACTTTCACCTGAAGACAAGCTCATACCAGTTTCAACATGGCTCCCGCCTTTCTCAAGAATTAGGAATTAGAACCGATAAAAAAAGTTGTAAATTTTAATGGGTACTCTACAAACCCGGCAAGAAAAATTTCTTGATATCCAAGAGTAGGTAATTGGGATAGAAGCGAAACGAAAAGATATTTTTTGGTGTATTTGCCCCACAATTAGAGGTGTAAAAGAACGCTTTCTCCAAGTAGCCAGAAACCGTTTTTCCTGAAAACTTGTCACTCCCCGATTTTGGACTCGGACTGTGACAAAGTGTCAATTTTTTACCTATAAATGAATATCTTGGACGCAATCCCTTTTTTAAATTAAATTTTTACGTGATTTTTTTCAATGATTTTTTCCCAAAAATGAAGTGAGCAGCGCAGAACGGTTCTTCGAGTTTGTGGGAACTGCAATTAGCAAATATCGCCAGCACATCACAATTTCCAAAGCATCGTATCCATTGTATACGATATGACAAGTTTCATTCCGCAATTGTCAATCACCGTGTCGTAATTTTCATTCAGCGTGTGATTTTTTCCTTTGTCCTCAAAGACATTTTGTCCTCCAAATTGACCACACGCCCTCATTCGCCTGAGTTTGGCAAATTCCATAGAACCTACGTACGCCCATGCCGAAAATATATCAAAACAGCGAACAGAAGCATAAGCAGAACATTTGAGAGCGAAAAAACTATTGCGCGCAAATACCCCTCGTTTTGTCGCAAAATGAAATAGCCGTAATCTGAGAATCGCAAGAACATTGATTTCAGTCACTCACAGAAAGCAAGGAAATGCATATTAATAACCTGAGCGCCTAAGCAGCATCAAAGCTTAAGAAAGAACTTGCCTTGTGGTTGGACTGCTTGGGAAGAAACAGCTGTGGCCTGAGCGAACGCTGTGAAATCAGCAAATCCTGCTGACGCGGAGGCAGCCTGTGGTGCTGCTACAGGATCGTTGGCGTTTCCTGTAGAAACGGTCTAATCTTACGCATTGGCATCATACTCTTGGCGATAAACGAACCACAACCAACCACGCATGTTTATCGAATTCTTTAAAAAAGCAATAAAAACGCTCGGGCAAATGTCGGATGCAGTCTTGCATACTTGCGCTGCTACGTTCAATCAGGGTCCGTCTCATTGAACACCTGACACAACCTTCTTGCACTTGTAGGAAAAAAAGCGGGAAAGTTCAAACAAGCGAAACGAGTCGGTTGCAACACAATAACTTCATAACCTGCGTTTTTTCGTGGAAAATCAACATTTCAGGGAGAAACCGAAGAAGACTTACCAAATATCAGGTCAACATTCGTTGATTGGGTTGGAGCTGGACTGAACAAGTCGTTTAACAGATCGGTGCTACTTGACGACGCAGGAGCGGGTTGCTAACCGAATAAAAAATAATAAAACTTGCACACTTAATAGCTCAAAACTCGTAGATTGCTTCAGAAAAGACGCGGTCCCCAGCTACACTCAACATCTAATGCACAAGTTCAAGAGTGTAACGCGTAATAAAATGCTATTGGATAGCAAAAGCTAGTTATATCGACGCGTGTGCATCACGTTTATTTATTTCCGTGGCGAAAAAAAAAACAGATTTAATGTTTCACAACATCAGATCAATGTGTGTTCACAACGCGTATACCAACACAAGCGAAAAACGTCAATTTACATTGGTTTGCGTGGGAGGAGACAGAACGGGAGGCTCAAACTTCTGCTCATCCCCTTTGTAATTAGCAGCAGCTCCAAGATCAACCTGCAAACATGAACGGAGAAGGTCGAGACAGGTTTAAAAGCGATTCTCAAACTGGCCTCGGAATCCTGATTGATCGTGAAAGGAAGCGAATTTTAGTCAAAAGATGATCAACAACTTATTCCTTTTTTGTTGAAGAAGCGATTAGGAGGTTAAAATGTAATCAAACACCGCGTGATTTGGTTGAGCAGTCACCGATGCGAAGAGATCTAAAGTAACAATATTTTCCAACACAGTGTTCAGCATCGTGGCGACGACTGACATGAAATTGGCAATAGATATGAACAGTTTCAACTGCTAATACTTCACAAAATTGACAAAAGTTAAAATTACTTTCTAAAATTAGTTTAGTACCACTTACGGGCAATAATAATTTATGCAGTTCACTGCAGCAGAAAAATTATTCATGAAGAAGTATTGTCTATTGTTTTTCAAACCAGCTCACTTGTAGAAACAGAAGGATTGTAAATTATGTGCTTTCTGCGATTACTTTTTTTGCCTTACGTACAAAAAACAAGTCACAAACAGCAAAATTTACGATCTCCCCAAACCCATAAATAGCTGTGTATGACCGTAGAGTAAGTAAAAGCTAAACTTGTGAAAAAGTTGAACAAGAGTAATGAAACTTACTTTCTTGCTGGTTCGTCGCATTTCTGTCTTGGTACTAGTCGTTGTGCTTGTTTTAGTAACTGTTTCTTCATCACGATACTTGGATTTTGCGACTCTGCTATATTTTGGGCTGTTTTCAGAATCCGAAGGGGCGGAGTCATCACTGGAAAATTAAAACGGGTTATGGTTTTAAAATATCCGATCATTAAAAATGTGATCGCCATAAAAATGCACGAGAAATTGAAATGCTAAACAAAGACTTGGTCCAGCAAGAGGACATCATCGGTTAAAACAATCAACAGTGACTCGCGCGGTCGCTCCGCAAAATGAGAACGTTTCACGGACACGGAAGCTTATGAAAAAGACAATTTCGGAACGCATCATCTATACCCTGTTTGATGTTTTTCATTGGAGCTAATTCAATCATCACTGAAAACAAGTTTGTCTCAAGTCCACTCACTAATCACGGCCTAATATTCACACCGTGACGTCTTAATAAACCAACATTTCATCAAGTCGCACAGCGTACGCCTAACTCTCGATGGCCGCATACCACACCGAACGAAAACAACGGTTTGGTTCGGTTTTATTATACTCGCTTTGTACTACCTTTGGAGTGTCGCACGTGTTCAGCGGCGTTTCCGCTTGCCAGTGAATGTTGCGTTAGTGGAAAGTCGATGCTAGCAGCGCGTGTGAACTTTTTCCTTACAAGCACCCACTAATGCTAAGCAGTGGTGTAGGAGCACCTGTTTTTTTCGGTCATAAGCCGAAATGTTTTTGAAATGAAGAAAAAAATTTAGTCATTTCGGTCAGAATATTTGAAAATATAGGCTAATGAACATTGGCGAGTTTTAATACAACTGTGAGACAAATGACCGAAATGTCTCATCAAAAAATGATCGAAATGTCTCAGCGAAAAGAACAGATTCCTGGAGCACAATCTGTTGGCTCTGGCTCTCCCTGAAAATGCTAGCCCCTATAGTAAACTACAAACAACATGATCATTATAAGAGCAATCTTTTCAACCAAAACGTTATTTTTCACTTATTTCCCCAAAATAAAAACTGAAACATGAAGGCCAACAACAAACGAACAAATAAATTGGAAGGCAAGACACATGAAAGGATTTATTACGCAAGGCAGGGTTCTCAAACTCATTGGTTTCGATGACCACGTTCCTGTGTTTTCATTCACTGATCTTGCTGAAGACGGCTAAGAGGAGGTAATGATATTTAGGATGGCTTGCTGATGTTCTTTTAATCTTTCTGAAGTTAGCTGTACCTTTTTTGACAAACTTCATTTTCATGTTGATATGCTAGTGTGACTGTAGTATGATTAACCATTATATGTCTAGTCGTTGCAATTTGCTGTGTAATTACTAATTGCTACAATTAGATTAGACAACTGAAGTTTTCAGGATTTTTTGGGCTACAACTGCAAAAAAGAACACCGCGCTGAATGATGTAGTGATTTCTTTCTATGGTTTTTCATTTGTAACATAAAAGTTTTAAAAATGGTTCATGCTATTTATTTCAGCCTTACTGGAGTATATAAAACTGAGCCGATACCAACTCCAGTGGCGCACCCAGAATGAGGCCGAATAGGCCATGCCCCCCTCCCCCGAAACAAACTTACGAAGATTTTTACTGGTGCTTGGTATCAAGTTTAAACTGTTAAAAAGACGTCAGTGACTGACGACGAGATTGACTGCTGCCCCCACTCCTGAACAAAATTATTGGCTGCGCTACTGACTAACTCATTAAGCGTAAAAATGTGGATGGTGATTACTTCCTTGTGATTGGATGCTTAACGTCGTGACGCTTCACTACTATTCAATCAGCATGACTTCACAGCTAGTTCTTTATTTTAGCAGAGGTTAACAGGCTACTCATGGCTCAGCGCACATCTTGAACATCTATGTGGTCATGCGCACCTTTGCAGCAACGAAAAAACATTTCCATACATACAACTGTTGTGTGCATAATGACATAACAATCGATTTAGCAGATAGGTTTTGGAGTGGATTTCATTAACTTCTAATACTGTATCTTTCTCTATCTAATGTTTAAAAAAAACGAGATAGATATGAGCACAATGTTTGCGAAGTTGTCGTTTTGTGTGGTGCCATGCTTTTTGAAATACAATACTGTGGTTGAATACAGCAAGGATGTTGAATGTATGTTTACAGCAGCACGTGGTACTGGTACTGACTTTGAATGGATGCGTCGCCTTGCCCAAAGAAGCGAAATTCCGATGCATATATCTGAGAACAATGTATTTATAAAGTTAATCATCGTGATTAAGTTTATGTTACTTATGCAGTATGTTTTGATGCTCCAGTGAATGCATTTATTTGAGTAAGACGTAACTCAGAGTTTTAATTGTCGCAGTTGGTGTTGTGTGATTTATTCACTGCGCTACTGTCTTGAGGTTGTTTGCTTTCTCTGCCCTTGTTTTAGCCTTCAAGGTTTCACCTACTAGCATTGCTTGCACATGCACAGCAATGAACTGACGAGGTGCAGTGCTAAGTGAAATCAATTTCCTATTAAATTTTTTGATAGATTCCTTGCTTGTTTCACCTGTAGAGTGAAGTTGCTTGAATATCTTAACCAGGACTGCACATTGAATGACACATGCGGCGCTGCACACTGAATGATTTACTTGATCTTAGCAAACTAAATTGCGTTTAACCTAATTTACTGAATGCGTTCGAATCCTAATTGCAATGGTATCAACTGTTTGGCACCTTTAAGCACTGTGTAAGTGTGATTTCATAGGCAAGTTTAGTGCCAAACAAAGGCAGAAATCAGAAAANTAGTAAAATGTTTTGCACCAAGGTATCAGTGGACATTATGGAAATCTCCCAGCACGCAGCACAGACGTGATAATGTGGCACTGAGGACCGTCTGTATCAAAAATGTCAAATTTACGATTATCAAATAAGGACAGGTTGTCAGTATGTAGCCTAGTTATAATACAACGGAAACCAAACTGGGCCACATGAAGCCTTTGACAGCACTGCATCCACCCCATGGGCTGGACATAGGTGATTCAAACAAACCATTGCAGACAGTTGAAGAGTTGATAGAAAATAAGAATTCGCTGCTTGTTGCCAGGTTGTTCAGGTTTTGCAGAAGGTTAGTATCAGTAATTTAACAATTGAACATTGTGAGCAGTACTTGAACAGTTAAATTTGCCAATTTCTAGCTTAAAACTTCACCAAACAACAATGAACATGCAATAATAATCAGCTACCTGTATCCTATAGATCCATTTGCACTTCTATTTCTTCTACTTGATCGAGGCTCATCCTCGTATGCATCTGCATCTCTCCAATCGTTGTAAGATGATCGACTTTCTCTAGAACGATTGCCACCATCACCACCACCTAAAAGCAGCAGAAAACATGTGACAAATACCTGCATTAAAGCATAAACAAGTTCAGTAAGCCCCAGTGATGCAACCACCTAACATGCAAGGCAGTCACATAGCTGGCAGTTCAAAAAAACACAACCCTTAGAACAACTAAGATATTCAAATTACACATTTGTAACACAGTTGATTTCTACATCAAGCAAAATTAAGGGTCACTCAATACTAGCATTGAAGAGCTGCTAATGGCCCAAATTTTACCTCAGCTCTAAATCGTGTAGTCACACTAATCAACCAAGCAAAATTTAACAGTTCCGCCATCCCTTTTAATATGAGTAATGATGCCATAATAATAAAATACTATGATTTATGTTACTCTTGAGATTAAGTTGATACACTGGCTCATCATAGCAAGTTTGCAACAGTTGAGAAAAGAATACAATTGTTAATGTATGTGGACACACTACACAAAACGTACTGAGTTGATTTTTGCAAGCTATTTTGGAACAACTGAAGGATATGATTCCAAGCAGGCCCTCAACATTTTGAATATTCTTTGTTAAAACTTGAGTAACACTATTGAAAAATATTGGCATTTAACAACACAATAAGCTGAGTAATATAAGCAATCAGACATATTAAAGCACCAAGTCATTTGAATTTATCATGCATTTTTACCCATAACTGATGGAATATGATATAACCAGTCACATGGTTACTGCATGAATGTCTGAGGTCCAGACCACATGAAAATTAATGATCATTATCAAACAAAAAGCTTCAAAGCCAATAACAGCTAAATTTGTCAGAAACAAGCCAAAAGAGTATGCAGTCCACTTGAAAATCAAAAGGATATATATTTTAAAGTTTAAGAGGCCAGAGCAAGACTAACTGCCAACAGTCAAATAGAGCAAGCCACATTACCTTAAACATTTTCTCTACTGGCCAACATACTATATCTTGTAATATTCGGAAGTTATGGGACAGATACTTGGCTACATATCAATATGGATCTGGCATTTATTGGATACCAGGTGTAATCTTTTTCTCTTGAAATTTCATGCATTTAATGTGTGAAAATTATGAAGAGAAATAGCAGATTTAATAGTTGAAGCCCTTGTTTGAGCTTCAATTATGAGGTATTTTATAAAGATAGCAAAAACATGGTAAACTCTCAAAAATAGCAGTATCCACCAGCCTATATTTTTGGGAAAAACACCTGGTATCCAAAGGGTTAACATGAGCAAATGGTTCAAAATTAATGAAAACCATTTCCAAAACTAGTTTTCCTTATGAAATGTTTTCCACTTATCACAAACAAGTGGAAAAATTTTGTAAGGAAAACTAAAAAAAGTAAAGGTGAGGAATATTAGTATGTAGCGAAAACCATAGAAAAATCAAGATGAAAAATTTGTGCAATCATTATCATAAGCCAAGCTACTAGTCTATTACTACACTGCACAACAAGAAGTGTTGCCTGCAACTGTATCAGATGAAGCAACTATATGTGTTGTCTGTTACCTGACTGATTGGCCCTTCCATACCATGTCATGAAAGCACTTGACTGTGCTCTTGAGCACAGCATGGGATAAATTGTCTACTTGTAATGACAACCCAGTTTGACTCTAAACGGCAAACAAAATTTACTGATTCAAACCCAAAAGGGTTGCAATTTGTTCACTGCACTGTATGGTTAATAAATTTTTTTAATACACGCGTATTTTTAATGATATGCATTTCATTTCTCATTGAGGATATTCCTTTTTTAAAACTGGGCTTAAAAACTGAAATAAGATTCAAAATGCCTTTCTACGCTCTGAATTAGCAAACCTTTCCAAAATAATCAAATCAAAGCGCATTTGCAATGGTAACAACTAACTTGTAGACATATAGTGAATTTAGGGAATTGGACGAGTTGCATGAGCAACTTACTGTCCTCAGGTATATTGATGGTAAACTTTGCTGATCCTATATTTTGCGAAATATCATATTTTCACCCAATGTATATATCAAGTCAGTGGCTCTGAACCTTTTTCCATTTGCAGACCCCCAAGAACATTGTTTCTTGTAGATCCCCAATCTCCAAATTGTTTAGTGTAAAAAAAAGCAATATCTGAAAAACATAAGTAATGCAGATGTTCCAACTCCAGATCCGGTGTTACCAAACTGACACCATCCAAGTAGGATGATTGCTGTTGTTTCCAACAGCTAAATGCTGTGGACAAGTGCTGTTATGTAAGAGGATGCTATGGTTCAAGGAACACTTGTTTTGCATTAATTGACCACAGGATGGGAATCACTGTTGCAACTATTTGTTTTTTTTGGCAAAATCAGAAAATTCTTGAAAACTTGTCAGTTAAACTTAAAAAAAATATCAACAGATTTTGAGCACAGTCTCATGGCAGAATATACACTAAAGTTACATAAAAAGTGCCGAACTGGCCAGATCCATCAGGAGACAGAGATTGTCAAAGCATCCCAAGAATTCATTTTCCTGGCCAAAAACATGAAGGCCCATACTACTGCAGAGTTGCTTGTAATGCCAGCAGCAAAGATGATGGTTAGGCAGGGTTGATAAAAATCATGATTTTTTTTTCAATAAAAAAAATCGCATTTTTTTTATTTAAATCAGATTTTTTATTTTTTGATGTAATGTGTTGAGAATGGCCGCGTTTTCCATACATTAACTGCTTCATTTATCATGCAAGTGTCCTATGTACAAGGTCCACTGCAACTGCAATTGGCTTATGAAGCAGAAGGTAGTCTTCAGCTAACCTTTTGATCTGAATGTTTTGCACCTTGCTGTAAACGGTGCTTTTAATTCCAGATTGATGTTCTTCACAGATCTAAAAAATAATCAGCCAGTTTTGCAAATATGTTTCGAGGCAATCTGCTAAGGTGTTCCACCGAACATCTTGTGGCACAACCAGAGTTTTGCCCCCAGCATGTTTAAGCCAAGCAGATGGCAGATGGTGATTTCTGAAGTATTTAACTATCTGAACAATGTTGTTCTTCACACCTTTGGTCTCTACATCATGGGCTAAAAGATTTAACAAATGGGCAGAACATCCATCGGTTATAATATGCATGCTGTTTTCAGTAGGTTCTTTTCTCATCTTGGCCATATTTGAAGCATTGTCACCAACAAAACTTCCAATGTGGCAGCTAAATCGTTGTTAACATGAAGCAATTGCATTTGCAGCAACTTCAGCCAGGTACTCTGTTGTATGATTGTGTCCAGATGAATCAGTGGTGTCCATTAGGTATGAACACTGTTAGGTTTACGAAGTTGTGGCAGTTATACATAAAATTGGTTCATCATGAACATTACTCCATTTATCCAGGGACAAAGAAATGGTTGCTCCTCGTAATTTGTCTTTACATTGTGACAGCAATGAATTATAAACTTCATCCAGTAGGTTTCCAGCAAAATTTATTTGGAGGATTGTAGCCTGGTCTTAACAATTGAACCAATTTTACAAACTCTGGATGGCCAACTGCAGAAAAGGGAGTGTTGGTGCCATACAAGAAACGAGCAATCTGCCGATCCATTGCTGTTTTATTTGTTTTGGATGTTTGTGTCACAAATGTACCATCTTACCACCAGATCGGAACTGTTTCTTCAACATCGGTATTCCTTTATCACTGATTGACATAGCAGTGCGTTTTTTAGAACTTGATGCTTCTGGTGACTTGGAATCATTTACTTTCGGCACTTCTGGTGTCCCGTCTTCGGTTTCTTTCTGCGCAGACTGACACTGACTGAAATGATGTTTCATTTGAGCCACAATTCCCTGAAGCTCTTTTCCACACATTTTGCATTTTGCTCTGCAACCACTTTTACCAACAACCACTATTTTATCAAAATTCAACCAAATAGCATCTTGCTTTCACATTCTATTACTAAAATTAATTATCGTCATGCACCTTTCCCTAGTTCAGCTTCTGAAAAAGTACAACTTACATGCATAAAACTAGAGCTGAGCTGATGCATCGGCATGCCAATATATATTGGTTGTTGTGATGATGATACTAATCACATCAGCAACATTCTGCTGATGTATATCGACAATGTTTGTTCTTAAAACCTGCTATGCTGCTGTTGAAGTGTTCAGAAACACAAGTTGCCACTTTGTCTCTGACTGATTAATGCAATTTCTCTGCCCTGTTCCATACAGCATGGAGCCCTCTGATCACATTGACAGCCAGTCTACGATATATTCGTACTTGGATTTCGGCCTAAAAAACAGCAGTTTTCGGTTGCCTTACCAACGCCCTAGCTCCTCCNCCGATTGCGCTAGAGAGCTGTTGAATGGCTCAAAAGAATTGGCCAGTCTAGTAGATTACACTCGAAAAAAAAATTTTTTGGTTGGGGGGTGCGGATTTTTTGTGACTGACGTCATAAGTGAAGTAGTTTTAGGGTCATTTTGGCACATGTTGCCCGGCCTAGGGCCCAACCGCTAGGCCAAAGTATTTCGCTGAAGTTTTCATTGGAATCTAGACTCGAGTCCGAGTCTTTTGAGCCTTTGATTGACTTTCTAGCGTTTCTGGTTCAAAA
>JGI24022J15233_10008950_pt1 | contig 11243 bp, 4 predicted proteins | sample Ectturendosymbi2_FD_15233 | JGI IMG/M metagenome (IMG submission 15233)
TGACACACAGCAGCAGCGCTATCAACATGCATAACATCACGCCCATTGCCAGCGTCACATGCAAGTGGTCATGAACAGTTACACTTAACTAGGAAGACTCGTGCTGGCCGAGAGAACCGCTACTATTTACCTCTTCCTACATGAGAATTGTATCAGAGCTTATACTTATTCTTGCTTCGGGTCGGCAACGTCCATTTTATCCTTGCCAGAGAAGTCCGCTGCACACAGTACCCTATTCGAGAACATCACACGTTGTAGAAGAATATAACTTGCAATACTGAGTTTTGCGTGTCTGCGCGTTAAGTTTAACCTTTCCAGCAAATACAAACGATTCCTCGACCAAGACCATGTTTTTTGCCTGTGCTTGTGTGACCTGAAACTTTCATACGGTAACAAGATTTTTATCAATTTATGGGCCAATTTCTTATTTATTGTGATCCAAAGAAACTGTTACTCATTGCGATCCACAGAAACTGCGCAGCCGCAAACGCAACCGATCGTTTAGCAAATGGTGAAGCAAAAACCAAAGATACGGATCGAAAATACGTTCACTAAATTTGCAGGCCAAAACATGAATCACAGCCGATGTATTTTCACTGCATGCAAAATCTGGAGCATGAAACACCGCCTTCGAAAGTATATGTTTAAAAAAGGCTCAACCGGCAAACGTTCTCGAAAAAAAATAAACAGAACTTTGTAGGCAGTGATAACGCTTTCGCAACTTTGTAGGCAGTGATAGTACACATTTGTTTCGTGGCATTCTAAACACATACAAAGAATAAGAATGAACACAAGCGTCTGCACCGCAGTGGAAATATGTAAAACAAAACCTTAGTCGTTAAGTCATAGTTCTTTTTGGAAGTCAACGTGTCAAGAACGAAACGACTGGATCGAGCATTTTAAAAATGTATAATCGGGATTATAAGTGCGTGAGTGCAGTGAACTTTTAACACGAATATGCAGGATGTTACACGTCCTAAGCAGACCACGAGTCGATTCGTTTTTGGGTGAATCGGAAAATCGCAAACGTTGTGCAGCTTGCTAACGCTGGACACAGCATGCACCGAACTGACCCTGAGCTGGTACAAATCGAATCAAAACAACACGCACAACACGACACGTCAACAATGACTGATATCCGACATGCATATTCAATCGGCGAACGGCGTCCATTAGACGCACTGGCGAGTTGCCGCAAGATGAGCAACCTGATCACGGCGCAGTGCCGCGGCCCTAACGGAGAAAGGCCACTTGCTTATTTTGAGTCGCAACGAATGAAACAGACTTCCGACGAAAAAATTTGTTGGCAGATTACACACTACCAGACTTCGTGACGTAGAAAGCGCTATTGCAGGTTTGTTACGACTTTTAAAGCAAATTATTCCGGCAGTAAACCAGTTTCAACCAATTACCCTAACACCGTGCAATGGCAGTTAAGCTTAGTTCAATCAACAAATGTGGTGTGAAATTGCACAGTTTTCGCCATTCCAACAAGCTAAACTTGCAGATGTAAATAAAACCCGGAGATTATTTTTGCACAGATAAAAATTTGGCACCGAACTTTCATCGAGATCACCAGGAACATCAATCATCTCCAATCCTGGAGACTTACGTATTTTGAGATAGATGAAACAAAGACCATTGTTTGATACGAATGCGCAGCGAAAAGTGAATTCGCAGCAGTTTCTGCGCTTATCTACGTAAACTTTAGGTGTGTTAGCTTAAACAGTCAGAAATTTTCCTTTCATCCGAATTTCATAGAAGTTTCAACGGCAATAGACTCTTTAGTGGGGGCAAAAGATATACTTGACTAGGAAACAACCAAACACTCAAAGTGACCAGAATCGATTTTCTTCCATATATTTTAACAAATAATGACTTGGTTCAAACGAAACAAGGGCACCTTACAAAAAAATAAATAAAAGAATCGTATTACAAGTGTTGCCACACGTCTGTAACCGTTTGAAGGGTGATGAGGTGACATCAACGTGCCCTTTGGTATGCAAAATGCGCTGGCTTGTGTCCAGTAGCAACGTAAAACCTGGAACTCCAGGAATCTTTCTCGAGCAATACTGCAGTATCACTTGGGAGCACGACATAAAGGATTTTTTGGCGAGTCGTCCGAATACTATTTTCACCAATGCACACCCAAAACATTCCTAAGTTTGTTTTCAAAACGACGAAAAACTCAGTGCTACAACATTTATTTTGTAAATCTGTTTACTAGCAAAAACATCTTAAATTGATTAAATAATTGTCATTACAAATACGCAGAACATCATTTTACGCTCAGTATCGCTGTGCACTGCAGCAACCTGTTCACAAGCTTTCTTTACAACAGTTTAATTTTACCGTGACTTTTTTGCCGAGAAAAACGGTTTTCACGTGAAACAAGCTGTTTGCGCAGATTTACGTAAATAAAAAAAGGGTTGATGCATACAAAATGATATCGCAGCAACAAGCTAAGACGTATAAAAAAAACACACGAAAAGTTAGTGCCATCCACATTTGACTCTCACTTTCCGAGGTATTTCATTACAGATGCCCGGACATGTCTTTCTTATACACAAATGTGAAATCGTATGCCTATCTTAGTTCACAAATCAAATACCTTCGACTCGACGATAGTTAAAAGAAACTTCTGTTAACTATCAGATAAACACTGCCTAGACGTACTGAAGTATGAAAGACCTGAAGTAACACAGTGCAATTCACTCCTGTATCTAATGTATCTCGCACGCGAACAAGATGTTTATATATCTGCTGAATTACCCTCGAATGTGTTGTAGTACTTTCATACGAATTTAATGAAGAAAATGAGAGGTGTTGTCAATGGCGACAACCAGAAGTCAATGAAAAAGTTTAAGCTTGTAACACGCATACAAACGAAATATCAGGCAGAGCCAATGAGAAGCTTTAGTTATTAAATAAAAAAAACTCAAAATTCGTAATTTAGTCAGCGTTTCTTTCAGCACAGGTTTTCCCATTATTATTAAAGTTTCTATTTCAGTAGGTGCCTAAGATGTCTGCTCCTGCACTCAGTAAACATCATATTGTCTGATTCATTTATGTAGAATACTCCTTTGATAGATATTGTTCCATTTTCTGTCGCAATTCTGACGTAATCATCCGTTGTTGCAGTTTCTGACGTAATAAATCTCATTTTGCCCACTCCTGGATTGATTAAGTAGGTTAGATGTGGGAAAGCGGGTAACGTGGTCTTTCTTGGACAGGTAAATGCTCAAGCCATTATGCATACAGTGTTCACGTTTTAACTTTCTAATGTTCTCAAATTTGTCTTTAGCTACCACACCTAAGGTTGAAGGCAATCAATTCCGTAGTCCACTGCGTGAATAAGCTTCTAATTTTACCTCAACACCTAAAGGTGAATTGTTTTGTAAATTCTGTAATTGCACAGTGAAATGTTACATACGTTTTATGCAGGATTTACATCGCACCAGTACGCTTGCGTTTCCTGTAGGAAGAGCACAAGAATCAGCTTGGGCTATTCAAAAACGTTTGTGCTCTTTCGCAAGAGTATTGTATGTCAGAATGACGTTTCTTTGAAAAATTTAATTACTACGGAGTTTGAATGTGGAATAGTGTGATTTCTAAAATTTCTTTCTTTGTCTTCCGCATTTGAGTTGCAAATGCGCAGCACAATCTTGTTGGCTAACAATAATGTAAAAATTTCAAGGTTCAGGTAAAAAAACGGTAGGTCTAGTTGCGTTTTTGGGGATGTGCAAGAAGTATGTGTTAATGACTCTCATTGTTCAACAGGAAGCCACTAATGCATATGCCTGAATGTCAGCATTGACATGTGTTCCAGATTTTCTATAATGCAGGCTCTAGCTCAGGGGTGGGGAACCTGCGGCCCACGTGAACATTTAATATGGCCCGCATCAGAATTTTCGTTACCCAGCTCAGAGCACAACATCGCGTCAAAACGAAACTCAATGAAAAGCGGGTACTTAGATAGTAGGTCAAGCGAAGTCACTCTTCCTCACTGTTAGAAAATGGTACAATTTTATGATAAAAATAATTGATTTTGCGGCCCGCCGGCGATTATGCGCAATTCATGCAGCCCGTGATAGTAAATAGGTTCAGCACCTTGCTCTGGCTAATCACCAACAAGCAAACCATTCACGAGTCGGAAAAAAATCTTGCAACACGTATTCCTGTTAGCAGCCGAACCAAACAAGGTAATTTGCGATGAGCGAACGCAGAAGACAGCGGCATTGCGCATTGGGGGTAACAACAGCGTGGTTTATCGGCTTTAATTGACGTGCGTAGTTTTAGGTAAAAAAGGTGCAAGACATTGCCAAATTGCAACGTTATCCAACTCCTGAAGGAAACAACTGCACCTAAAAGCACAATGCCTTTGCTATACACTAACTGCGTATACTGAATGTCACTGCCTAACCTTAGCCGTCGTCGTTAACTCACTGCCACAAAGAGCACTTCCAGCGCCGCAGTCAGACTTGTCATGCATAGCTTTCTCTGTATGCTATATGCAGTAAGCTCTATTTTCTGACTTCATAACAAGGCAGAATCGTTTTCAAGGACGCAAAACCCACGAGCACAATTTTTTCGATCGACTGACTTTAAAAATTACTTTCACAAAATGTTGCAAGAATTGCGCACAATGGACTAAACTTAATTTGAATGAGCACGTCTTCTATCACAATGTAAGTCACCAGCAAAAATCTATTCGTACGAAGTGCATACCGCGATTGCCGTTCGCACGAAGGCTTTTCTTTTCTCAGCACAACTGCGTTCCGTTGCACCGGCAGCACAACTGTGTTCTAACAAAATGAAATGACGCGCGATGAACAAATCTGTTCAGGAAACTGACGATCGGCAATACAGTTGCTGCAAGTTTTAGCAAACAATTTTTATCTTACGGTATGGACAATGCACTGCATTAAAAAATAATAATGAAGGGGAATGTTCCTGAAGCCACCAGGCAATGTGCAAAGATTCTTTCCGACAAAGTCGACCCTTTTTTGGTAAATGCCCAAAAAGAATAACTTTGATGAAGAATAGGAAAGGATAAGCCAGTACTTTCACAAAACACATATGTTTATGCCATTCGGACAAAACCCTTTCGAGTCTACAATTGGGTACAAAACAGACTGCTGAATTTTTTTAACAAGTCAAATACAACGAACTATGAAGATTTCTAAACTTCACGAAATATTAGCGACAACCAACTAAACGGTCTTCCAGATTCAATCCACCTGCGACTCTCCCCAAACAATTTGACGCAACTCCGTGCAACTGATAGGCTTCATACTACAACTGTCCACGGTTCAACACTTTTGTGTGCCTCGATCGAAATCTCCACCTAAGCAGCCTTGAAACTTCCTGGAAGGGTTAAGGAAGAAGTTGTAGGGGTCATTCGATGCCAAAATGAGATCTCACGCCAGCACCGCTTTAATATGTCTTTTCCGGGTTAGAACGCATTTTTTCTGAAAAAAGGTTGAACGAATTCGTTTGGCGAGTCCCAGCTATGCCACAGTAAGACATGCATGAAGTCACCTTGGGTCTCATTTTCACACCGCTCGACCTACGTAACACACCATGCAAAACGAGGTCATAGCACGAACATGGTGCCCCAAAATCTTCATCTCATTTAACTCAATAACGACATCGGCTGGTACAAAACCAGGAGATAAAATAAATGCCAAAGAGAGGATGCGGGCAGTGAACAAGTCGAGTTATCTGTTTCAACGAGGTTCGTGGTTGCTGTTTAAATATATGTACAACAAACGGTGCTGTGGCAACCATCGACTGCACAAAAATATCCAACCCCGTTGGTACGGTGCGAGACCATCTAAACTGCTTGAATGCAATCATAACCACGCAGCGACATCCTCTGAATCTTAACGGTCGAGCATTCGACCGCTGTATGTCGCCCGGCAGCACTGAAAATTGACCTGACCTAGAAACGAAGCGACATCTCCAAATTACTTAACAAAACATAAACAGTGTTGGTCAGCCAAACTTTCCTGCTTAATTAAACTAATCTTCAACATGAAACTTCATTTCGCTACTTCATTTTAAAGCCCAAATATAAAGCTCACTGGAAGTTGTCTAATTGCAGAATTCCAATGGGCATCAACTGATCAAACGCAACGATTTTACGGGCACTGTTTATATTTAGTTTTAATATTTAATTCACGATCAATAGAAAGACTACCACTCTGCTTGCGTATCGGTTCATTCTCACACTTCGACTAGCTGGAAAGGTGTCTATGCTATGGCCACAGTAGTGCAGCATAAGACTTGGCATTTCCACACATGTTTTCCTTAAAAGAACAACCCGGAACACTTGTGGCGTGAACTTATACTAAAGAAAACCTATAAGCGGCACCACACACCCCGTGCAGCATAAGACTTTGCAGAAGAACATGGCCATCACAAGCCAACTGCTCCCAAGTAAAATGGACAACGCCTCATCATTCGTTGAAACAGCCCATTCTATGCAGAACCAACATCCTTGAAATTGTAATATGACAGCGAAGTCTTTTCTCAGGCCGGCTTAGCGTGCCTGCGAATTTCCGACGGGTGACTCAGCCTCGTGAACGCGAACTATCAAAGACCCGAAATCGATTTCCAAACGGGAGTGGATTTACACATGGCCATTATGACGTCGCGTGGTTATCCTAAAAAACGTAAAACGTCAGTAGCTTTACCGCGGGCACACCGACGACAGGAGACGACCGTGCTTCGGGAAACCGAAGTGCTAGTGCGGGAATGACACACTTCTCGAGAGCAGGCGCCGAGCGCCGTTGTTTGTTTTCAGGAGGCGAATCCCGGTCTTACTGTACCTCCGTGAACCCAACACCGAGCCGGAATAAACGAAGGACACAAACAAGGCAAAAAATCCAACAACGGTTGGGTAACTTGTTAATGGAGCGATCGAGCAAATACGGTCCATTTTCGAAACCAGGGTGAACCCAAATGACCTGTCCAGTCACGGGCATCTCGTCTAGATTTGAGCTGCATGTCACGCACGACGGGTGTCGTTAATTCTCTTTGTTTTTAACGTGTCGCGGAGAAAAACTAATATGCGAACAAACCGCAGATAATTTTATTACGTTTTAACGAAGTGGCCAATTTGCACATCAGCCTCCTGCATGACGATTTAATGTGCCGAAGTGCTCTGATTTACACCAAAAATTTACTACAGCAGCAGAGCGGAAAACACGAATGTCTAATCCAAGTACTCTTGACATATGTTCGTTACAAATATTGCAGAGCTACCTGAAATTTGATTCGAGGTCAGATGAGGCAGAACTACATAAATTGCTCATTAACAACGTAACAGAACACAAATCAGACGGTCACATGATAACAGCAAAAAATTCAGGTTCACAGAGATCACCAGGACAGAAAGGACATGGAGTCATTCTTTTTCAAGCACACGTCGACATACACGCAGCAAAATGGCAGTGGTTTCACCCTGCCGACATAAAACGGACATGCTTAAAAACCCGGCGCAGGCTCTCTGACTCATTCTTACGGTACGCGCGACGTCCTCAACTGAACCCAACCAGCAAGGAGGCTGCGAGCATCTGTTGTTAAATATCTAGGTCGAATAGTGAAATGCAGACATTTCGTGTTTGTGGGAAAAAAACGAGGCATTGCAACAAACGCTTGGTGCATCATCAGTAAATGTTAAAAACTTGATAGATGTCAAATTTAATAAACGCAACAACATTACAACCTTAGCTATCCAAAGAAAGCAACGAAGTAACGCGTGTATTCAGATTGAAAGAGATTTTGTAAAATGCCTCCATTCACGAACACTAATTAGAAATACNAAGCAGTTACTTCCCATTTCTTCAGCTACAAGCAAAACGCAGTTTCCAAACATTCACGATTCTATAACAAGAAATGCTGCTTGAAATTATAAACCAGGGCTTAATGGCTACTTTGTTTCACGCCGAAATAACGAAGCTACACAATCTACTGCAAGTCCACATACATATGAATTGCGGCTTCTTTAAAGTGCCGTAACTCCATGACAAAATCCAGAGCAACAAAAACTGTCATGGTGTCCGTTGCTTTTCCGCAGAACTACAGTCGTTTGAAATCAGGCAAACTGTTGCAAAACCGTTGCAAGTATTTCGCATGAACCAAATTTATTTTCAATTTAAACCACACTGTCAAATTTGAACCGGAATTTGTTCAAGCAAAGGATTTTCCCAATTCAAATTTAACCTCGAATTAAAATTGGTGCAGTTAAGTGGCCTGAGTTTCACATATGAGAGGTTAATTTCCTAGTAAATATTAGACGATTTCGTCTTTTTTCAGGTCAAACGAAAAGCCAGAATCGGTTTTCCGTGACTACGACAGCCACAATAGCCAATAACTTTATGCAATATCGTGTACAGAAACGAGGGTTTGCATTGATTTCTTCAACAATAGGAAACAGGCAATTTCAAGATTCGCGATATTGTGGAAGGTCATTACAACAAGCCATTCCCTACAACTGCTGCAAGGTTATTTTAGCTATTCTCGTATTGACAAAACTGAGAGTACAAACACTGAATAGTTAGGCTGTAAGAAGTTTTTTTCTATCCAGTTGTGATTGAACGTACGAAATTTTTGTGCACAGTCTTTACTATCACAGCACTACAAAATTTAACTTGATTTGACCGAACGCTGATTATTATATTATATACATCACACCGGACAAGATACAGATTACAGGACAAAGACTGATGTGCAGCTCACACTAGCGAACCACAGGGCAACGCCTTACCTGACTTAGGCTGGATCAAGAAGTTGTTTACTGATGACGAAGAGAAGTCCATCACATACATACTTCTGGCGTGCAATAGATTCATTCAGTAATAACGTTACTAACACTAATTAACTGCATCGTGCCTAAGCCTAATAAATGTACGGAACTGGAATTCGTAAGGTCAGCAAGATGAGTCTCAAACTGAATAACTGAGCATGTTCACGCAGATATCAAACGTAGTGGACATGGTCAACTATATCCTTAACTTATTTTCATGATAAGAACCACGTCATAAATGAAGCATTATCTGATTTTTGACACGACTCACCAACAAAAGTCTTTAAACCGCCGCTACACCTATTACCCTGCTGGCTAAAAATTATGCCTTACACATATTCGCCATGCACTTGGCTAATTAAAACCTAACAGCTTGCATTGCTGTTAGTATAGTGAGACAGCGCTAATGCAATCAACCTACCGCACTCACATTTGCTTTAGGGCTATATACTGAAACACTGATGTCGCAAACTGTTCTGAACTTGATGATGGAACAACTTCTGCCTGACGTACACAATAACAGCTCTCCGGCACATGACCACATGATACAACTATCGTCCAAATCAAATATCTTAACAACCTTAAACAACGGTAAACTTCCTCGACACATCTGGCACAGCATTTAGTTGTCAGAAGCATAGAAAATAATGTGATCTGTATCTGTTTTCCTCATTCGGACGCCACTTGCCAGAGCTATCCACCACCTGCAGAGCAAGCTAAATCAAACTTTTCGTTCAACAGCGTTTTCGTGACGTTGTTCTCAACCTACAACACGCGCGAAGAAAAACAAAGATCGTCGTAAACAACGTCACGGTCGAAGCGCGAGATGGCCGAGCGTAATGAAAAAAAAACGGGGATTCCGCGATGCGCTCAGTATACTTTAGCCGCATGGGGTGCCCACTGCCCACCCTGCTCCTCAAGGACACTTTTGTGCCAGGCGCTGTTTTTCTGTTTCCCAGTGGCTGGTCATTCGGTCGTGTGCATCCACGCCGAAAGCGCGCGGCGAATATTGACCTTGGTCGTGTTTTCGCAGCACATACGCGCGCGCCACCACACTGAAAAAAGAAACAGGAAGAGCAATCGGAGAGCGAAAAGCGCAACACAATGAGCGAGATAAGGACGAGGTGGGGCTAGAGCGGTCACTATGACTCAACCAAGCGATCAATACGTCGAGTAAGTACGACTGAAATACGGTAAACAAGAGACGAGGGCATTAACCCGGGCTGCCAACAGCTTCTTTTTCATCTATTTCGACAGTAGACTCCATCTGGCCGTCGCTCGACCAGGTACGGCTTCGCCAGAAAATCTGACTTTGCTGGCGATGTTCGATATTCTTCAACCACAATGGTTATTCGAACGTACACACCACCAACGCCACAATATGTTAGTGACAATTAAAAATTTCAGTAATGATGGTTTCTGGTCGATGAAACGGAAAGCGCTTCATACATAAGATTCACAAGACATGCAGTGAGCTGGTAAAAACTGGCAAGGGAGGTCAAGCACCACCTTTGCCACAGGGTCAAAAATCTTTTCTGGAAGAATTTCGTGCTATGAACAATTTGGTGAACAAAAGCAAGTGTGTTGCGAAGCACACACGCGACAGCACACATTGTAACTTGTAACTACACACCAACGTTGTTCTCTCTGATACGTTCACACACACAAACCAGGACTTGCGGAGTGACAGGAACCATTACAACAATACCGAAGATGCCAACTTAACGAGTAGACACTTCGTGAATTAGGCAAGACACACATTTATTGATCCCTAATTTTTTCAGAATGGCCCGGGAAAATTTACAGGCGCAAGTAATATGAATGCAGCAGATACCACATTTTTATATAAATCGCGTTTGGTCTCAACACTTTTATGTAAATCGCATTCACTCTTTCCAAAGCCATTATCGAGGGAAAAATTCTGTGAAGTTCAGGATATTCCAGTTTTGAGAAATAGCATTTGCCAGACAAAATTATCACCAGATTACGATGAAAGGTTCGAGAGCAAGCAGATGAATGTTCCAGGGCGCGACTAAGCAAACCACTCTTGAAACAGCATACCCAACAAGGGCCGTCACTATATTCAACACAAGGTTTGTCGTTTCATAATCGGCATGACGGAAAGTACGATTTGTTTTATGCTGATCACGTTTCTTCCTGTTATCCGGTATGCAACAACGCAGCTGCTCAGATCCGCGAGGCTTGAAACCCTTTCGACGGTGAACAAGGCAGCGAAGAGGCCTCTTTAATAACAAGTTTAAGGGTGTGTGGGGAAAATATCCACTTGATGACCTGCTCACAAGGGCATGTAACACAAGATGCGACCCCTGTAGGGTGGCATCGTAATGTGCTTTAGATTCAGTAGATAACATGAATGCGTGAGTTCTCATTACTGAATCTGGGACCGTTCTCGCAGAAGCTATGTCTGGTT
>JGI24022J15233_10008951_pt1 | contig 11243 bp, 4 predicted proteins | sample Ectturendosymbi2_FD_15233 | JGI IMG/M metagenome (IMG submission 15233)
TCGGGTTTAGGTTTCGGGTTTAGGTTTCGGGTTTAGGTTTCGGGTTTAGGTTTCGGGTTTAGGTTTCGGGTTTAGGTTTCGGGTTTAGGTTTCGGGTCTAGGTTTCGGGTCTAGGTTTCGGGTCTAGGTTTCGGGTCTAGGTTTCGGGTCTAGGTTTCGGGTCTAGGTTTTGGGTTTAGGTTTTGGGTTTAGGTTTTGGGTGTAGGTTTTGGGATTAGGTTTGGGTTTGAGTTTTGGGTTGAGGATTTTAGGTGATGTTACAAGGACCTTACGCTATATTTTATCTTTTATTCCTAGTCAAGCCCTTTTGTTTTGAGCTGTAGGTTAATATATAGCTAGATAAATAGTTCTCCAATGTTTTGATTAAAATCCTATTTATTAATGGTTGAAGACAGGTTTTTGCAAAACTGCCTATCCTAAAACTGAGTCTCCACAATAGTGCTGCTTTTGTCTTAGGCAAAAGCTTTACAGGTATTTGCCTGAAAACGCAACTTTCTAACATTATATATACTTGGGTTTACCAGACATCCTGCTTTAACTGGGACAGACCCGGTTTAAAGGCTTTGTCCCGGCGTCCTGGTTGGTCAACCAAAAAGTCCCAGTTAGGCATTCAGTCAAGCAGCATAGCCCTACACGAATATTAGCATGCTATGATTAGTCTGTTTAACCAACTTACTGAAGAATGATGCGTGATCTTGTTTCGTTGTTTTAGATATAAAGGCAACTGATATATCATTGTAGTGGGTAAGTGGTCCAGTAATGGGTTGATTGTTAGTGCATTGGCTAGTAGGACGGGGTGTTCTTTTTGCAATTATAGGTTATTGAAAGGATATATTCCGTACCAGAACTTGTTTGATTTCCTTCTAAGGCTCGTTGTTCTGAAGCGTCCCAGTTTATGTGACAACCAACATTGCAGCAAAACTAGTTACATTTCTACATGAACCAAACCCATGCTGTGCTTTAGTTTCTCACATGTACAGCTGTAAAACTCACTGTTTCAAAAAAATGACTTTCCTAACAGACAGTACACCACACTGGGTAGAATGTCGGACAGAAGCAGCTGACCATCTGTCATCATCTTTCGTGGTCTCTAGAAACTTGAAAAGTGGTAAATATCATTTTATTGAAGCTAAAATTTACAAACTAACAGTAACAGAAGAATCCAGTGATACCATACCAAACTCTGTTTCAAGATCAACTTGGCTGTGTGTAATATTTAACATACAAAGCACTTCACACAAAACGTGGCATGCATGACTTACTTTTCAAACTTTTCAAAATTTAATACCTGAAACGAAAAAGTGGGGGTACATGGCATATTATATCCCCTCACCTGAAAAAATGGGAGGGACACGTCCCTTGTGTCTACCACCAAATTGCACCCATGAATACACGTGGTACAAGTCTGAATACCAGAAAGTTAATTTTAGCGAAACAAGTCCAGTATATGATAAACAGCATAATTTCCAGTTTGTTCTTGCCGCTGCTTACGTTTTGATTTGTTCAATTAGCCTTGAGTTTATTTGCTTTTCTGTTTCTCTGCCCTGGCTTTTTAGTCTGTGAGCATTTCACATGTATTACATGTGTTACATGATGTAACAAGCAATTCAAATTGCTTTCAAATTTCAAAAGTAAGGATGTGTAAAATCTTGTTAAGTCGATTTCATGTTTAAAAAAATAATTTACTAACTGATTTGACTGCGCCACATGTGTGGAGTCTGTAATTACTTGCAAATGTATTTACAGTATAATGTGTAAGGCCGAATTGTCACAAATTGAAAGCAGAGACCAATTCTCTGATTGGATAAAATTAGGGATGAGGTAGTCCTCAAAAACTGCAGCAAACCTTAACCTAGAGCTAATTGACTTCTTCCTTCACAAATAGTACTACCTGTATAGTGGCAATGTGTATTACAAAATCTGAAAAACTATGGTATCTGATGCTGATTAGTTAATATACTGTAATATATTTAAGCTACAATAGAGCAGCAAAACCACATGAAAACTCCATGAAATCACATTTATCACAGCAAGGCTGTGATTCAACACCAACCAAACAGGCAGTGAGATGCATAACCTGACCCTGAAAGGTAGGCCTATAAGTCTTCAGGTTATAATGTAAGGTTGGCAGAGGTGCTGTAGCAATGCTTTGAAATGGTAAATGTTGGAAAGTGAGGCACAGAAATTGGAAAATAAAAAAACTACATCTAGGCTACTTAACTGTGTTGCCAAAAAGAAGATCAAACAATTAAGAAAAGCACCAGACTTGAGAGCGTGGCAGCTGCTGATGAGATATTGTGTGTGACACATGAATTTTCAGGCATGACATCCATCAGAAATCCTTTGTGCATGCTGTTTTATACATGATTGCTTTTCACTGTGAAAAGGCTAGCACATGCAATCTGCTTTCTCTAAATCTCTCATGACTAAAACCGGTGATCACAAATTTTTGCCTGGCTCCAGTACAGTAATCAATTTGTTACCTTGAAAAGCTGGTTCTCAAAATGAATGATGCATGACAAATATCTTAATGCTAATACCTCAATGTGTATTCAGGCTTCGGCTTGCCACCAAGTGTCGTTAAATAAATGTGTCATTGTACAGGTGCTGTTGGCATGTGTAATGAAAGCTTTTGTTAAAGAAATGTCAGCCACAAAATATCCTTATGTTTTTTGTCTAAATGAGTAAATGGCTGTTGAAGTGTTTGCATGAAATTTTAATATAATTTTCTATATTTGGTTTAAGGTTAAGGCTGTGTTTCAAAAATACATACATTAAGTAGTGCAAAAGATATGTTTGTGATAATGAGTTAGAACAACTACGGCATATTCCAAACAGTTAAAAAAACAGAAATGCAATAAGCATGAAGCCAACCACATCACAAAATAAGCATTCTTTACCTAGATCACATTTAAATTATAGAATGATATTCATTATTATAGTAAAACTTATAAAATTACAACCTTCAGGGGTTTGGCAATGTTTAACTTGAAATACATAATAATCAATCAAACATCAACCCCTCAGATCTTGTTTTGAAAACCACATGTGCAAAATCTCAAACAGTTTGTCCTATACCTCATAACATTTAGCATAGTTCATCATTATTCGATTATTGTCATAGAAAAAAATGAGTTTGTGTTGTATACTTGTTAGTCTTCTGGTTTGACATCTTACACAGGCTATTGCAGAGATCGACAGAACTTCTCATTGCATTGTTGCTAGCAGTACAGTGAATATTTTGAAGTTTCTGCAGTGCCAATTGTTATGATGTTGTGAGCTAATGGTGGTAGAGCATTAGTTAAGTTCATAACTATGTTCGTCCCATTGGTATGCCATTAAATGAACTAATGGTGAAATTACAATTAAAGTTATGGCAAATATTTTAAGTGCTCTATGCTGTTTTCAAACTTGGCCCACCCCATGCATTTATAATTTTTTTCTTGTTAAATTGGATATATAGATGATATTGCCCTCAGACTGTCTGTCGCCAAGGTAAATCTTTCTATCAAACGCAAAACATGTTGTAGTGTTACCCAGCATGTGTCACTTTGCTGGAGCCAGAAGAATGAACCTGCTGGTCCATTCCGATGCATGAACTCAAGTAGCAAGCCTTCGTTGTCTTGGTCAATTTCTTTCATCTGGAAATTCACAGAGAAAACTCTGTACCATCACTGATTCGCTTCATCTGGTTGGATAGGAGAGATTGACTCAAAGTAGTGAAAACACCAGGTTCCTTTAATTGTAGATGCTTTGCTAAAGCAATCATGCAGCATGGGTTTTATATCAAGTCTTATTGCAAACAAACAAGATTGTTGTTAGCATTTTGGTATAACGATCCATCACAGACATAATACCAGCAATTTGATTAATCAAGGGTCTTTGGAGACTCTCAATTGCTGTCAATTGTTTGACAGTGCCACCAATTCCATCACATGACAACTTGCTATGGCTGGTGGCTAAGAAAGACCAAGTGGTGCTTATGTTGAAATCACTTCTATGCTGGTGTAAGTTGTAAAAGGACAGGCAGTTTTTATATTGTGCAGCACATTAATCTGTGAAATATTCAACATTTCAGAAATCTTTAATTTTTGTTTTCAGAGAAGCCGTGATGCTTTTCTGAATAAAATAAACCATTACAATATCTGCATTTCTTCAGACAGGAAATGCCATGCATAAACTCATTTTTTTCACTCTTGAAATAACAAAACACTGGATGAACAGTGCAACATTTGTTGAGGTGCAATGGCACCCTTGAGCTTCATGGATGTAAAGGAAACCCTTTTCTGTAAAATCCATTAAAACTGAAGAATTGCTCTTAGCCGTAGATTCTTTTCTTTGTTCAGATATTAAGATTGTGCATTGGATATGTAAGGGTGTGGAATTAATAGATATTGTGACGATGAGTAATTGAATAAATTTTGACAGTGGCAACTAATCAAATGCAGCCACTGATTATCATAAGCACAGCAAAGGCAGCTGAGCTAACACAGCTACTTCAACCATGTTCACAATCACAGTGATTGAAACCTTAGCAACATCATCCAGTATTGTTTTCACCGAGCACGTAGATCTGCATGGAGTAGCACTGACAGTTTTAAGTGATATTAGACAGGGACTTTAACATATATCACCACATCAATACTGTTTTAATACATATGGTTGGCATATAGTTACCAAGCAAGCTTGAATGGTTTTGGACTGGCTAGAATATTTGTTCAAAATGTTTATGGATTATATTGCACTTAGTCATATTTGCTAATTCACTGGTTGGATTCGATCATAGTTCTATGGTATCATGTGCTGTCATCTTGTTCTGCAACAGCAGTGGTTCTAGGGGAGTGGGCATTCCCAGTAGCATTCTGTTGATTACAACAAAACTTGGCTTGTTTCTCATACAGATTGACTTGCTCCCATTTACTGCATTCTTGGTAGTAAAGCAACCATCAAAGATGAGCGAGTCTGTTGAAAATTTGGCCAAGTAAGGTTTTCCATGTTGTGTTATCGGAAGAGTGACATGTATTTGCATGCACAACGTTGGTGTTGTTGTGAAATTGACTTTGATGCTGGGTGTGTTTTCCAATTTAGTTTTAATGTGTCATGCCCCTAAAATTGGGTGGTCCAGCTACTTTTGACCTATGGGCCATTTTATAAAAATGTGACAAGTCATGAACCACTTCTAAGAAAATGATTTATAAAAGAACAGATTTACAAGATTTGAAATCATAAAGGGAAAATGGGTGAGTTAAGTGAGTGTGTCATTGAAATTATTACACAATAGCAATAAACAATTTATTGCAGAACTCTGTCAGTGTGATGCCTGTGATTGAGGCATCTCTGACACTTGTTCCTTCAACAATACCAATATGTCAATGGTAGCAAACTAAATTGTAAAAAAGCTTCAACAATGCAGATTTGCGAGAAGTTCTTATTTTTTATTTTTCCTCCTGTTTATGATTCTAAATTTTATTTAAAGTTTTGAAGTAGTCCGGTTTTGTTCACTGAAAATAAGGCATGCCTTGCATTCATGGACACTACGCCGTGAAAATCAATATCCCATTAAAAGATTAATTCAAGCCTTTAAAAGATAGAGGTTTACATCACAATTTTGCAGCAAGTTTTATATCTTTATTAACAGGAACTACTGTTCAAGATTTGTGTCTCAGATAAACTACAACAAAGTGCATGCCATCATCCCATTGCATAGTTCATGTATGTTTCAAGTTGGTAGCATGTTTGCATATGCAGAAAAACAGCTTCACTAGCTATGATCGGCAGTGAATTTTAAAGTGTTTGCAGTGAGGTTAATGCAATAAAGATATTTCATGATTTGGTGCTGACTTATTTGTGATGGTATCATTATTGTTTAGCATGTCTGTCTTAAGTCAAAAGCAAAACCTAACACATTGTTTCAGTGAACAAACCTTGCACATGCAATGCAATTGTAAGTTCTATATGAAACTTGTAAACCTTAACTTCCAAGACTTTGCATTGATGACAGATTTACATAGCAATCTTCCAAGTCAAAGATTTCTTTCAGTGTACACTAGTTCGAGTGGTTAAAGTAAATAAATTTTGCACAATGTGCTGAACATGTTTTGTGAATAATAAATTATAACTCTGTCTCAGATAGCAGCCTGAGTAACCTGAGATTAGACCGAACTTGATTTTCTTTTATCCTTTTTGGACCGCAAAGCTGCAATTGTGGCTCAGACTTTGTCTAGTCATAACTTGTGAACTAATGGAGCTAGATAGGTCTCAAAACCTTATAAAGAAGCAGAAAGTCTCTTAGCTTCAATAACCAATTAATTAATATAAGGGTCGTTCCATGTCAAATCACCCCAAAAAAAACAATTCTAAACCCTACCCTTTGAGAATTTAATGAAATTTGGCATACATGTTGGTTTCAGCCCCAAACCTCCAATCTAAAAATTTTCAGTGATTGGAGGATCGGTTTCTGAGATATGGGAGGTTAATTTTTTGAAAATTTTGAGGACATAAGGGGGCCGCCCAACTTCAAAACACCATATCTTTTGAACTAGTGGTCCAATCTGGAAAAGTAAGGTATCGTTGAAAAGGGGAAAAACCCAGGAATTATAATCTGACATCATTTTTGTGATTTGGGTAAATTTTGGGGTGATGGCCTTTTGACCTTGAGATTGACCCCGTGGATCAAATTATAAAATTCTGATCACCATCTGATATCATAGCCCTATTTTAAAAGAAAGAGCAAGTAAATTGCCACTTGATATCATCCAAAATTCCCTACTCTCACTCAGTCATGATGACACACCCAAAACAGTACAAACCCAAAAACAGATTATTTTAAATTGAGAGTTAAAATGGAGCCCATTACATTTTAGGGTGCTAGACATCAATCTAGTGCAGTGCATTAGGGACATGGTCTATTGTTCTAGGCTAGGAAGTTTTCTTGTTCAGTGCATTGTGGTTTCAGCAAGGGCAGCAGTTTTTCAGTTGCAAACGCCTGGTTTTTATGCCTGTATACATTTGACCTTTTAAATTAATTTACTACGTACGGTATTGTTATGGTTCTTTGGATTTTATTCTGAGTAACTCCTTCCTGAACCATGTGAATCAGTCAGTAAATCAAGTATGTATTTTCCACGATGGGTGTAAGCAAGGAATCAATCAGCAAGCTTTGGCAATGCCAAAGCAAAGATAGTAAAGTAGTTTTACATAGGATTGCTCCCAAGTGGCATATGTGTTGACCCCAATGGTGCAGCTAAGGTGCCTAACCATGGATGCTGAGTAAAAATGTGTTCATTACACCTGCAGTGAAGTACCAGCTTTGCTGCATGTCTGCTTCTTGATGTTTGTTTTAAACAGTGTGTAATTCTCAATTTTTTATGGAAGTTTCCAGATGCTGTGTTAAAGTGAGATGATCATCACTAATTGTGAAGAAGATAAAAATTTGCAGTGAGAATTGCATAACCTTTCCTTCACAACATTATTGCACTTACTCAATTAGATCATGTCAGTTTGTGATGTGATGGATTTCATACACTGGAAAAATGCCCAACCTGACATCTACACTTTCAACTATAAAAAGCTCATCGCTCAGTTTAACACCTTATTATTTCGTGTTCTAATAATTTATTGTAGATAATTTTAGCAGAACATAATTATATTCATGACATTCTAAATCATTGAAATCTAGCTTTTAATAGATTTAGAAGTACTTGCTGCAAGCATGAGATTTATTGATGTTTTTCTTGCTGGTAAATCATCATCACAACAATCTGTCTGGAAAATTACTAGTCTTTAGTAACTGACAGCGAAATATTTTTTGCAATGAAATCAGCATTTTGATAAAAATGCAGTAACATATTTTGAGATAAATTTCGATGTATTTTTTAATTAAAAGATTTGTATACATGTGTCTTCCTTGGTATGCTTTCTTCCGCTAACTTTTCTCACAGTTAGTCTACAGATAGTGCATAATGTAGTGCCAAGAATCACTACCTTTGTTTGACTGAATAAGTTACTCAAAGGTTCAGCACAGGCCTATTCTTGAAAATTTGGTATATTTTTATGAGAAGTATCATTGCAACTTCTTCTATATAGAATTTGCTTTTAGTGCTAACTTTTCATGAAGTATGCCAAGTATTGGTTTAAGTTTTTGGACCAAAGATTATAATTCCAATGAGTGTGCAGTACTTGTCACCAGGGTTTTTTAGGTTTGACTTTGGTGACTGTTAAGACACTTTGCAAGACCACAGTTATTTCATTTGAATACCGTGATAATCATAAAAGGTTTTATTGTGCTTTGATGGTGGTGATGCAGCAAGGTTCTACTGTATTTTGAGAGATGTTGGAAAAATTTGAGAAATCTTTTCGGTCCCTCAGAACATGATCAAAAACGCTCCTTGTTGTGTCTGGATCAGGTTTAATGCCATTGTTTGGTCTTCAGGGACTGTAAAATTTGGTATCATTGTTTGGCTGTTTAATGACAGCATATATTGCTTCTTGAAGATGTTATAGTACTTAAGTGTATTTTCTCATTTTGTCCTAAAAACACACATTTCTTGTTTTTCATGTAGGAATCATAAGTGTATTGGCTGATGTGACTAGCTTTTTCTTAACAATTTTTAATTGAATATTATTGAATGTATTACATGATGTTAGGATAAGCATCATCATCAAATGGAGCTCACAAACAATGTAAACACTTACAAATACTTTTTTATTGGCCGCATACAGTGGAAATGCATTTGTGATTCAAACTATACAGTGTTAAGTGATTCAGAGCAAAGCATTTAGCACTTTCATTACCGGGGGGTTTTATCAAGACATTCAAATCCTAGAAGGTAGATGCTGCTAGGTGTTTTACACCTGTAGGCTTAAACAGTAAACATGGCAAACGTTTTGTTGTTTTTGCACCAATTAATTGCCAACATATCAAGTCATTTCCAAAACATTTTAGGCTACATAGTACATTCCAATTCTGCAACAAGCCTGGGTCTACTGGTGCGACTATTTTTGGCAAAAGCTTCACTTCATTGGAAGCATTTTTTGAAGCAATAAACGCAGCCAACACTGGCATTAAACAATTAAACTTTATCAACATGCCTAAATATACTGACATAAATGATTCTAATACATTCATGCTTTCCTAGCATTTGGCTGCATATTAAAGTACTATTTTTTGGTTTTGTTTTTTTTTGTGAGTGATGTCATAAACGGAGTTGTTTTAGGCTTTTTTGGCCCACTTCATCTGACCCTAGGCCTAAACTGCTAGATGGTAGTATTTCACGCAAGTTTTTATTGGAAACTTGGCTAAAATTCGAGTCTTTTGATGCTTTGGATGGGGTTTCGGATTCAAAAGCTATGACCTAAAAACAAGAAAATTAGTGATTAATCCCATAATTAGACAATTAATTATTTTGTTTATTTTAGGCCATAACTTTTGAACCAGAAATGCTAGAAAGTCAATCAAGGTCTCAAAAGACTCAGACTGTAGCCTAGTTTCCATTGAACACATGGCAAAATACTTTCATCTGGCGACTGGGCCCAGGTCAGGTACCAACAGCCAAAAATGGCCAAAAACCTGCCTTACTTATGATATCACTCACAAAAAACCTGAAACCCAAAAACCAAATAATGTTTTTTTCATTGCAGACTCGAAGACTTGCCGTGTCTTTTGAGGGTTTGAACAGCTCTCTAGTGCGATCGACTAAAGAGCTATGCGGTTGGTAAGTCAACCGAAGTATCCCTGGTTTTTCCCCGTTTTCAAAGTACGATATATATGTAGACCTGCCGCAAACATGTTGATGTGGTGTCTAACAATTTCTTCATGCATGGCATGAATTCATTGACACAAGCCAGATCTAAGATACTATAAAGCACAGCAACTAGCCACTGACGTGTATGTCATTCCATTTCCTGAATACTGATGAGTCTTATAGGTTATGACATTTCCTCCCTTATGACATTTCCCCCCTTTCCAAGGTAAGTTTCCATAAGGTTCATGACAACACAGTCAACAAAAGCGTATGTGTTTCATTTTTATCCAAGGAAGGAACTGCATGCAAAATACATATTTTTTCAATGTCTGCAATCTTACACGATGCTTTTCTATAGCGATTTCAACTCATCATTGTGTATGGATTTTGTCAAAGCATTAATTAAGAAAAGTCAAGTTCATTGTGATCCAATATGCACGAGCAAAAATTTGAAACTTACATAATGAAAAATAGTCAAAGTGACCATTTTGGTTGTTCTAGTGTTAATTTCTAATCATCCTCTTGTTGCAACCTCGTGGTGGGTGTAGGGTAAAATTACATTCATGAATGTGGAATTCACCATGAATGGAAGTGCGTGAAGTGCGAAGAATAGCACCAATATGTAAGTGGTGTGAACAAGCAATAATAGAGTGACCGTGCCACATGATCTCTGTTGTTGCTTGCCGCCACGGTGTGAAACTTTGCGCACTTGCTGCTCGGGCTTTCCAGATAGCATTCTCTTCCATTGGATCCATGTAAGGTGCACTTTACTCCAAATACCCACCAAATATTTTGTTAGGACAAGCTGCTTTCATAAACAAAAGAGAAGTACAACCTGTCTAAAATATGTTTTGAATATTATCAAACCAAGCGTAATGTGCATTATGCAACAGTAGACGTTCACCATTGTTCAAAGTAAGGTTAAAATATTCTTTTTCTTGCTTTCCTCATGAATGAGAGAAAGACTAATGGTTACCTGACCAACCTGTTTTAGATTTAAGTTATGTTTCCTAAGGTGTGAGGATGTGCTTTTGAGATACAGATAGACCTACATATGTTATTTCTACACTAGAAATGGTCAAATATACTGTGGGTTTTTTGTAAACAATGTTAGTCCAAGGTTTTTTTGAAGCAGGTTTGAGAAAAACCCGAGTTTTTTCAAAAAAAAAAACAACCCACCTGTTTTTTTTGAAAAAAAACGTTTTTTTTTAAAGAAACAAGATTTTGTTCTTTTTTTAAGGAAAATGGAAAAACCTTAATTGTTTTTATTGCATCATGTAATATCCTTATTTCAGAGTACACAATAACTTGTTATACCTATTATGCCATTCAAATTTGAGAGTAAAGAAATGTACCCATCTTTGTTTTTGCAAATTTTTGGTCAATTCACCCCAAAGGCTTGACAAGAATGCGCACAGCAAACAAAGAAAAACCATTTCCACACAAACTCTGCAGTTTCATGTCAAGTTTATCTGCATGCCCTGCTAGTTCAGCATCTAT
>JGI24022J15233_10008953_pt1 | contig 11241 bp, 6 predicted proteins | sample Ectturendosymbi2_FD_15233 | JGI IMG/M metagenome (IMG submission 15233)
TCATAGCATGAATGAAAAGTTGTGCGGCCCGCTTACTCAGCGGTGACTAACAAAGTGCCCCGCGATAGGAAATAGGTTCGTCACCCCTGATCTAAGTACATACTCTTTAGAATCAGGATGGTCAGCTTGTTTGGCTAATGTTGCTCCTTGGTTCATTCTACCATGTAAGTTTAGAAAATGGCCGTTCTCCGCTGCACTTGTTCACCATGAGAGTTGAATAAATGCGCAAATAATTTCTCACATTTGCAAAAGAAGACTCCGAATACACTACACAATGGCTAGTGAATAGAGGACAAATCCAGAGCTGCCAAGCATGTCTTTTCAACAACTCCATATAGACACCCCCATAAAAACAGGTTTGAACAGAAAATCCCAGGTAGACACAAAATTAGGCGAATCTTTCTGTCTACCATATCTGGGCATCTGTAAGTCACAAAACGTGCTAGCAAATATATACTGTAATTTTGCCAGCCTTCTTGGACTTATATATCCCAGTAACATGGACTTGTTTGCATTTCTGACAGTGATCTCATAGGCGTAGCCAGGGGTCGCCAAAGGGGCCATGCCCACCAAAATGTTTAGAAAATATAGTCATTTTGGGTTTTGAGAGGTGTTTTCCCAAACAAAATAGTGTTATTCGCGTAAAATCAAATATTTTGGTCCCCAAAAAGTTTTTTGGCTGCCCCCAAATTTTTGGGCTGGCTATGCCACTGAGTGATCTGGCAGCATTTTACAATAATTGAATCTTCATTCCGAGTGTCCTTCTGCACGTAACGTTTGAGATCTGGATCTTTCAGCACTCTACCATAAAAATGCTGCGTGTACGACTTAATCTTTTTCTTTGGGCTTGCATCATTAGTACCTCTGTCACTTGAACTATTTGTACCTAGCTAATATTTATAGCTTATACGGTGTCAGTTGCTTGTTGATCAGTTATACTGAAGATTAGGTTACCTTGATAAAACAAGATAAAGAAAGATGAGACTAGTAATGAGAAGAATGCTGTTGATAAATCATACCTACCCTAAATCATCGCTACACAGTTAAATCCTAAAGTCCCCAGATCTTCAGAAGAAAAACCCAGAAAGGCATTGAAAACCCTCAGGTTTTCTCAGACACGTTCTGCTTCATTGAGCTAGTCACGGTCGACCTAATGCCAAGGTTTAACATGTTGGTCCAGGAAAAATTTCTATTCAGGAAATCATGCAAGATCTGACGAAATTAATGGTTGTCAAAGGAGTCTTGCAAATTTTCCAACTCGCTGTTTCACAGTGTGTGGTTGGCAAAAGTGGGGCTGTGGGTGTTGTAGCTGGCGTCTGAATGTGAATAAAGCGTAACAGTGAATGTTTTGAGCCATTATTGTAGAAAGTCCTGGGAAATACAAAATGCTCTTTGACCAGCTGGATAAACACATTTCAGTTTAGTTGGATTCTCCGAGAAACGCGAGCATAGGACCATTTTTTGAAGAGTTGTTGCACTTAAAGCAATCTAAAGTCCATTACGAGCTTTAACTGAGCGTTGTGAAGTAAGATCTCTTGAAAAAAATGGATCAAAGGAGCTTTGAAGTAAATCCTTGCCAAGAGAAGATTGAGAATTATTTGCAAGCGAAGTACGATACAACGTCATACCCGGATGGAGATGAAGAATGCATAAAGCAACCTCGCAGGGCTTTTGTTGGCAAAGCGTATATTTTCAACAAAACGTTTGAAAGCAAGTTGTCTACAATTTTGAAATGAATGTTTTAACTGGTATTTAGTGTCTGTCTTGCAAAATACAGTACAGCCTCTTGCAGTGTGATTAGATCGCCTATTTATTGATAACCACAACTAAACGCCAAACGGTTTGAGCGTTGATTTTGTAAGAGCAACTTCATGCCTTTTGGCAAGCGCACATGTATTTTCCTGGTGCCGTGTTGCGCCAATTTGTCAGCTCTGTTGCTGGGCACTCCCACGTTTGAGTGCGAAGTAACTTGTAGCCTTAGGGATAGTTTTGATCAGTGTTGCCACTCTGTTTGTATGGAAAAGCACTAGATTTCATGATAAAAAACACTCGATTCACAAAAAAACAGTAGATCACAAATAAATTAGCTGTTAAAGCGAAAGCCTAACTTACACTCAGTGAAAATGGCCAGAACATACATTGCAATGTAGACGAAGACATTTGAAAACCAGCGACAAAGAAAACGGGATATACCGTAGCAGCAACGCTTGTATTTGTAGCCTACAACAGGTCAGTGAAATTTTTATCGGATGAATACAATGACTTCGTAGCAGTTCAACTCGAAACAGATTATATGCTCTTGTGCGCTTTAAGATGTAATTAGTAGACAGAATTTTTAGCAAACTGCAATTCCACGCAATCAAAGTCTCAATTATAGTAACCATTAAACAAAATTGTGTAATTAAATACATTCAGCTCACTCATAAAAAACATTAGATAGCTATGAAAAAACACCAGAACACTAGCTGAAATGCAAAAACACTAGATGTAGTAAAAAAACACTTGGAGTGGCACCACTGGTCTTGGTTCTTCATGTTTGCTCTTACCCAAGGTTTTATGGTTGACCTTGTGGAAGGAATCAGCAGAGTTCTGCCTGGTTAACTGCCACTTCTGCACTGACAAGGATATCTCTCCCTAAAACAAGTTCCCCTCAAGCAAGGAATCGATCAGCAAAGTTTTAATAGGAAATCGATTTCACGTAAAATTATGTATCCTGTCCTTATTCAAATAGAATCTATGTGACGGAGGACGCGTAATTTTACATGAAATCGTCTTCCTATTAAAACTTTGCTGATCGATTCCTTGCTTACCGCCATTGTGTAGAGTTCATACTTGAATGCAGATATGTGCAAGTTTAAATCATCGCAAAAGGATGACGAAAACAGAGGGCAGTCGTCTGATTCCTTGATAGCATGCAAAAAACCTAGTGCTTTTGACTAACTGTATGCTTAAGTGAATCTCAATTATTCATAAGAATTGCCATTCATTATCTCGTCGTATCATTAATGCATAAAATGCAAGACAGAGGTGAGTTTACAGTTTTTAATGTTGTTTTCGGTAAGGCAATTAAGTTGCGTAGTTTTTGTCATGCAGTAATTTATACAGGAAATTGTGTTTCGTGAGTGGTTCTGCGAAGTGGGTATTTATTTAGCATAAAGTGAAAACCAGTTTTAGAACTTTCGAAGCATTGGTCATAGTTCAACCATTCACATGATAGAATGAGTCAATGAAGTATCTGCAAGACAATACAACTTATGCATGACAACACATAATAAACCTTTGNAACTAACTGATCGTCCAAACAAAAGCGTTCACGTGTGATTCAGTAACGTAACTTGGGGAAGTCTTTTCAAACACTTTAATATGATGATACAAATGAACTTGAATTTTATATTTGAAAATATTAATATTTGTCGGTTTGAAGTTGATCAAACGACTTTATTTTGTATTATGAAAAAAAGCATTTTTCTACAAAACACTCCTTATGCCATCACATATATCAGTTGAATTGAATCACGCTATGTGAATCAACAACGACACATCATAGAGCAGATAAAATAGAAAAGTTACAGATTTTTTGATTTTACAGATGTAAACGAAAGGCACGGATCAGAAAAGGATGTATCCTGCTTGACAGGAGTGCTTGAAAGCATGAATTTTGATGTTGTTCTTCATGAGGACTTGAAAAAAGACGACTTTGTGAAAGTAAGTGTAGTATAATGTACGAGTTTGTGGTGATATAGAATAGCGTGTTGGAAGACGACAATACTTTTCCGATCTCCATAGTTTCAGTAAACTTTGTTGTCACTTAGTTTCAAAATCTGTTATTTGACATGTATTTATTCATTCCGGATATAATTTCGGACATGAATTTGCAGTTGTTGGAGGTTAGTGATGTTGACGCATAGGTGTAGGAGCAGGCAAATTTTGGGGGCGCAAAGGATTTTTGCACGAATTTCCCCAAACTTGCCCGAAAAAATTTTGGGCCACTTTTTGTGCAAACATTTTCTTAAGCAGACCTACTTTTGTGATGACCCATCAAAAATAGTTTCGATCAATCTGCAAACGTTGGGCGCTATTTTTCTTCAAATGAAACTACGTTGGGCGACATTTTTGCCCAAATGTTCACAGATATTGCCCAGATTTCCATAGAATTTGCCTGGATTTCCAGGGAATTTGCCCTAATTTTCCCCAAATCAAAACGTTTGTGGATGCGCTTGCACTCCCTTCACCCCCGCCTCCTACACCACTGTGTTGACAAATGTGTTAACTGTACACTTGACAAATGTGTTAACTGTACACTTGACAAATGTGTTAACTGTAGATTAAAAAACTTCATACAACCATCGCAAACAGTTTTTGTTCCTTGTATCTGAGAACATAATTGTAAGTGACGAAAACCATTTGGACAGACGAAAAGGTTGCCCAGTATTTTGCATAACTATATATGTGATTGAAGGGTTTGTTAACTNATTCATTTATTTAATTCATTCATTTTCATGCGGTCAACAGCAATCTCACATAGTTCTGCTGGCTCCACACCAAGGTGGGGTCAAGCAAGGTTGGAGATGTGGTAACTCCACTTGGTCCTTGGATGACATCTGGGCCGCTTTCCCGTGGGTTTAACGAGTAGAACATGTTTCGCCAATCATTTTTGGGACATTCTGAACATATCGCCGAATCAAAGTAGCTGGGATCTCTCGATTTAGAGGAGAACCACTCATCATTTAGGGCTTTACGAATTTCACAGCTGGGCACTTTGTCGCGAAGTAAAACGTCGTGAACTCGTTGCAAACATCCCATCAATGAGACCTGCACTTGGATAGTATTTTTGCAGTAATTACTCAACATTCATCGCCATACCTGAGGATAGGAGTAAAGACAGATTAAAAAACTGACAGCTTTGTGGAATTTGCAAGCTCCCGTTTTGTGACCACAGAACGATGAATCTCACAAAGAACCGCGTTTGCTTTACCAATCCGTATAAACCTTCTTGTTCCACCTTCCCTCACTCGTTCATAGCACACTAAGATACTTGAACGACTCCACAGAGTCCACACGTTGCAGTGTATTGCCGCTCAAATACAGCGTACACAGCCTTGGGCTTCTAGAGAAACATACAGAAATACCTCGGTCTTTTTAATGCTAATTTTCATTCCCGCTTAGTCGCACGCAACTGGACACCTAACACGTGCATGTTGAAGGCTCTGTTGAGAAGATGCACGCGATATCAATCATCCTCAAAAATCCAACGGTTGATTCTGCAGCTACCAAAAATGACCCTTCGTCCACTCGACTGTGACTGTCTGTCTAATTCATATGAAGGATTGACAGCGTANCACCCTTGCCTGAGCTCAGCACTCACTCTGAACGGTTGTTATTAAATTTGCCGGCAAGGACCCAAATGTCTGAACAGGAATACAATGATTTGACGGCAGGTAGCAGACGGCGGTCAACAAACTCTCCCCAAAACTTTTCGCGAGTCCGGTCGTATGGTTTCTCGAGGTTGACAAAACGTGCTTTGAAGTGTTGGCATACTCACAAGATTTGTCATTCTCCAGAGTGAACATTTTGTCTGTAGAGACACAGTCAGGACGAACACCCCGTGGGTACAGGCTTGTAGCCACGGGTGGCATTGGAGGGCAGTGTCCCAATGTTTTGTGTCTCCTTAAAATTTGTTATGCCCAGAAAGTTTTTATTGCGAATTAAATTGTATTTTATCAAACTTATTTCAAATATATAATGAAAACAAAAATCATGCGTCCCTAAAAATGTACTTTGCCTCCCCTAACCTTGAAACCTGGCTACGGGCACAACAGGGTCATGGGTATCCTCCTTCTTTGGTTCAACATATTTCACGGCATCTTTTTTCGAGGCATTCAGCATTTACCTTTTCTGGTAGTTAGTCCCGATTTCCAATTTTTGGTTCCCTTCCAGAACACAAGGCCACTTGGCACAAACGAGGCAGCCGCAGAACTCCTCGCTTCAAGGCTTTCATAATTTCAGATCAGATTTCGTCGCTGCTACCTTCCCAATCTTGAGGGGTTTGTCAACTAGGAAGACATCCGCTGCAGTGATGGTATTTTCCTCCACCAGATGTACCTCGTGTCTGTCTGATGGTGTGATAGTGACTGGATTATAAGTTCTTTGAAACAGTTTCTCCGTTTGCCTAGGATGTTCATGCTATAAGTTTCTTTTGTGTTTTTTGCCAAAAAGCTGTGATACCATATGGCAGGAATCACCAACTTTCTGTAACTGAGAGCCACGTATCGGATACCGAATAATGGGAAGTGCTACCAGCTTTAAACACACTTTTGAAATTAAAATGTTGTTCAGTTTGTAATTAGTTAATATAATATTACTAATAATTAATGATGTCCACATGTGTGAAGACAGTGACCATGTTAATGTTCAATGAAGAAAAGACTCGCGGGCGACTCACGTGGACCCTACCGGCGACCTGGTGCCTTGAGTGCAATGTTGGTGACCCCTGCCATGTGATAAATTGCTGCTATTCGATTTTGCCAAACTCTGAGTGATACCATAGCAATCCCTTCAGCTGATGATTACTTGAAAGTGAAAATTTGAAATGTCAAAAATATTATTAAATATTTTGAAAAATTTATTCCAATCTAATGCACGAAACACAATGTACAAATTTCATAATTTATTCATTTTTAAAATTTGGAAAATCTTGTTAGATCCGTTTGTGAGTGAATCAAGATTGTTTAGATCAGAGGTGAGGAATCAATTTACTATCACGGGCAGCATGAATTGCGGATTATCACTGGCGGGTCACAAAATCAATTAATTTGTTCCTAAAATTCTACCCTTATCTTACTGTGAGGAAGAGTGACTTCTCCTGACTTACTATGTAAGTTCCTGCTTGTTATGGAGCTTCGTTCTGACGCGATGTTGTACTCTAACTCAGGTAACGAATATTCTNATTTGGGCAGGCGCGTAGCCANAGGGGGGCAATGGGGGCAATTGCCCCTCCCCCAATTCCGAAAGTTGCGCCAAAATTTTTCTCGTTACTGAAGGTTTTGATATATAAGCCAAAGAAATACTTCAGTGCAAATCAACGTAACTATTAAGGAACCTATCCTACTTCAATTTTTAGTCGAACCTGATCAAAGCACTTACTAATTGGTCAAACGTTGTGTACAGTGTAAATGTTAGAGTACTCATATCATGGCTGAAGTTTACCTAAGGTTTTCTCCCTGTGGAAGTTGATGATAATGAAATACAAACGTGCATCTAAGCCAGCTATGTCCAACCCGCGGCCCTCGGGCTGCATGCCGCCCAGCCGAGTGTTTTGTGTGGCCCAGTTTAGGTTTTCGCTGCAGTAAAAGACCCTACATACTGACAACCTGTCCTTACTTTGATAATCTTGAATTTGACATTTTTGATGCAAGTGGTGCTCAGCGCCACATTATCACGTCTGTTACCAGTACAGTTAGGATTCGAACACTTTCAGTATGTTAGGTTAAGCTAAATTTAGTTTGCTAATATCAAAGTAAGCCAATCAGTGTGCGGCCCTCAATAATATGTCATTCGATGTGCGGCCCTGGTCAAGACAATGACATAATTTTTGGCTCAGTAAGCCATTTGGGTTGGACATAGCTGATCCAAGCGCTTGCAATTTCTAACCGAAACCAAAACAAGGAGTAACGCTTTTCGCGGCTGTTTCTGACGCAGCAATTTGCTGTATCCCACCTAGTGGTGATATGAACTTCATTTCAAGACCACCGCAAAATTCCACTTTGATAACGCTGACGTGCTATAAACATTGTGTAACTTACCCATGTCTGCAGCATCAGCCGTTCCCTTAAATCAGTGCTCGTCAAACGTTCATTATGGTGGCCCAATACGCCTTTTCTGTCGCAAGTAAAGACCCATGCTTATTTTGATGGCCCAATTTCAAATTTATGCTGTATTCAGTTACCTGTTATGTGACAATGCTATGTTAATGTCATGAACCGTATAATGACAAAGGAAATGCTTAGTTAACGTCAAAAAATCAATGTCGCATAGCTGTTACAGTAGTCTACGTTTTAGTCCAGGCAACCACAACATAGAAGGTGTTGCGCGGCCCAATACAAAGTGCTCAATTGGGCCGAGACCCGCAGTTTGTCGACCACTGCCTCAAAATGAGCTTCGGTTGTTTTTGTTTTTATGCAGCTAAATGCCTGAATAGGCCGGTGATATACGTTTCATGCCTAGAAGCTCAAACTTTGGCTGCATTCCAGTTTCAAAGTCTTTTTTATTATGCAATTAAACCATAGGCACTGTTTAGCAACAATAGCATTAATACTAGATATTTATTTGTGATGATTACACATGTACTGCGACGGTGTTCAACTTCAATCACAATTATGTGGAGCCTTAACGTTTTCATCAGTGATTTCACATTACCTTGCCTGAGAGTAAAAAAGTTTTGTCAAGTAATCGGACTCCGACCTGCACATAGTCTGAAGGTGTTACAACTTTCACCTGATGTTAATTGCCAGTTACCTAACCCACACTAAATTTGAAATCATTCAGCTTCCACCAGAAGAGTCCGCAGGCACAGCAGCAACATCTACGTAACCAGTATGATGCTGTGTAAGTGCAAAGGGTATTGAGACTGCCATTACTTACAAACAGCTGGCAATCTGTTTTCTCGATAAAGCACGTGTGACTAAAATGAACTAAATTGAAGTTTTTATCCACTCGATTGGCATTTGCTTATTCCAGTAATGGATTTAATAAAAGACTTCAAACGCTTACGCAAAAATGGCTAGATTAGCTGTTCCCAACTTTTTCTGAGCGCGACCAAAACTTGAGTTCAGTGAACACCTCGCGATATAAGCCTCAAATAAGGTATGAAAAAGTACTGATTGCATGGGTGATTTTTAGCAATAAGTTGCAAAGTCGTTTTTAACGTCAGCAATCTACTCTTTTCTCAAGTATGTACGCTACAGACAGACACAGAGAAGCAGTGGTAACGTTGAAAATATCCAACTCATGTTTGGGGCGACCCGGCGCGACCCATTTGTTGACCCTTCGCCACCCTTGTTTGGGTTTCGACCCATATTTTGGGAACCATTGGGCTACATCAACGAACCAACCGTTGTGTTAACCTGCAGCGGCAAGTATTTCTTACTTTTAGTGTAGAGCCGTGGTGATAACACTGTCTGTTCTTCTCAATTTAATACCTGGGTATAACGAATTTTACCTTCGTTTTCGCTAACACACACTTTTTGGGCAGCTGAGTGAGTCAAATATATGCAAGCCATGTGTAATTTTCCGCAATTTATAATATTGTCTATATCATATTTGTGAATTTTATTGTTAACTCGAAACAGCTAGCTAATAACCTAATCGTTTTTGGGAAGCACNTTTATTGCAAGCAGCGTACAAAAATGCTACCGCAGTCGCATTTCACAGCATTTACTGACATAAAATCCAAAATTTTTCAAAGGCGTTGAGGGACTCTATAGCCTTTACATTAACAGCTGCATACGTCAAACAGTCCCTCAAGAATTGGACAAGATCCACATCTTATATATGCGCAAGTTTTGTAGACATACTTCGGGAGTCGGTGTCTTAGGGCAAACTTGCTGCTCGGCTTCGATTGAACGCGTGTTGGTGTGTATCAGAGAAGCATGTAAATATAAAAAGCGCAAACTTAATGGCAGTCACGACGACTTCTTGCTCAACTGCACTATTGGCTGCTAAAGCATACTGCTCATTTCGCATTTAGCATCGAGATTTTCACGAGCGTTTTTGCAAGAAAGCATTACGAACACATGGTGGCTTTCATCCAAACTAAAAGCTGGGAACTTTACTAAAAAAAACTTTTAAAACTTGTCAATTAAATGAAAATAGACTTTTCATTTGCCGGCTTAAATTTGAACATAATTACTCAGCAAAAACGAGCCAGAAAAATGCACGTTTTATGTATAATGCTTGTAAAAACAAGGGGCATTAAATATTTCAATGTTGAGACTTGGATGTTGTTTGCCCCCCCCCTCCTATCAAAATTTCTGGCGACGCGCCTGGATGTGGGCCATATCAAATATTCACGCGGGCCGCAGTCTTTGAATGCTCACTTTTTAATTGGAAATCATGCGCTTGCGAATAGCTTTTTATGACTGTTTATGAGTAATCACAACCCATAGTTACCTTTGGGGTATTTGTTTGTCAAATTTGCTTTTATTAGTGACTTCTAGAAGTTTACATTTAAGCCTTTGGCCAACGTTTTCGCATGTCTTCACACGTAACCAACACTGCCGGTTTAGGCGTGTCGTGGTCACGAAAAAAACGAAGCCGTATAAGCTGGTGATCCAGGAACGCAGAAACGTTTTGATACTGATGCAACTGTGATAATAGGAGTCTGTGAGGAGGCCGGTGTCGTTGGGGAAATATCGAAAGGAGCTGACAGCGTGGTGGCCTACGTTACAGTAGATGGCAATTTCAAACGTTTGTTCGTTTGTTTCGTGTGAATAATAGTTTTACAATTGCGATCGTGCAATCTTTGTTCAAAATAACTGTAGCGTCAATCCAAAAATCGATTATTAATTAATTCCCCTAAGAGATTAATTCAAAATTATTTTGTTGTTTTTAGATTATAACGTGCTAACCACAAACGTTAGAAGGCCAACCACGGGCTCTAAAGATGCGGAATTTCGCCTAGTTTTATTTTAAAGAAACAAAAATTGACTCTTAATTTTGAGCTTGTATTGGCGAGTGGTACTCTGCCCTTCTGAATACCACCATGAGTCGCATTAGACAATGACGAAGAGGCACAGCCAGACATTTTTATATAGGGAAGGGATGATTGGGCCTATTATCATGCTACTGGGGTAGGGCTGTGTTGCTGGAAAAACTTATGTTATCATCACTTCTAAACAATAAAGTAAAATTTTTTACTTCTGAAAAAAGTAAAATTTTCCTCAAACAAAAATTGTAAGAAGCATGTTTGTAGTTAAAGTTTCGAACACTCTAGAATCCTCCCAGATAAACCCATGTAGCAAATGTTTTTGTAAGCCGTGAGACAGAAATGCATTCGGAGAAAAAATAGTTTTTGACTAATGGGTTGTGTGATTTGAACGGCGCTGTGTTCATGCAACCGAAGTAGTCAAAATAAAAAGTTGGTTGCCAACAAACTATAAAAGCAAATAGATATAAAATACAGATGTTGTAGTTTATTGCGGTTGCCTTGGTTTTAAGAATTACATATATCATAACCCAGTTGTT
>JGI24022J15233_10008955_pt1 | contig 11241 bp, 4 predicted proteins | sample Ectturendosymbi2_FD_15233 | JGI IMG/M metagenome (IMG submission 15233)
CACACTTGTATTCCTCAAGGTTTCCTGTATTATCGCGATCGCTTCATTTCTACAATTATTTCCTTGATTGAAAGTTATTTAGGTTTGTCTTACGTGCCGTCATAGCTTATAATCTAAAATCACACAACGGAAAAAGTCGATGTCGCAGTACAAATACCAGACGAGTTTCCAGCATGAGTTTGTTTCGTCACATTGGCACTAACTGCGCTTGCACGCACGCCTACATCCCTGCGTTCAAGATGCTTCAGGACAACGTGATGCTGCTGAGCAATTTGCTGCTCATAGGTTACCAGTTTTACAGCGTAAGGATGCCGATAGAATATTGTGGTCGTGTCACGCGGTGCTGGAATAGCAGTTGTGTAACAGCTGGACTGTGGCCGCGGTCTGGATACCGGGTCGCGTTAGTGAATCAAAAGGTTATGCATTAGCGTATAGGGAAGACCGCGTTAAAGCGGTCGTAATAGCGGGGTGGTTGTCGACGGAGTGCCACTGTACAACATATTCAAAACATTCCACTGGTGTTTTGTAAACATTTATCGATATGGTTTCAAAAGTCTCCAGCAAGATATCGAGACTTGAAATGATTGAGTTTCGTTCATATTGTGACGTCCATACGAGTTAACAATTCGTTTTTTGATCAAGATGTTTTTGTTTCAATAATACAATTACTTCAGTTCGTTTATTTTTTTTTTTTTCTTATTAACGACAGTTTTATATATATAGAAAGGGCCCCTTTCTCCGTTTCAGCCAGGGGTCCCACACAACCTCAATCCGCCCCTGGGCTAAGCCCACGGTCGTGGTTTCCCATTTTGGTTGGTGGAAGGGAATGAGGTGGAGCCCCTGACTTCTTCCACTCCTCGAGCCACTGACATCGAGTCCACTGTGCGATAGACTCATGCCCCGCTAGAGACTCCATGAGTTGAATCGCCGATTGTGCAAACGGCCTTCCATAAACGTACGGCACGGGGATGCAGGGTATGCGGTCGCATCCCCAACGCTGAAAAATTGGCCATTATTCGGGCAAAAGTTTTCAACATTTGAACAAAGTGTGCAGCTGTATTCACATATAAGTGAGGTAGTGTCTACTTTACCAACTAAGGCAAAATAATGGCCAAATCAACGGCAAAATAATGGCCAAAACGGCAAAATAATCTAGGAATATTTTGCCATTCTTTTTTGCCCCTGATGGCAAAATAGACACTGTCCTTGAGTGAACTGGAATCATGTGGTAATTCCAACAGCCTTCATCAAATTTAGACCAACTAAAAAAAATTCATTCAAGTTTTGGGTAAAATTTGAAACATTTGAGTAAAATATGAGAATGTTGGTGCGGTCCAACAGCTTCAATTAAATCTGGTCAAATGAGAAAAGCTTCATTCAAGTTTGGGTGAAAATAAAAACATTTAGATAAATTGGAAATATTTGGGTGACGTCCATCAGTCAAATCAAACTTTTGCAATTTGCTACAGCTTCTTTCAATTGTGGGCAACTTCAAACATGTTGCTCAAAGCTAGGCTATATAGAATAGCTCCTTTGAAATTTTCGTACATTTAGAAGTGTCTGAGTTAACTATAAGAGCTTTATTCGAATTTGAATAAAATTAGAGTCATTTGGGTAAATTTAGCGATCTCAATGAAATTTGGGCAAATTGGTACAACTTCATTCAAATTTGGGTGAAGTTAGAAACGCTTCCATAAATTGGAAAAATTTGGACAAATTCCAACAGACTAAATCAACTCCGGTCAAATAGCAATAGTTTCATACAAACCTGGGCCCAGTGGAACATCTTCAATATCTTCATTCAAGTTTGGGTAACTTCGAAGAGCTTTATTCACTTTTGGTGAACTTCAAACAGCTTCATTCCAATTTGGGTAATTTACAATACTTCATTTAAATTTGCATACAATTAGAATCATTTGAGAAATTCTAACAGCCTTAATCGTATTTGGTAATTGAAACAGCTTCATTCAAACTTGGGTATAATTGGAACCATCTGGCACATTGGAAGAGTTTCATTCAGCTTTGCATATATTATAAAAATTTGGGCAAATTACAACAGCCCAAATGAAATTTGGGACAACTGAAACAATCTCATTCAAATTTGGGTAGAGTTAGAAACATTATAAATTAGGAACATGTAGTGGTAACCCACTATTCCATCTAACCCTAATTTTTGTAAACCTCAAATTGTTGCTGCTATAATGTGTACAACTAAAATGTAGCTGTAGCTGCAAAATGTTTTGTGGTAGTGACGTGGTGTAGCTGTGATATGATACAGTGAAATTCTCGCGTTTCAAACTTGCTTGATGTTGTGAGATTTGCAAGTGTGAATCTCTTACCGCGAAGTATTCATGAACAGAATTAACTATGTAACTGCACTGCAGCTGTAGGCTTATGTGTTTTGTGGTAGTAATGTAGCTGTGATTTCATACTGTTTAGGTTTTCATATTTTCCGTTTGTTTCATGTAATGAATCTCCTGTGTTGCATCCTGCCAAATTTTAATGTTTCAATGTAATGCTGTGAAGTGAAGCTTTCATGAACAATAGCAACTGTACTATTTATTGCACTGCATAATTCAATATTGCCAATACAGTCCAGCGAAGCACTACTATTTTTATAAAATATTCTTATTGAGATTATAAGCCATTTGTCATTGGAAATGTGCATTTGTACACATTCCCTGGTAGTTGATCATATAGGCTGCAGTATTTGCCTGTATCAGTCCCATATTGCTATTTTTTCTCAGCATGCTGTGTTTAGTGCTCATTGAACTGTCTACACTGGAGTGGATTTATGGTTTTCATAATGTGACCTTAGAAGCTGTAAACCAGCGATCACCAACATTTTTTAAGCTGAGAGCTACTTCGTGTGTTCAGATTAATGCGAAGAGCTACAAGTTTGATGCACACTTCTGAAATGAAAATGTTGCTCAATCTATCTTTAAATTATTGTAGTATTAACAAGTAAGATATTCCAGAGTTAAGACACTGTCACGCTAATGTTGTTTTTAGAACAGGCCCGCGGGTGGTAGCATAGCCAACCGAAATTTTTGTAGGGACCAAATATTTTGACTTTAAGCGAGCTGCATTATTTTGTTTGAGACAACGCCTCTCAAAGCACAAAACGACGAAAAATGCTAGAGCTTTGGCGAGAATGCTCCCCCTGGCTACGCCTATACCCGCGGGCGACCTATTGGGCCCTTGCGGGCGACCTGGCGCCCGCGAGTACCGCGTTGGTGACCCCTGCTGTAAACGTTTAAGTAACTTGTAGTATTTTAAGTACAACACACTGCAGTTAAGATTGCCTAATGTGGAAGGCTTAGCTACATGCTATGTATTAAATTGCCTCCTTTCCATCTCCTTACTTGAGACATATTTGCAGCAATGTAATATTTTAGGTCGTAACCTGATACCTTACTCCTGTTCCAGATTGAATGCGATTGTGGCTAACACAACTGCACACATCTATGCCAGAAAAGAACAGATCTTAGCTACTAGGATGATCGTGTTGGAAGAATAAATTTAGAACGTATATAACAACTTGAAAATGAAGCTGCTGAACACCTTCCACACGTGGTGGCATGAACAGCAATTTTTTGAGCGATCTTATTGTAATTAACTAACATTTTTCAACACAATAAATATTGCCATTGTTCACATGTGCCTATGCAGAATATTGATTTTACTAGTTGAGGACGTACGGCTTTGAACCCCGGGAATTGGTAATTAGGCATGCAGAAACCTTGATTTGTTTACAATGGTACGTTTTAGTCTTAACATTAAGACTTGCTGTTTATATGTTATTTGGGAAATACAAGATCAAATTTGGGCAAACTTTTTTTGCATCCCCAAAAATATGCACTCCCGTACACCTATGCGGCCTTCGCTATTTGAGACGAGGTCTTGTTTTCAGACGTAATAAGTTGTTATGAAACTATGCCGTCAGCGCGTACTTCAAGGCGAGTCGGAGGGTAGCAGCATAGTGTCGGACTGAGGCTGGGGCAATGCCTGCAAAGATTGGCAAGTATTGCGTCGGTGTTGTGTTAGGCATCCAGGAATTGTTCGTAAGGCAGAATTTATGGCCACATCAACCTCCTTCGTACTCCTGCTTCTTGACCATGCTGGGGAGCAGTATTCAGCAGTGGGGTATACAAGAGCTAGGCTGCTGGTCCTGAGCGTGCTCACGGAGGCACTCCACCCTGTGCCGGCCAGCCGATTTAACAGCGAGCAGCGTGACAAAACTTTCTGCCGCACAGATGTAAGATGTGGCTTGAAGGTGAGCGACCGGTCGAGCGTCACTCCAAGATACGTTGGGTTTGGATCAAATTCGATGGTTTTTCCATCCACTGAAATGTGTAGTCGTCGTCCCACGTCACGTGTGTTAAGATGGTACAAGGGATACACAGCTTTTTCTTTGCTAAGTTCAAGACGATTTTGATAGTAGTAGATGTGGAGTGTAGACAAGTCCTTGTTCATGGCGTTCTCGACGTTTGCCCAGTCCGGCCCAGTGAAGGCGAGAGCTAAGCCATCAGCGTAAGCCAGTTTGGTGGACAATGTCGTCGGGATATCGCTGATGTAGATGTTGAAAAGACATGGAGCAAGAATTGACCCCTGGGGGACTCCATTCTTTAAACATCGTGCTCGACTTTCTTGTCCGTCGCTTTGTTCGACGGACAAATCTGCGGTTGCTTAGAGTCTCCATGATGAAGGCTACCAGATGTTTATCAGGTATTGTACGAAGCAGTTTCAGCCGTAGGCCTTGGTGCCATACCGTGTCATAAGCGGCTGTCAAATCAACAAGTGCAACAGCAGTTTTCTGTTTAAGTTGGAAGCCGTCCTCTATGGCAGTACTTGGTCGATGGTTGACCTTCCAGCGCAAAAACCAGCCTGAAAGTCCGGCAGGCATTTTTCAACGTAAGGCGTGATGCGACTGAGAATCACTCGTTCCAGGATTTTAAATGGGACACATAGCAGGGAATTCGGCCGGTATCTCTTGGGCACTTTAGCGTCCTTTCCAGGTTTCAGGATTGCTATGATGTTGGCTTTTCTCCATATTTTTGGGAGGAGGTTGAGGCGCATGCTGGTGGAAAAGAAAGCTGCTAACCACTTCAAACCGGAGGGTCCCAGGTTCTTGATAAATTCTGAGTAAATGTTGTCGGGTCCAGGTGCTTTACCACACTTCATGTTGTGCATGGCTTGTGTCATCTCTGTGTTGCTCACTTCCTCGCATAGGTTGACATCACTATGCATGTTAGCTGTGAGTTGGCGCACCGCTTTGCGCACAGAGATGGAATCTTGACGATCCAGCTTTTTATATCTACCATTTTCAACCAGTCGGCTGGCGATAGCATTTGCAGTGACTGGCACAAGTCTAAACTGTTTAGCCTTCCCTGTGAGGCGGTTTAGAAGAGACCAGACCTTCCGGCTTGAGTGGGTAAAGTCAATCTGTTCGATTGAGTCTTCCCAGCGTTTCCTACGTATTTCATTGATATACGAACACAGGGAATTTGCTATTGTGTGTTGATCAGATATTGCAGCTTTCTGATATTTTTCCATTAGATTTTGGCATTGGTCATCCCAGCAAGGCCTATAGTGATTTCTGCGTCCGCGAGGGACCGCTCGTTTAGCTGCATTGAACAGCATTCGGCAGAATGCGTTGCACACTGCACTTACGTCGCGGTTCTGTAACGGCGGGAGATGCGCAATGCCTTCCTCGGTTAACTTGGAGAAAAGGTTCCAGCTGGCTTTTCTGAAGTTCCAGCGGAGGTCTGGTTTGGATGGAAGACTATAAAAGAGGTTGTAAGGCGCGATGACGGAAGGCCTATTGGGGGTGTGCGTGAAAGGCTCAATGACATTCCTCAGGGGCAATGGCTGGCCCACCCTTACACGAGCAAATGCGAGGTCAGGATTGGTGGTTGTGTTCCACCTTGCAGAGCGAAACGAGTGCTTGTCTCTGGCTGTGGTCAAAGGGAACGCTGCCAGCATATTGGCTTGTGTGCAGGTTTGATCTGATTTTGGGCGTCCTTTGATCTGATGTTGGCATCCATCCTCAGTGTATCAACTAGTGTTGCTTGCCCGCCACTTGCTACTTTTCTATGATTTTAGCTATTGCTTCCCAAATATTTGCGCCTTTTGGAAATACCCCTGTGCAGTATTGTTTTGCCCCCCATTTTAACAATCCTGACTACTGCATCACCTATGATCAAAACTTATCACTGTGACATATCTCACTTCGCTTGAAACTCAATGAGTGAATGAAGTCATAGATGGGGTGCTAAAAAGTGTTTTGCTCCTTTCAGTGTTGATTGTGTGGTAAAACCTATAACTCTGTAATGCGCTATGACTAACGTTTTTTGCGCTCTTATGTTATTTGTTTATCCCTGTGATATTCCAAGATCACGAGGCTTCAGTGAAACCATAAAATGAAAAAAATATATAAATACAAGTTTGATATGTAATTGCACAGTACTGACTACTATGCGTTTTAATGAGATCAATAACATGATCAATGCACAAGGGGATTGAAAACCAATTGGAAACTACATACCAAGCAAAAGACAAGAACATAACAGGCAAATCAAAGAGAAACATAGCAAATCGTGAATACAACACCAATAAAAAAGCAATAACAACATCACATATAGAAACATGATCATGAAGAAGCAATAAAAGAGCAATGAGTGAAGAGTTGAAGTATATACAGATGACCAGGTGAAGCATGCACTAGGTAAAAGAAGCAAGCAACAATAAGGGTTATGAGGCAGAGAACGATGCATCAAACACAACATTGCATTACAGAAGCAAGTAATTTCATTAAAAAAGAAAAAAAAGGACAGAAAACCAACTGTTCATCCACCCACATCGGGAAGAAGTAACGCAATTACCCACAGACCATAATGGACTCCATTATGGAGTGAGTACCATTGATGAATGTATATCCTAAAACTACACATTGCATCATGAAATGAGGTTGAAGATATGTGGGTAGAAAGAGATTACGACATGTTTAGCAGCAAACATTAGTGGGTACATGACACACAAAATAAGTTTGGTTAATAAGCAGAGTACTGTATTTACTTACTTTTAGAAAAGATAATATTTTGTTCATAATGTCACTACTTATGATTTATATACAACTAACACTGCATAAACATGATTGTTGTCATGTCATTGACACAGCAATTCTGCTTTACATGATTGTGGGCCTACGAATTAGATTGAAGTCAATATCTGTGACTGATCCTGGAGGTTAACATCACTCTGTTTGTCTCAAAAGCCTCACGAATTGCAGCAAGGTACTCTCCAAAAGTGCAAGAAATCTGAGCTTCGTTGTAATGTAAGTCATAATGGATGCATATGGTTCCTTGCGCTTTTCAACTATTTATTAAACCAGTCTTTTGTTCATTCTGGTGTTCACCACTTGTTCTTGTTGTGAAGACAAGGGGAATGATCTTCCTTTTCCTGGAACTGACTGCAAATCACCACCGCATGACCACAATACAATTTCTCCCAGTTTTTCATACCAAAAATGCAATTTCCCTCAAAAAACTCTGTCATACAATTCACAAAATCCCAGATTTTACCCAAAAGCCTAAGGTTCCTGAAATCCCCAATTTATGGACAAAGTTCCCAGAAGTGGGAAGGGGAAGTAGGGATTGGGGATAATGGGGAACGCAGCCCAGTGTTGCCAACTCTTTTTCGCGACTCTCGCTAAGCCAGATTCGAATAGAGAAGTCAACCGCGCCGCGACCGCGTTCCGCGCCGTGCGGTTTTGGAAAATTTTGCGGCGAACCAGCCGCGCCGCAGAGATGAGCATTGAACTGGACTTGGATTGGACTGGATCCAGACTATGACGAGTTTTGTTGAATTTGGATTGGATCCGACTGCAAATTGCTTAATAAATTTAGGATCCGGACTGGATTTGGACTGAATTAATAGAAAAGAATTACGACGTTTCTGTTATTAGAAAGCTGTCTTTTGTTAATATTTTGGTCTTTATCTGGACTTGGATTTTTAATTTTTTACCCTTTTTGGACTATGGCTGGACAAAGCTATCAGCGACGTGAACAGAAACAAGCATTTTAACGATGTAGAGTCGTACTTATTCATGAAACAAAAAACAAAACAAGTGAAACCTTGCAGCCAGGACATCGAAAAACCTTGAGGTTATCGAGTCGAAGTGCCCCAGCACAATGAAACATCTCAGTGATTGCCAAAAGTGTAAACAAAGACACAGTTGCCTAAAACAGTAAAGCAGGCCTGAGATAAGGATAATGGAAATACTTCAGTTGCCTACCACAAAATGCCAAGCGCCATGTTACAAACCATACGAGCAATCCGAAACGCATGCCAAACGTATGCGTAAAAAATAAGACAGATGAAGTGATAATATGTTTATTGAAAATTTAACTCGACGCATCCACTAATATAGTTTTTCAGACATTTCTCCATACTGCAACAACAAAAATGATCGGTAGTGATTACTAAAGGCGTTATGGGATTTATCTTTGAATTGTTGATCTACATTTGCCCAAAGAGTAGACCCTCGATGAGAAATTGTTTTTTTTTGCAAGCGTTTGTTGAAACTTGTTGTATGAAATAGTTTTGGTTGGTTGCATATTTTGTATTATGACAATGAACTTCAGCCGTTTTCTGAAACAAATCTTTAAATGATGTTGGCAACATTTCATAGTGAAATTTATGCATCAGTTTAGCTAATTCTAATTTATAACTATCGTGAAGTTTCAGAATATTGAGAGATTTATACAGAGGTGTAATCTGACATCTATAGTTGTTAATATGTAACAGTTCGTAGAATATTATTGTGCACTATTTCTAGTGGTTGCAAAACAGAATTAGTAGCTGTGGCCCATGAAACAATGCAGTATTTTAGATGACAATGAACAAGACTAAAATATAACATTTTTAATACATCAACTGATACCACATTTCGAATTTTGTAGAATAAATATGATGCCCTAGCTAGTTTTGATTTTATGCAATGCACGTGGGATGACCAATCTAACGAGCTGTCTATCAAAACCCCCAAGTATTTTGCACATGTTTTTCGTTGAAGCAGCTGTCATTAATTTTTATTTGAAACGAACAAGTTTCCGATAGATTCAGGCGCGGATTCACCATTAGGGTAAAATGGCTTAAGCCTAGGGCCCTCGATCTCGGGGGCCCCAAACTTTTGGGAGTAAGGGGAATTTCCAGCATTTCTGTAAGCATTATATTTGTATTTTTGTTTTGATTCAACGCACGTTTTTTTACTATGCGGCTAACAAACGATCTCTATAGAAGAATGAGCGCGAAGGATTGAAGTTAATGACTATGAGCATTCTCTTTTCATGGCGTTGAGAATTGGTTATTGCTACGAATAATGCGTGGAACAAAACACCTGAATCCATTTTTCAGACTACTCGAGGCCAGTGAAGTACTCAATATATAAGTAATGGCAGTGCGATCAGGTGACTTCACCGCTGCCTTTTTCGTTACTTTCATTGCGAATGTTTTTGTTCCTGATTTTGCTGGCCCTGCCGCTTTACCAGAGTACCTTCATGTTGAAGACTTCACTAAATCATGTTTGGGCCATCCACTAGGAGCACTCTCGAAATGCCAGTATTATTGGCGTTGATGTATTATTTGTAAAGAAATTTTAATTTTATAATTTTACCTTTTTTAACCAAACAGATTCCAGATGGCACTGAAGACTTTCTGGCATCGGTTGTGCCAAAATTGTGTCCGCAAAAGGAACTTAAAAATTGTGAAATACAAAAAACAAAAATTAGGATATTTTGTTGTGAAGGTCATTTGTTCTCGGGATGTGCCCTAATGTCGAAATATTTTTTTAGAAATCAACATTGAGGGGCCCCTGTAGGCATTTTGGGGAGGGGAGAGTTGGGCTGCTACGGCACTGCCAGGAAGTTGATAAAATAAGGAGGGCATGCCTTGCTGGCCCTGACAACAGCACGTAATTGCAAAGTGTAGAAATATTGTTAAGTGTTACTGTGGTCAGTGACGGATTTACGCATAGTCCATGGCCTAGGGCCCCGCGCCTTTGGGGCCCCGCACAACTCCTTCTCATGACGACTCATTATTAACTTAAAATTTGCGAAACTGTGAAGAGTCATAACTTAACAATTTACTTTGAAACGAGCGAAAATGCAAACGTCTAGTCAAGACTGTCAGTACAGTAACAACACGATAATATTGTTTGCTACGCAATATAGGAATTATAATATTGCAGTGTCTGGCGGTCTTGCGTTGTTGCGAGCATTTGTAGGTGGAAGATTGAACATCAAATAAGGAAGTGCTGTGTCAAAGGTCTGATACTGAAGAACATGGCTGGGCGCGAGAGAGATGCAGGTTGTCTGTATGAAAGTGGTTACAAACAGTAGCGTTGTCAGCCCAAAATTTTTTGGGAGGGCCAAATACTATGACCTAAAGCGAGCAACGATATTTTATTTGGACATTGCCTGCCAAAGCACAAAATGGCAAAATATGCTCGAAACTTAGGGGGAATGGTTCCACTTCCCCCTGGCTACGCCTATGGTTACAAGAAAAGAATGAAAAAAAAGAACAGTACTTTCTTGATGTTCAATCTTCCAGACAAAAAGCTCGCAACAACGCAAGACAGCCAGCCACTGCAGAACTCCGACGAAAAGCAATATTGTCAGTATTGGATGCTACGTTTGGTTGCTATAAACTAGATTGCCCGCAAACAGAGATTGCTTGTTGAAACTCTATACGCCTATGTTAGGTAAATCAGGTAGAACAGTTTCTCGTGAGTTTTATTTGGAAAAAGTGTCTACATTGGGCTTACTTCATATGGTTAGCTGAGGGTGTTGCGACTATACTTTGATGTGCAAAGCTTGTTTTCATGCTGTTTACCATCAGTCTAAAGAGGATTAAAACGCTGTACTTTGTATTGCTTGGAAAATGACAACTGAAAAAGGCATAAGTAAACCCTATGTCCACTGAATGGATTGTGCTTGTTTGTTCCATGAAATATGTGGTTACTATAACAAAGGAGTTTACGTACAGCTCATCAGATTGACAACTAGAGGATATTTCCAAGGGCATCAAGGTGGACCTGCTTGAAAATGTATAGTTCTGAAAAATGAACCTACAAAAAACGCTAGAATCTCGGAAATTTAACGAAGAGAACTTCTGAACTACACGAAAGAGCCATAAATTCCAAGAAAAGATCGCATTGCCATTTGTTCCAGAGAAGAATGT
>JGI24022J15233_10008957_pt1 | contig 11238 bp, 6 predicted proteins | sample Ectturendosymbi2_FD_15233 | JGI IMG/M metagenome (IMG submission 15233)
TCAGTCCTTAGAAGGACTTAGAAGGACTGATGATGCTTAGAAGGACTGATGATCCTTAGAAGGACTGATGATGCGTTGGAAAACGCGAAACTAGTTTCCCCATCAATAAACTGTGACTGATTTACTTGCCGCCATCTTTGTTAGAAACAGGATCTTCTTTGTAAGTGTAACTAAAGTTTCAGGCGCATTCAAAATCATCAATCATCATGGTCGCATTGAAATACAAATCATAGTTTTAACAAATACGTGCAAGAAGCTCTGCTGACAAAGGTGTTGCAAAAAAACTTCATTTCTGGTCCCCGTTGCGCATTGATAGTTCCAAACCTGCAGTAACACATTGCCCGGTTTGTTCGATCTTCAACAGGCTGCATTCACGACAAACACTAACATTTCAAGGCGCATCGACATAAGTTCATTCGTGCTAATACGGTTTTCTTAATAAACTGAACAGATAATTAACAAATGACAAACAGGGCATAAATAAAGTAAGATCAGAAAAACAACTTACCAAACATCCACTTTTCTGGCACAAACGATGTGACTTACCTCTGCACTACTTCTTAAGAACTTCACCATCATAGAACACCACCGTCCTCTCCTCTACGCAGTCATTCAGAAAAAAGGAACACCAGTCACCAGGTGCTAGCGAAGGTCCTATTACACTCTAGCATGAGCCTCCACGCAGTTGCGAAACAATCAAAGACAATAATAGGCCAAGGTCTCCCCGAGAGACAGACTTGCCGCTACATAACCCCCTGCAATGTACGCATTAGGAATATTAACACCTCAAAATATCAACAAGTTTATTATTTACGTATTTAAAGCGGAAATCAAACACAAACAGAACAATTGTTGATTAAAGAAGACACAATTCAATTGCGACCACAGTTGTACAAGAAAAGCGCGCAAACCATCTATCGAAACTTGCTGCTCTGCAACAAATAAATTCACGCGCAGTCAACCATTTACGAGCACTCAATCCGCTGTGAAGCATATCGCATGGTACAAGCAGTGCGGTCGCTGTCATTGTCGAAGTGAAATGTCAGTTTCAATCACAAAAGCAATGGCAAATACCAGTCAGCAGTTGGCTACGAGCGCCACACAATAATCTCGTCAGTACGAGAAAGGATTTTTAACTCTGGCGCGCTGACAATGGAGGAAAAAAAGCATAAGAACTTTGACGCGAATATAACAGCAAGAAAGTTGTTCGAAATCGCACAAGCTTGATTTTAGTTTTTGCGCAACACGAGGCACAGTTTTGAAATCGGTCGTTTGATGTTACCGGTTGACGTACGCACGAGCGCTTGCCGCACATAACTTTGTCTGTCAGGATAAGTGTTCATTACTCGTCCAAGCGGCCATTGGCATCCTGGAGCAAGCCCGTCTTACAAAATTACCACATCATCGACAGTAAAGTTCTCCTGTGACATATGCCACTTCTTTCGATTTTGCATTGTTTGTAGACATTCGCGTTTCCAGCGAACTCACAACTGGTTGACAAGATATTGGACTTGTGGCCATCTCGTACGCGAAGACGTGTCAGAGGAGCTGAAGTCTTCAGGGGTGAGGTGATGATTTAAAGTAAGAGGCTCCTCTACATCAGGATCTAGAAAACAGAATTTAGAACGCACAACCTGCCATAGAAATTCAGGCGCGGTTAACCAATGAAATATTCTAACAAAGGACCTATGCAAAATCTCTTGATGCACATCTGCCGGCTTTAAATTTGATCCAATCTATACCTCAACTCAGTGTTTTTTTGGCGTTGAGGTACCGAAACGATCTCTCAAGTTTCTCCAACTCTCTCTCAAAATATACCTAAACTAGTCAGTTCAACATGATCAAAAACTTAGTAGTTAAGCCTAATACAGACGGATTGCGTCTAGTAGTGAGTTCCTCAGCCCGATGGGTCTGCTTTCATGATGTTACTCCCAGCTTCAGTGCGTGTGACGAAGTCTGATTTCGAGTTGAACACGTTTCAACTTTTACGCGCGCTATGCACTAGTATCAACAGCAACGCGGATGTGCTGTAGGAAACTGAAACAGCAGACATTGACTGACCATTAAGCTAGACCAGGGATTCTCAAAGGTGGCCCTCGGTCCCCCTTGGGGGCCACGGAGCGTTTCTCTGGGGGCCACGAGCAGAGGCCTTCACTAGGTAGCTTTGCCGTGATATTGCATTACTCAAGTGTCACGATACATTACGTATACGCCAGTTAAACGTAGAAGGGGGCCCGGCACAGGAAAGTTTGAGACCACCGGGCTTGACTAAGCCTTATTATTGTAGGCTTGACCAGACAGCTAACATTTTGTTTTTAAATATATTTGTTTCACTAACCGTCAGTGCAAGTGGTGGTTTTAACAACTTTCGTGCTTCAGAGATGGAAGTTCCAGTCAATCAACGCAACCATTTTCCTAGCTTATATTATCATGTTGTAAAACTTGCTTGGATGGATTTCGGAAATTCCGTGGAATGCAAAACTCTAATTTCATTTATGTGAAGTAGAAAATTACATTTTGTCTAATAAACGTTACATTTTTCTAAATTATGCATTATAGTCTTAATAGATAAGAATCAAACACTGGGATCTCAGCAGAGTATATACGTTCCTTACAAGGTGAGCATCATCAGCTCAGCAAAGCACGTGAAGCATGAAACAGAATTAAGTATAACTCAGACACATTAAAGCTACCAAACTATGAGAATCCAATCTGGGCTCCCATTCAGTGATTTCAATTAAGCCCATATTTTACATGAAAAAAAATATTCTTACAATGAAAAAACAGAAATTTTTTACACGAGCTGACATGTTGATCAAAATAGTAATTTAATTATGCAGTAATTGCTCTTTCAAAGTTTCTTTCGCAGTGTGAACATTTGGCTCACTTTTCTGTTGCTCAAGACGTTTTTCATAGCGCTAGTGACATAATCATTGAACATTGATGACATCTCTAAGTCATGTTCAAAGTGTCCATTTGTAACGGTTTTCCTGCATCCTCGACAATGCTTGTTTTGCCAGTATAATGGACACATTAGTGCTTAAATGTTTAATGCATCCATATTGCGTAATTCCCAGTATTCCATTCGTGATTCGACGCAATGTACTTGTTTGCGAACAGTCCAACAGTTGACACGTTAGCCTGCAAACCTACATAACCGCAGCTGGTCGTGGTTTATTTGTTGCACGAGAACGCTCAACGGTTTTGTTCACTGCTGCTTTTTTTCGGTCATTTTTCAGTCATAGACCGAAACGATTTTTAACGCGTTAAAACTGAGAAGTAGAACAAAATCAGTCCCACGTCAACGCAGTCAACAAGTGCAAAGACGTAAGGCTGCGCATTAAAATAGTAAAGTAAAACCACTCAACACTAAACAGGGCGGTTTACAACTTCAAAAACATCAGGCTGCGCAAATGTCCCGTCGAATAACAGTTGAGCAGGGAAGGAATGCGGCTGAGATGGCAGACACCCAGACCCAGCAGGGTCTCAAACTGGGCGAGACACAGCAGGGTCTCAAATACAAATGCTCCTAGGGCCAAATGAAGACTGATAAAGTAACCCGAGGTCCGGATAATGACGCTGACACAACAATGGCAGTACTTGAATCTCATTACGTACTAGGAACAGCTTTCACATCTTATTTCCTACGATAGGTGTCGTGGGTTATAGGTTATGAATTCTAGCCGTCTATACATTCATTTAAAAGGAAATTGTTCACTCGCTGGTCGAGCACTTTCAAACACCGGTGAATAAACAAAATAACCTACATGTTAATAATTTGAAAATTCCCGAAAAACATCGCGGGCTGCGTGTTTGAGACCCTTGGTTTAAAGTGAGAAACTTGCCAAACTACACAAGAATGGAGAATGCGCATATTGTACGCAAGAAAACCTTCGTTTTTTATAATGTGAATCTTATATGCACAACTTACTGGGGGTACAGAGCAGATACTGTCTTGTGTGAGCCGTTACGATCAATTCGCCGGAACTGCCAGTCAATGACGAATCTTGAAATGATACACATATTGCAAGCACAGGTGTGCGGCTGTAATGCCCGGGGCCGTCGCCCCTTTCCCCCCTCTGCACGTTTCAGGGAGACCATTTACCCGTCTGTTGTGTTAAATCTGGATAGTCCAGCGGCAAGCACAGCGTTTGTAGCGAATTCTCGCTTTGTTCCAGCTAGCCTTCCTGTTGGCCGCCAGAATTATGTAATGAATCTAGTGACACGTAGCAACAAAATTACGAAATTTGCTTGAAAACAAGTTGACACTTCGGCAACAGAATTGATAGTGATACGTTGCGAGAGGTGTTGGTTTTATTTATAAATATCCAGGTGAACCTATGAGTTTAAGTGCTGAAATAGGCTATGTATGTAGTTTGTGCAGTAATTTATATTTCATAAAAATAAAGTAATTCAACCCAAGTTGAAAGCACCTTTCCACAACTTTGATAACTGGCATATCAACAGAGATCATCCACAAATCTGGTAAATAAAAAAAATCAACTAAAACAGTGAGGTTTTGTTGACCACTGACATTTGGTCTCATGGACGGATGCGCAGCTATATTGCCATCACTGTTCATTTCATTTCAGATGAAAAGCTACACAATGTTATGCTGGCTTGCAGACAGTCAAAAGGCCACCATACAGCTGAAAACATTGCAACCCGCAGTTTGAAGAAATGGCCAGAACTTTTGACATTACTAGCAAAAGACTTTTCAGCGTTGTAGGATAAATATTCTAACCTGATAGATGTCGTTTAACTGATAAAAGATTTGAAGCGTTAATGTTTTTCAACTGTAACAAACATTTTTAACATTGATTAATTCTTATTTTTGTTTAATCAACATTTAAAGTGTTCGTTGCAGTGGCGTAATTACAGGGGCAGAGGGGAGAATCCCCCCCTGGAAATCTAAATGAAAAAACGGACCCTCACTTAGCTTATATTTCGGTTTTAGTATTCTTTTCATTTTCAGTAGGTTGTGTTTTTGCGTTTTTCGGAGTGTTTTCCGTTGGCTAGGTTTTAGTATAGACATCTATATCCGAATTCACCATCATTTCTCAAGATTTTTTTCTGAGTGTGTCTAGTGGGCCTTCTACAATGAGCCTCTTTCAGCAAAGTTCCCCTGGCTCAAACCTATAGTTACGCCACTGGTTTGTTGACTGCACAAAAATCTCAGTAAACAATTAGTGTGATCTTTCTTTTTTCCGATGCTTAAATCCTTACGGATTGCTAACTTTCTTTTTTGCATTCATTCATATCGTCTGTTGTCTGAAAATACACTTTTATGAAACTATGCAAAATGTGTTTATTTTATTTCTGCGAATGTTTCAAGACAAATGCAATCGCAATTCTAATCGTGATTACTTTCAATGTAATCGCAGTAAGTTACATTGTGATTTTGTTTTTTCGTAATCGTAATCGAGCGTGTGGCAAGTAATCGTAATCGATTACATTTGTGATGTAATCGCCCCATGTCTGGATCCCACTGCGTTTTTTTTTCACCCAGATCAGCTTTTTTTAGTCGACTTGGGTGCCCAGTTTTAATTATGAGACATCGCGTTAAATCTGGGTATTTTGGAGTGATGAGTTCATCAGGAACTCCAATGTGTTCTATAATATAAAGATAACTTTATATCACAGTGTTTGCATGAGCACATCAAGTGAAAAAGCATATACGCTTATCGGATGAAGCAGAACGTGTTCAATCGGCTTCATATCATCTTATGAAATCATTGTCGGGGTTATATCTACAATGTTGTTGTCTCAAATGCCATTTGCAGAAACTGGTAAAACAAGGGTTAGGACTAATTGTTTAAATTTCGATGTTTCCCTCTGCATACGAATTAAAAAGAAATTTCAGTTAGAGGAAGAAGGCATTGGGATTATATTTTGTGGGATTTTAGATCCTGCTGCATTCCAGTTTGTGCAAAATTTCGTAGTTTGATAACAAATGTACTCCTATAATTACTGAGAGTTATCATAGACAGAGTATCTTACCATCGTTATGAAAAACGTCTTGAGCAACAAAATGGTCGTCCAAGTGGCAATGTTTGCGCTGCAGAGAAAAAATGGAAAGACGTGCTATGATTAAATCAGTATTCGGTTATCATTTCAATTCAAATAAGCACACTCATATGTTTTTGTTCGTAACACAAGCTTTCTGGGTTTTTATTGTGTGAATATGTTTTTTGGTGTGCAATTTGGGTTTATTTGAAATCACTGAATGGAAGCCTTGCACGTGACTATTGAACACAAACATCTTGGCAGGTAATGCAGCGAGACAGCGACACTGTTGAGAGCGGTAAGCCACGTGTAGTTTAGTACTGTGTGTATAAAAGAAGCCTGAGTAAATCTGTAGCAGTGCTTTCACAAGTTTCAAAAATCCATTGTTAGCGTGTAAGACTGCGATCAACGTGCCCGAGTGCATCGCTTAATCAAGCGACTCTTATGCAGACTTCGTTTCACACACTATAAAAATACGTGGCTTGTTAGAATAGGTCTATGGAGACATATAGGAATACATCGTTATCGTTGAGGTTTAGTTCTGACTTCTTAGTGAGCGCAAAGTGCAAAGCTATATTCGCTGTGGCGAGTTTTCGTAATTCCTCTGCTCAGTTTTTTTTAAAAAACCTGCGTGGTGTTCTCACTTTAGTAAGTTGTGCTATAATTCTGTCAACGTATAGTTCTACTTTTCATTGCTTGAAACAGTTTTGCGAGAGTGTCTACTTTATTGCTTTTTTGCCACTCACGTTGTTCTGGCCGTTGGTATTCTTAAATTATGACTTATTTGTAGAACGTGCTCGGAAAAAAATGGATGTTACGCGGTTTATGAAAAGAGAAAGCATTTCAGATAGCCGAAGTGCAGAAAACACTTCAGACAGAAGATTGAGAACAGAGGTTCAACCAGCACTTACTAATGGTGTGGAAAGGGTAAAGCGTTTGGTTAACGTTAATTTGCGTTGCATCGTCAGCAACCTGAATAGGATAAGCAAACATTCGACGTTGCACACCCTGAAAAAATTTCTGCGGACGCCCATGTTTAGAAAGGTGGTAAAACGCTTGAAATTACAAGAAATTGTACCAATTTCGATGGTGTGGCACGAAATTTTTCCTTCACACAAGCATGTACAATTACACCATTTTCACAAAAATAGTATAGGCCTGCACCATCTGGCAGCACTACACCAATGCGCTAAGAAAGCCCGAGCAGGGTGTCCAGATTGTGCACGGTGTATTCTGTCAAACATTTACAAAATCCTGCCAAACTCACTGCAAAATAATAAATATTATTGCCAAAACGCTGCCAAAATTTTGCAAATATTTTTGGACCCAATACTAATTGTGCTACTTAAACTTATTTGGGCAAAATTAGGAATTTAAAAGTGGGGGCAGGCCTCTCCAGAAGGAAGTGGTGGGGCCTATGCCCATGCAGCACCCCGGTTCCGCCAACTTATGTGATAGACGAAGAACGCACGCTTATCAAAGCTACAAGACCTGGTCCTTCCCACGCTATAAGAAAGGCTGAGTAAGCCGTGTTGCTGCCTTACAGGCAAGAGGATATTAGTTAGAATCTAGTTGTGACGAGCTTAAGTCAGTGGCTATAAGAATTTGATTTATTCGCAAATAAATGCTGTTAAGCTCCACACATTTACAAATTGCTTAAAAAGCTGCGGCCCACACGAACTTTACGAAATGTCTTCGATGGCCACTAGTGTCCGTCAATAATCTAAACACAATGCCCCACTCCAAAGACTAAAAAATATAACCTTAGTTAGTCCTCGAAACATCAGCGCATAGTATCCTTTCCGTTCCATCTGGGCAAAAGATGCTAATTCATCAAAGGCATTTGTTAGTCCTGTTTAAACCTACCATGTTTTTCCAAATTTGGCTTTTTTTCAATCTTCAAGGCCTTTGTCACTATCATGACTGTGAAAAAGTAAAATATATACATGGGAATTTAAGAGCTTGGCGCAGGTCAGACGTAGATCGCAAGCAATTATTTACTAGGAGATTCTAGATTGCAAAATGCTGGTTCAGTAGTAGCCTACTTCGTGCAACTTAAAGTTACTTAAAAATCGCTTCCTGAAGACATCCTAACATTCATAGTTGAATATAGTGTTAAAAGTATCTTTCCAAATTGCTTTCTCAGATAATACTGACCATGGCAGTATCTATTGCAAGATGAGAGAAATGTATTCTTTCACTTCTCCGAGCCTCATTGAGTCAGGAGAGATTTTGTGGCCTCCACCTAGCTTAGATGAGCATAGAAAGGGGCGAAACAGAGAAAGGTGACTTTGATGAAGTCATAGACGAATTTGCTTCGATGAAGTGTTTTTTATTAGCATGCCGTAGTATTTAGACAAGAGAAGGCTGGATATATCGATGTTTTAATGGAATTGTGACTTTCGAAAACAAGAAATACACACAAGTAAATGTGTACTGCATTACACACTTTATTTGTATGTATTGCATTACTCACTTTTTCATACACAAGTAAATGCGTATTGCATCACAGACTGTTTCATACACAGGTAAATGTGTACTGCATTACACGCTTTATTGTACCATCCAAATTACGTGTGTTTCATAAAAAAGTTGTCGTTTGCAATTGCATCTTGCAATATGTTGTGGAAACAATTTGTACGATTTAGAATTTGTCAGCCAATTATAATAACATTATTACTTGACTGTTTTGATTCTCTTCATAATTTGCATAAACGAGTACAGATGGCTGTTATGGTCCTTAGGGTTAATTCCCATTATATTTGCTGAAAAGTTTTATAAAAAAGAAATACATATTCTCTTTTTCAAAACATTTATTTTATTGTTTGGTCTTTCGTAAAAATTGTGCCTACCGGTATATCTAGCATTTAAATAATTAAAACGGGTGCACATTTAAACTTTGCCACGGACGCAATTGGCATAGGCAAGCCACTGCCCAACAGACACTGTATTGCGTAAATACTGTAGATACTTTGCTTTTGAAGGGGCCCCGGACCGCCGCTGCTATGTACAAGTATTCTGCTTTCAAAGGGTCTTCATTAGCATCTCTAATATGTTAATAAGGAAAAACTTCAAACCAACTTCAATACCATCAAACCAACTTCAATACAAATTTTGCTTAAAGTTTGTTCTAAACAGTTCTGGAAAGACCCTACAACCCTATGCAAAATTATAGACAAAATTAAAATATTTTTCACCGTATTTTTAGAGAATGAAACTTCTCTTATGGTGTGGACCATGGCTGCCAATTTAGCGGATTTTCCACCAGATCTAGCGGATTTCAGTCCTGTCTAGCTGCAAAATAATTGGTCTATAGACTAGCTTGAAAACTAGCTTATTCTGAGTTGGAACTGGCGGATTTTTAGCTGTTATTATTGACAGTATTTTCAGACCAATTTGTCCCGATTTATTCTGAACTTCTTCGCATTAATCGTTATTTAATTGCCTGATTGTATATGAACCGTTGTGTAATTTTTTTCGTTTCGCATTTGCAATGGGTTTTGGATACTTGTAATTTCGTGCGATTTAGCCACTTAGCACAGCAGTCAGTCAGTGAGAGCACTTGAGTATTTACGAGTCGGCACGTGGGTTGATGATTAGATGAGCACCTACGTACAATGCTGTGATGAGCCAGGGCGTAGTCCACCTAGCACACAGTGTACAGTAGGATGCATCAGGAGCCGGCGACTTTTTTCAAACAACTTCTATCTAGTTTTAAAGTGGTGCATTTTGAAAAAAATGTGACCTCTAAAATTTTTTTGCAATTGGTTGATGTTTAAGTGTGCATCAGGACTCCCAAAGTTTGACCCGGTGGGCAAAACTTGCAAATAATGAAATTTGGACATAACGTATTAACTACTTGGAGTAGGAACATGATTTTGGTGTCTAACCCTACTAAAATACATACCAGTTTATCATTAAAGCTGTCAGAAAGACCTAAAAGGTTAAGCAATTTCCATTTGCACTGATTTTTTTAGGATAGATCAAAACTATGTGTTTTTCGCAAGAATGTTCAAAATTTTGTCATATATTCTTCTTCTTTGACAAGTCGTAAGCCCTGGTGGTGCTGCCAGTGATGTGTTCGAATCATATTTGTCGAGTCACAAGCCCTTCGAGTCGGCAGTGCCCAATGTTGTTTCAGCACTTTTGTTATGAGGTTACTTAGATCTAAGTACTGTATATATTTGGTGAAAGTAGTTTTTTAGCTTTCATTTAAGTTCTCTTCTTCACTCTCAGACAATTCCACAAATATAGACTAACCTTGCTGCAACAAATATAGCCTATCTCCTTCTGTGGCACATGCCCCAATAAAAGACTCAAAGTAAAAGTATGAGGCTGACTGCCATGATCATGGTATATAAATACTTCACTAACCACGATGTGTTGCAGCCTACAATGCGTTGCGTGCTGCTGGCGCCTCAGCGAAAAGCTGAGACTCATCTCTAACTCAATCTTAGGTGGAACACTTAATACAGAAAATCTAGCGTAACACCTGCCAGGAGGCACAATCAAAACAGAAAATTGACTCCAGTCACGCTATCATTGGATACTGCTACTATCGGTTTTGGTGAAATAAGCAAATATGTGTGAAATTGCGTGAGAAATAGATGAGTGCGCAAAATTGTAACAAATGCAAGCAGTGCATGACCTCGAACGTCCATGCTAAGGAAAGGCAATGTAAAACATTTATATAATCATCAATATGATACGATTGTCATTACTGCATTTCGTCTGTGTCACAATACACAGCAAAAAGACACAAAAGTTCTAAACGTCTTGTGTTTTCACAAGACACAGCAAAAAGTTCTAAATTCTCTGTTTCTTATGACACAAGCTTGGATGTCTTCTTGTTTCATTCCACCACTTGTATGAAATTCTGTTGTAAGAACCTTGTAACGGACTTTTCACAGCAGATGATTATCTTGAACTTTTTGAGCTTTGTCTTATCTTGAATAGGAAAACATTCCTTTCAAAAGACCAGAAGTCCAAAAAGCAAGGTAGACAGGCAAGATGTTTTATGCAAGTAAAATATTTTTGCTTGAAGCAAGGATCCTATAACTACCCCTAGGCGCCATCATAACAAGAACGCAGCTGCTACAGCTAAAGATTTCTGTTGCATGTCACTCTAATGTACTCTGTGATGGTTTACCAGCAGTTGTACTGTTGATGGGCTTACAATGAATGATTTGCGACTTTGCGAAGATCTTCTGTTGTATCAGCATTAGGCTGTTG
>JGI24022J15233_10008958_pt1 | contig 11238 bp, 7 predicted proteins | sample Ectturendosymbi2_FD_15233 | JGI IMG/M metagenome (IMG submission 15233)
CCCGTCCGAAAAAAACTGCACAGTTTCTTCTTGCAGTTTGATGCCGTTGTGTGTGAGCTTAATGCGCGCTGTATAGTTCGCCGCGCCTGTACTCGAGCCGTATAGCCCAAACCCGGCGACAAAAATCCGTTTTTCAGCCATGAAACAAATCGAGTCGCACCTTCCGCGGTAACGCCACTGATTGCTTCGATACGCCGACGACTGGAAACGATGACACTTGTGCGGGGTCAGTCCTTTCCTGAGTGTCGTTGGGAAAGGTAACTCAGGTTTGCTCGAAGCGGAAAACCACAGAAACATGTTGATAATTTCTTCCTTTGTTAAAATATCCGTCGACGCTGGCCCATCGGCGAAGTCCTATATAATCAAGGGAAAATATTAACATCGCGAAATAAGCAACTAGTTTCAACCAGATACCATTTAAATAAGATTTCAGGGCTGAGGATACGTAGCGGTACGTGAAATCGATTTCCTATTAAATATTTTTGATTGATTCACTTGTGCTACTTCTATGGACACTAGTTACTTGAATACAGATATGTGCAAGTTTGAATCATCGCAAAGCGAAGAAAGCAGAGCCCAGACGGCTGATTCATCGAAAGACTTTTCGAAACAAGCTTTTTCTGTAAAAGAACGTTGGCGTTTACTTGTAGTGACATGGCTGGTGCGCGAATTAGGTACAAAGTTTCTCCCAAAACTTTTCTTTTGTTTTCACTGGTTGCCTCCAAATCACGCCGTTTGCATTCGGCAGTTGCCCATCGTTGTGCTGCGGCGAATACTGCGGTTTCTCTGACGTTCAACGTTTCCCTGGATATTATTGCCTTCAAAGTTTTTTCGTCTATGTCCACGAAATCGTCTGCTTCCAGAGCCAACTCAGCTTGTGCGTCTATGACCTGTCAAACACGATACAATTCATATAGCAAAGGATATTCAGTGCACTTCATTGTACGGTATTTTGTGCCAAACCACTCAGGCAATGTGCATGTAACATTCACTTCGTGCTCTGGCACTATACGAAGGCTCCTTATGCATCATGAAATCAATGTTGACGGCATTTTTGTGCAAAATGGATTTGCTTTTCATTTTTATGTAGTGTTTTTTAACAGAATGGCACTATTCGATGGTACGAACCATTAAGTTAGGTTGGTTGAGAAGTTTCTTTTCCATGCGTGTGTATTCAAAAATGAAATCAATAGTGCTAGATTCATTGGCTCTCAGCTTGTCACATTGCCCCCACTTNCAGCTTGTGTGACAACCGCAATGGCGCAGTGCAAGATGTNGCATGCTACAACACACGCACCAAAGGAATAAACACCAACGAACGAATTAGAAGCGAAACGCATCGCGTAAAGCTCTACTTGTGTTTGGTGAGACAGGTGCGCTCGCTGCGGTGTCTGTATCATGATGTTGAAGTGATAAAAGTACTCAAACGAAAAATAACACCAGAGTAAACATCACTTGGACAGTTTATACGCTTGTCAAGTATATACGTACGAAACTGTTAAACATTTCTGATTTCTAAGTATCAGTTTGACAGCCCTGCATCAGTGACAAGCCACTACTGAAAACCTACGCATGCTGCGCAGATGAGCAGAGCGTAGTTCTGTTGACTCCGCATGCACTATTTCAACTCAGTAAATGTGTCAATGAATTTACAGCATAAATTTAGGTGGGACACGAAACATAAAGCTCCCAAATGAATTCGTAGCTTGAAAACACCTTGTACTGGCTGAAAAAAATCCCGTTTTAATCAAGGTCAATCGCCACTCCGACTATAAAAAATCCGTGATTGAAGTGGTGGGAGTCCGGCACCTGAAATCTGGCTTTCGCCGGTCCGTACCGTCCATTTCACCTTTGGATGACAGAGGCCACTTAGTACAATTGATGCACCTCCAATAACCCTGGAGTTGAAAAACTCGACCGTCCAGGTTTTTATGAATGTATTCAATAGTAAATACTGTAGAACTACTTGGAGCAAGCGGCACTCACGACGTTATTATGTAACAATTTTACTGCGTGGCAGTCCTGTTCAAACTTCCAGCACCTATTTTTTGACGGAGAAACAGTGCAGTGGAACAAAAATGCGTACTTCACGTCTCTGCACAGCGAAATTATTTAACGATGTTGGTTAAGAGACATCCTCACTAAAAACAGGTTCATGGTGTGGAATAATCATTGAAGAACACGTAAATGTTGAAAGATATTGTGCAAAGTACAAAGCCTTAACGTTGATGTCGACGGCCGATGTCAGAGGCATTTAACCAAGGCCTCCTATAGAGTTTATTTTTGACGAAGCTTGGCTGACGTCGTCGCTCAAGCGCGCTCCCCGCGGAAGCGACGTGGACCTGCCAGCTGGCCTGCTCTCTACCTACTAGGCCTTGATTTGACAGCGCTACTTCTTACCTCCCAGCATCGTTGCGTCAGTTCGGCTTCTTCGAAAAGACAGCTTTGCGACAAAAGAATGCACGCGTTTTTGTAACTTAGGCTCGTTTCAAGGAACTGGACGCATGCATGAGCCAAATAGGGAACGATATACTTTTTTGCTGCGTACAGCGTAGCAAGGACACTTTCCGGTTCTACGCAGATCTCGTCGCAGTACAGATACCTGTGAAGTGCGAAGTAATGTCATATAAGAAAAATCTCATCTGTGCAAGGCATCACTACTGAGATACAGCACGACCAAGACCTGCCAATTCGGTTGCAGCAAGACTTGAACTCAGAAAGAATTTTCTTGGGCCCGAAATTAAAATTTTGTAGCTCCAGACCAGAAAAGAGAATAGCTCTTGGGTCAGTCGAACGCATTGTCGCCCACTTTATGCGCAACAATCGGTTTAACCCTCACGTGAAGTCACTGAAGGTGTTAATTTCCCTCTGCTGTCAGGATGTGAAATGTTTACATAGAATGACACTAGAATGCATGCGAAAAAGTTATCGAACACAGCTTTAAACCAAAGTTCCTTACGTCATGCCAAACGTTTAGTCTAGATTAGACAGGCGGCAATCCACAATGTAAGTTTAAGAAGCTTTTCTTTGCAGCAAAACAACTACCGAAATGCTCATATGGGTAAAATTGGATCAGAGTTGTTGACAGGTTTTCTGGTTGCAAGTAACCTTTGATCTATTATAGTGGCTGGACACGGATATTTTCCATGTTTTGGGGAAGTGTGGGAACATTTTCTAATTTAGTTTGTGCACCAGACTGAAAATATAAATATACTGTTGATGTGTGTCGCAAGGATTTCCATTGTACAAACAATCCTGCCAGTGAAAAATTGCCTCGTTGGCAAAAGGGCAATTAATTGCACAATGCACGTATGCAGAAAGTAAGAAAATTCACAAGGTGGGTGTTGAACCCAGTGTTTACCGAAACGTGATTGTTTTGCACATATTCTGATGACTTGCACACCACGGAACAGCAATGCATTTACTGGGATTGTCGCACGTTATAATCAAGTTGATGTAACAACAGCCAGGGGCATGGTTTTTCCGGTTGGATAACCGCGCGTAACATTGTAACATGCAGTCAAGAATTCAGCAGTTGGACTGTCAATTCCAATGTGCAAAGAAAAAGAGCGAATTTTTGTATTGCTATTTTTCATTGAAGTAATGTATTAAATCAGTGCTTTTTCCACTCAAATGTGTTCCAACAACAGGAAGAAAATGGAGGTTCACCTTCTTACGGAGGTGAACCTCCATTAGCGCAAGGTGTAGTCGATACAAAGTTACCTGAATCAAAATTAAAAGACCAGCCTTGAAACAAGTTAATCTACGGTCACTGAGTAATGAATCAGAAGTTTTCGTCAAATTTGTCACTTTATGACCAAATTGCGAAGCATAGTTCTTGATTTTTGGAGCATAAGTTGGAGAAAAGGAAGACTTATGAAACTGCATTTCATGCGCAATAAACTGCTATTTGTCATGTCAAAATTAGTCTTGTCATTTACATATGACAAAAGATGGTGTGCCCTTCGAGTAGTTTTCACTTGCCAACAAACGCCCGACACAAAATATGAATGTAATTTTCGATGATTTCATTCTGGCCTTTCATAATTTCCAGTCAACTCGGTACAATCTTGCACTTTTATTGTGAGATATCAATCCTAACTTCTAACATTGCATTAGAAATAATTTCTAGACGCAAGGTGTGCGAAAAATCTACACACACGTAATTTTGTTATACATCAGTTCGTTCGCAGACCAGAAAATGATGAGCAACAGTGTGGCATTCTACGACCAACATCATGTAAAGTTGAACACCCGGACAGGTTGCGCGCATCTAATTGCCATGGCTGGCAACAGCGCCACTGACAAAATCGTTATTTGGCATCATGCCATGTAATTTTCTCTCCCATCTTTTTTGAACACCATTATTCCATGCAAACTACAATAGAAAGCGCTAATGACTGTGTTTTAAAATCCTGTGAATCCCGCCTTTCTTTCGTTGCAGTCTGAACCGAAGTAAGCCGGCCTTCCTTTCTTGGCCTAGCACACTAAAACCACACATTACAGCAGGGTCTCAAACTCAAATTGCTCCGAGGGCCAAGTAGGACTTATTAAAGCAACACGGGAGTCGCATTATGACGCTGACGCAACAAGGGCGGTACCTGAACGTTATTAGAAACAGCTTTTACATCTATTTCCTGCGAAAGGTACCATGAGTTAAGGCAAATTTTCCTAGCCGTCTCTGCGTTCGTCTAAAAGAAACATTTTTCGCTCGCTAGCCAAGCACTTGTGAACAAACTAAATAATATAAAGCATCGCGCAACGCACCAAATGCCCTCGTGACTCGTGAGCCACATGTTTGAGACCCTGCATAACAGTGTTATGCAAGGTTTGCGAAAAAATACCTGAGCAAATTCAAAAATGCTGTCGGCTCCACATCCGGGATACGTATTTCGTTTTCATTTTCCGCCAGATCGCCGTAGAACATGGCGTAAAACACTGAACTTCCAATAGCCAATACGTACTTATGAGCAGGTATGGATGTTGCTTTTTCTGTTTAATATATCACGCGCGGTAAAACTTTGTTTTTATTGTGATACTGAATCATGAACTACAAGCGCAGTTTGCTTCCAACTGTCGAGTTTGCAATATGCGCAACACTAACATGATAAATTTTGCATCATGAAGTCTCAGCATTACTCTAACGCTGAATTCTTATGATCTTGTTTGTATGTTGCTGTGTTTTAAAGATGCATGAAACGTTTTTACCTGAAGATCCAACAACAAATTTCACATCGTGCAGCTTTTTATTGTTGAACATGACTGCATTGCGTTCGCGTATTGTTGACATTGTAGCTTGCCATTCACTACCGCTTGAAGTTGGAGGTTTTTTATGCTCTGCTTGCTTGCTGGAACGTTTTCCGGACTGCTTCAATGTCTTTGGTAAACTGTCAACGTACAAAACGCAGTTGAGTAACAGTTGCACACGTTAACTGGAAATATCGCATTGAAACGATGTTGTTTTGATAAAGCATCGTCTAGTAATTCAGTGGGTATTTGCGTAACAATACTGCTTATTCGAAGCGCATACGTTAGAAATGAAATGCTCTAGGGCAGGATTAACAAAATGAAAGGACACACCTTGTCGTTTTTATCAAACAAATGAACTTCCGAGGAAAAAATATGAATCCTTTATTGATGCCAAGACGATAAATACATCAGCATAATTGTTCCTAAACCGCTTTTGGTTTTTGCCCCAATTTCTTGTACTGTATTGTGACTGCTTCCAACATCGTATCAGTGTGACTCGTGCAACATCAATTGTTTTTTAACAGTGGCGAAAAGAGTTGGATTCATAAAACTTCTTGGAAGCGTATTGGTTTTGTGTCCTGCTGTCCAAATGGTGTGGGGAATTCGGTTCTAATGGTAAACAGTTCCTTCATATATCATAAACCAGGGGTTCTCAACCTTCCTCTAACCATGTACCCCTTCAGCATTTTGACAGATGAGTATGTACCCCTAAAATATCTTACGGTTAAAAGACTTGAGTGAAATAACAAACCCACTGACTTTTTAATAGAAATAAATAGTAAATAAATATATTTTTCCCTTCAGTGAAATAGGGTCGACGTGACTTTTCACAACAAATATCTTCTGGTCATCTACAGAAAGTAAGTTCCTACATCACCTTTTTCGTATATGAAGGAACCATTCATTAGACCTGGTAATTTTTGTTGGAAGAGAAACGAAAAATATAATTTTGAACCAACTACACTCGATGTAAACAAAGCAAACTAAAACTTACTTGTTGAAATTTGAGTTAGTTAGAGGTATATTCTGATGCATTACAGACGACAAGTTTTCCGTATTGCCTCTGTCTTCAACGTTGCCTTCTTCCATCATTTCATCCATTGTGAAATTTTTTCGCAGTGACGAATGCTGAGTTTTAACTAGTTAACGTGCTATCCTGAAAAAGAAACAAGATCCCATTTCATGCCAAAGTAAAAACGCTTTCACTAAGGGAAGTTTATAATGCTGCCTATTATTACGCACCTATGGCATACTTCAATTCCACTGCGAAGCTTGTGCTTTGACTAAATACTGATAGAGTTAATTAGTCAAATTAACTCCATCAGTTAATTAGTTTAATTACCTCTATCATTTTTACTCAGGTGTTTCAGCAACCTTTTATTTTTTGCCCTAGTTATGTCAGTCACATCCCTTCTTACTTTCACTCATTTCCTACTGCGGTGAAAAAATAGACTCTGCTTGTGGTACGGCTTTACAAACATTTCTTTGGATCTTAGTCTTTTAGGCACGACCTCTTGTAAACGTGCTTGGGCTAGAAATTCTAAACACCGCACAAAATGTAAATTACCACAGTCACAGCATGTTGATAAGATCTCAGTGATTTTTGGCCACTGAGTAACTGACTAAGAAATTACCTAAAACACACGATAGCTAACCAGCAGCAACAAGTGTATTGGAAAAAACTACGTCAGTGTTGTTGCTGTGATCGCAGCACGGTGCGTAGTTAGGTGCCAACCAGCAATTGGGAGGCTGCCACTGCTAGCCTGAAGCCCTCAGGCATCTCAACTGATAATGAATCTTGCAAGTTATTTGAACAAACTTAACATTTGCCAGTAACTTAGTGTAAAGCAAGCGTACATGATATCAAGTTAATTAAAACTGTGCAAACTCTGATTAGACGCACTGCGCTCACCTTCTTGATCAAACTGCGTGGCAGCAGCTGCCATTCGCCCAACGCTTCCTGCCACTGCGCGCTTGTTCCTTGTTTTGATCGGCGTCGCGAAATTCGAGTAAACAACAGCGTCACAGTTCTTCACGCTTGATCGCAAGTGGTCGGCCCTGCTTTTTTCCCTAAACGTACGCGACTGCGCTGTGCCGTCTGCTCGACAATTTTTGAGTGGCAGATGACTTGCAATCCGTATACTCGTGGTGGGACGCACGCGCCCCACCTGCACAATTCAGATAAATCCCAAATGTGCTAAGTGCTCCGAACGGACATTTGCGCTCCGAACGGACATTACTGTTTAAACCTGATTTGATATCATCCGGCTTTTACGAGGATTGAAAGCTCTAGGTTTGCTGTAAGCTTTCGAGGAACCAGCCGACCGGACTCGGCTTTTTTATTCTTTTTGCAATGATTCAAACTTGCGCATATCCGTATTCAAGTAACTACTCTCCACAAATGTGACAAAGAAGTGAATGATTCACTTGTTTGCCACCATTACGAGGATTATCTTGTTCTGCTGATTTTCGACTTACCTTGGTTTATGATTTTTTTAAAAGTATTTCGATCTGTCGAGGTTGTATAATGAAGAAGCTACTCTTAAACGTAAGCAATGAGGTAAACCGGTCAATTTTTTCTAATGTTCTTAATGATGGCTGACATGTTTCAAATCCCGGTGGATTGTTTCAATTTTCAGTCGAGGAAACCCTCAAACAGTGTTCTGTTCCGCCATCTTTGGTCGAAACTGTTTTTGCTGAGCACTTCAACCGCAGAATAAAACACGTAAACTTTAATCTACGTACAAAACGTTTTAACAATTCTCATTACCGGCAGCGGTCGGAAGCAATTGGCAAAATATCAGCTTTGTGCTGCGCACTGAAACCACGAATGCCGTCATTATTCTTGCGATGTGTAAAGCTGTGTTATTCTGGTGATTGCGTGATTTAAATCCTCAAGTGTTTTCAAGTGTTTCGCTGCAGACCACGCTAACATTCTGTGCCTGGAGGAACATATTGACTTTCCGGTTTAATCAGCAGAAGGTCAACATTTGAAAAGTTGTTTCATATTATTTCTAAAATTGTCTTGATCTTCCTAAAAACTTCTAATGATAGTAATATAAATATTCAACGTAGCACATGACGCTTAAGGTCATGCTAGCGTAAAGAGTTAATGCGAAGCATGTGATTGATCATAGTTCTAAGCAATTTTGAACAACGCATTAAATTCTTTGAATGCAGCAAGATGCGGTAAAAAGATAAAGTTGGATGGGTTTGTGTCGATACGGGCTGAAAAGTTAACAAACTACAAGCAGCTTGCGTTTGTTATCAACCGTGAGCTACATTGTCAAAAAATGTCGCGGATTTGAAAATGGCTGTTTATAGCGGGAAAAAGTTCCGTTTTCAGTTGTCAACTTGTGAACCACCAGACAGCGAGACACCAAAATGGAACAACGGAAGTAAATGAAGTATTTCTGTTGGTAGCACTCGATATGGTTGAGTTACTATGGTGTTGATTTTGTTAATGCGGAAAAGAAAGAATAAAAAATGTATTTGAAGAGAGTGCTGGACTTGTGCATAGGGAAGTAGGCAGCAGACCGAAGTAAAATTGGTTTAGCAGCATTTACTGACCTTGCAAATGAAACGTTTTATTTCTTTTGGACGCTGTTGCAACCGGTAATGCCTTCCTTCCGCCGACGTGGAAATCTGTTTTTCGTCCAGGAAAAAACAGAACAGCTGCCACTGTTTGATGGCGTTGTGTCTCTTGCGCCCTCCCGGGATGCCTGCATGGTTTCGACAATGCTTTACTGAATCTCATTTAAGAGCCCATTGTAAAAAAGCTTTGTGTTGTCAACCACTTGACGTCGGAGTCGCATTGTTAGCGCTTGAAAATTTCTTGTGCGCTCAGTGTAGTGCTTTCATTCGACCAGGCCCATTATCATGTTCGGTAGCGTAGGTGTCGTCAATCGAGTTGCATATTTCAAACAGCTCATTCACAGTTACACAGTTTAAAGCGTAGAAAATATGTCATGCAGATTTTCATTTTATTCAGAAAGCCACTTTCACTTGGTAGTAAAGACAGCGTAGTTGGTTGCTATAAGCACTGCCAGGTTAATGAATAAACAAGGGTTTTACTGTGGCAAAGACTGCGCTTCGTCATGCAGTAAAGTATGATTTCGCACCAACCGCGATAAGTTTTTGAAGACACCCATTTTTACATGTGCATTTCGTTTGTGACTCAAACGTTTCTATTTTGTCTGCGAGGGATAACAACTCACCCAGAGGACATAAGTTAGCTTGATATAACTCTAACATGGATGGTAGTACGAAACAATTCGGTGCAACACAGTCTGTTTACCATCGTTTCTTGCAACCTGCTTACGAGAGAATGATTATCCAGCATGTTTACAGAAACAAAATAAATCTGAAGTCTGGTGCTCTCGGAGAGCTGTTACAGAAAAGACCGAAAACGACAGGTAAATATGATCATTGTATGTTTGAGATATATTTAAAGATTTCCAATAATGCAATGCTTTGTATGGTCAAACCGAAAGCTCATGTAGCTTCGGGCACACGATTTTCGCCATGTTGAGACTGATTGTTGCCACCTATTTTGTGAGTTAGGTTATCTTGGGAAAAAATACGGAGGAAGTGCTTACCCTACCGCATCAACTTACTGGAATCCTGGAGCGTCCAGTCAGTGGCTTTGGCCCACATCTCTTCCACCATCAGCTCAAAGTGTAAGTCGTTTGTAGTTTCCGGGGGAAACGCGTCATCACATCTGATAAATTCTGAAAAATTATTGTTTCCATAGTAGCACAACTCATCCAAAAAAACTGTTTGTGCTTCGATTTTTGAATAAGCTAGAGTGTTCACTGCACTCAATTTTAGTGCTGCGTAGAAGTCTAACTGGGTAAATACGGGTTCTCGTTGCTGACACATTGAAAAACTGCATTTTTTCGGTTTCAAAAGTCGATGTACGGACTTTGTTTTTTACTTCAGTTTTTTTGTTTCGAAGTACAAAGCATTCGGTCGTATTCCCGGAAGTGTGCGTAACGCGTTGATGTTCGTAGGAGAGAGCCAGAAGCACACCTTACGCGCACAACACCGACGAATGTAATCTCAGGACCTCGTCGCGCGCCAACACTTTCAGTGCAACCACCCGGGTGCGCGAAGTCCCGATTTCCGGGGTTTACAAGAAGGAGATCCAGGAGTTCCGGTCCCGCACGCCCTCCGCGAGGGGAGTTCGGGCAGCGGCTTTGACCAATCGCTCACGGGTGGCGTCGCAGTGTGCCAGGTTTGAATATCGATTTATGTCAAAGCTGTTTTCGCTGTGCTGGGAAATACCCCGTTTCAGCCATTTTATACCTGGGGGAAGGCACGACCCACTCTGTATGTGTGCGCCGTGTGGTATCGCACGAGATAGCTGCCTGGAGGCAATCTTGTTGCTTTGAACCATGTGCTACAACAAAAACAGTATTTTCAGAGCATCATGCGTTCCTACTGTCAAGATAGCGATGGCCGACAGTAAGGCGACCCTTATTTTTCCTAATAGTGTGTCTGAGGTTCGTAACTCATGTTGTTTTCGCATCATTGGAAGAGTTTCTTGCAGAAAACCCCCTTTTTTACAACGCCATAGCGATGAAGGTAGCAAAGTTCAGTATTAGCGCGATTAACTCGTGGCAGATTACTATTTGTATATCTCTTCAAATGTTAGCGTCCTTCACTGAGCGTACTGGCTGCGTCGTATCAAGCGTCGATGTTTCTTTATTTTTGTAGCATTGTTCCTACAAGTGCATGCACGCGAACTTGTCGCGGAAGCGAGCAATCCGCCCGACTCCTCCGTGAACACGAACAGCTGGAATTAACAAGGGAGCGTAAAAGAATGACGCAGGTTTCTTCGCATCGAGTCGATAGAATGTAAGTGCGAACCAACGACGCTTTGCGTTCCTGCCGAACCAAGCCAACGTCGTGCGTCTTTCAACAGGTATTACATGAATGGCTCGCCGTCGAAAATCCATCCCAGATACGGCGTCTCGGATGAAGAGC
>JGI24022J15233_10008962_pt1 | contig 11234 bp, 8 predicted proteins | sample Ectturendosymbi2_FD_15233 | JGI IMG/M metagenome (IMG submission 15233)
GGTTCCCTATTTTGATTTGATTTTCGGAATCTGCGAGACTTGTAGATGTGAAATAATGTGATCACTTATTTCAGGCTCAGCATTGGTATTTGCGTTTTTTTTCGAGAGAAACACTGCGTCTTGTTTTCGGTGCTGCGTATTCTGCCAGAATGACGATGTTCTTCAACCATCCTGACTAACCTCACTTTGTTTATTTTTCATGTACCTAACACTACTGTGTCGCTGTTTACTGTTAAACCTTTTTGTAATCTGTCTTTGCTTGTCTGCCCAACCCCATTTGGGGTGCTATATGTGCCTGGTGGAACACACACACAGTGACGGTACTCCATCATGGTCGGTATAATTTTCCTGTTTTTTTTCTTGGTTGATATTTGCATAAAAAAAAAAATTTTTCAAGGTACATTCTGGGGTTTTTCTTAAAAACAGAGTGGCAACACTGATGATACAGCTCCCCTCTTTGTTTATACTGGTCAGCTATATTGTGCCTATGTGTTTTCATTTGCTCTAAAAAGACTAATATTTGCTAATGGTTGGTTTGCTTCATGCGGTGACTTTTATGCTGGTGCTTCTGCTTGTTGGCTGAGTCATATGAAACAATAAACCATTACGTAAAACTTAAGTGATTTTACTTAACACGGGAGTAAGTCTTAGTGTGCATTGATTTTGGGTAAGTGGAGATCGAGACTAAAAGAGACCTAAGAAATGAAGTTCTGAAAAAACTGAGTGAATTTAGCTAAAGTGTGGGATTTAACTTCGCCAATGGCATCCAAAGGTTGGTAAACTGCCTGTGAGAGTGGCAGCAGATTTAAAAGTGGCTCATAAAATTGCATTGCTTGTGAAGCATGATTCTCATTCTGTTGGTGCTGTGTATCCTTTTCAGCTACTGTGTCTCAATGCAAGGAGGGTAGATTGCAACCATGCAACTTTTTTACAAAATTGGTTTGATATCACGAGTGTCGATGTTAAAAACTTACCTCGAAGTAGCAGCAACCCAAGACTGAATTTTTGAAGAGAGAATTTAATCAAATGTTGATCGACTGGAAACTGGGTGTGCAATCAATGTAAACTAATAATTTTGAAATGCAAATATTTATGTTACCAATCAATGCACAGAATGATGTCATCAAAAATCATAAAAAGAGAGTCTAAACTTAATGAAGCTGATCCTACACCAAAAAGTTTACTTCTTACAAGAAAAGTACGTCACATTGTGTTAAAAACTGCTGCGACTGTCATCTCTGTCCTATGTGACGGTCAGTTTGGATTCCTTCACTCAAAATTTTCTCAAAGCATTTTTTGGAAATCTGGTAAGCATTGCCATTCCACAGATTGTTAAATTTTTTTACGAAAAAAACAATTTTTTGTCCAAGTTCATGTTATTCCTACATGTAATATTTAGAGATAATGTGGAAAAATGTCTCATAATCCAGATGTGGCACAAGTGGTGCAAAAAAAGCACATGGACATCTGTTTGCAATGATTCTTTTCCTAAGAAGAAAAATAAATAACCTTGCTGAAAAACAAACCTATTGAAATTTGCAAAGATTTCAATGTAAATAAATGTGTCTTTTCATGAAATGTTGTACATAAGCAAATAATAAAGCTACAAAAAATCAAAGGTTTCCATAACTCCTTGCTGGTAATACCTGAGTGGTAAATTTGTATTCTGTTGGTCAGCCTAAACATCCATAAAGTAAAAGTCAGTGAGTTGCTGTTTGCCCACATCTATGACAAAAGTGAGCCCAATGAACATGACCCCAAAACCATTAACCCAGTTCTGGTGGCCTTTGTGGGAAGATTCACAGTTTAGACATAGCAATTGAATGGAGGTAAGTCTCATCCACCAAGGGTCCTGGTGAAACAACATGTAATAACTTTAACTGTAGTTACTCTATTGATGATAAAAAACTTTTTCATGCGCTGTGTAGATGTGTCCAAGGAGGCCGTAGATCAGCTTCAACCAAAACAACTTTGACTTTTTACTTTCTGTTGTTTACATAACAATATAACATTATACAACATGTGCATTGCTAGACCATGAACCTCAGAATTATTGGATCTGAACTAGAACATTAGGATATTGATCGACTTTCAGCTGCTTGAGTAAAGCAAGGTTGAAAAGATTCATCTGTTTCACATAGATATTTTTACATTAAAAATGGTAAGTTGATTAAAGTACTGTATCACGACATTATTAATATTGTAGTACTTAACAGTTTGTATGTTTTTGCAGGCAGTGCTGATTATGTAAAATTGAAAGATGGTTTGAGCATATAGTACCACAGATTTTACTTGCTTAATGTTTTCTTGTTGGAAAGTCAGAGTGGTTTTGACTCTCCAATTAATCCGACAATGTACTGTTATTTAGATGCACAGGAAAGGTGGTGACTGCTTAAAATTAAATCTTATCAAGACTTATGGTAGAAACATTTCAGCAGAGTTGATTTGTACATGTTGTTAAACTACAAACTGAAATCTATCTGTTATGGCTGGTGCATCTCAGCATCTGCAACTACCAGACAACTTTGATGATCATCTTTTAGCATTGGAAGGGATTACACTGATGCTCAACAATGGTTTTAAGCAATCAGAGGTTCTTTTCAACAATTTTAAGTAAGTGTGATATTCTTGAGTTCAGAAAATGTTAGTTGTGGTAAAAATGTTAATTTAGTGATCCAACCCAATTGTATCATTTCCTTATATAACTGGGAAATGAAGTCAATATATATATTTAACACTGAATTACTAAAGTCATGTGTTTGTGTAGTAGAGTGTGAGTTATAATCGGTAAGTATTCTTCACAACTGGGGAAGGCAAAGAATTATCTGCAAAATTTTTTAATAGGAAACCAATTTCACGTACAACTATACATTCTCAGTATTGGGAAATCTGCAGGCAAAGCTTACACGTGAAAAGTTGAAAGTTTAAAGAAAGACTAGATAAAGCAAACAAGCTCAAAACTAAAATGAATATATCATAACACAAGCTGTGACAAAAATGTAGTTAAAGCGAAGCACTTTTTGGTAAAAAGCCATGACAATGAAAAACTGGAAAATACGTCTTTCCCATATAATTGATTTCACTGGAACATCGAAACTAACTGATTGACACCAATGACCAAGCAACTCAATAGACTTTAAAGCTAGAAACAACATGCCTTTATGACTGCGTTCATTATGATGGCAACCAATCTTTAGAGTGCGCTTTTCAATGCTGTGATGGGAATAATCAACAATGCTAGCATGCTGGGCAGTGAAAAAGGTCAAACCACGCCAAAGAACACAAAAAATAACAATAATTATTTTGCTCAGAAAAGGATCATGTTCTGAATATTAATTTGTACATCAAGTTGGCCATTCCATTTATCTTCACAGACATCCAGAGAGAAATTGGTTGTTTGACAAAAGTAACAATGGGTGCTTTGTGCAAATTTGATTTATTTATTATGCCTTGGCTCTTCAGATAGTGCCACGATAAAGCCATCTGGTCATTATGAGTTTACAACCTGTTTGATCCAATGGTATGACGACTATTTCATGGAAAAATTATTGCTAGTTTGGCTAGCATACTCCTTGTATATCATACAAGTCGCTACATAAATTCCATAATTTGTGTATGTTAAGTTTTGGTTCAGTGGGAAAGTTTATTGTTTGTCAAAAATTGTGGAACATATGGTACCAGTGATTTTTTGTATTTTCTATGGAATCCACAAAGTGCACTGTACTTACAGGGCCTTGACATACCTTTGATTTGCTTTTGTGTCTTGTTTAAAGCAAGGTGCTTTTAGTTTGTTAGTTTTTGCCTAACTGTGGTAGGTCTCTTGTAGGTGAACATCACCTTCATATTTTTTCTTCGATGGAGTTAACAGGTGGGAAAGACATAGCCCAAACCTGTGGGTCATCTTTCTTGTCATATTTTAGAGGGCATAGTCATCCCAGTTTGATGCCATTGCTAGCATGTCATTTGTTATGTCTAAGGAAAAGTTTGAGTGGATCGCTTTTTCTTGAGTCGGTTTGAGCTGTTGAGGTGATCTTCTTCTGGTTGAGACACCTCAATCGTATTGCTTCTCCAAATAAGGTTGACTTCAATGTTATCTTTCTGTGGTGTGATTTCCCACTACTGAATTGCCTTCACTCTGCTGTGGGTTTTATGAAGTCTTTAGTGACAAAACCAAAAGCGCATGGTGAAATGTTAGTACTAAGCCACTGTTGGCAAAGGCTGAAGTTAGTGCTTTTGGAATGCATTCATTTGACATTTCTCATGCAGTAAAATCCAAATTATGTCATCAATACCTCTCCACAAAAGTTCTGCCTTACTTAGCACACAAGCAATTTGGCAGTAGGATGTAATACACAGCAATGTTGGCTATTGAGACAGAGTCACTCTAAAGTCAGTCATTATCTTTGGTAACTGAAACACTAAGCTGACTGATTCTAGGATTGGGCCTACTTGAAATAAAAAGGAACAAATAAATTGCGATAGATTTTAAGACAAGTCTCAAAAACATGACTCAATCTGGAGAGAAACTGATGTTGTTTGTATTATACTGACATGTTGTATATGGTACGAAGCATTGTTTCACATGCTAAAGCTGCATATATCTTGTGTTTGCAGGCACAGCAGTCCTTTAATGAGTGCTGGTGCAAGTTTTGCATGTTTTCTGGTGAGTTTTATAATTTAATTTTCTTATATTTTTGAAAGTTTTTTCAAGTTGTTACAAAAAGTAAAAATAAATGAATTTTAAAGATTCGTAGTACAAAAATATTGATTATACTTAAGCAGTTCAATTGCTTAACACTTTCGCATCCGGCTGGTTTCAGGAATTTTTGCGCCAGAACAAACTGATGACACGTGGCTTTGCATGCGCACAGCTCTGGCACCAAAAGCAGTAGAAAGCTGTTCAAAGGCTCAAAAGATGTGGCAAGTCTTCTAGCCTACGCTTAAAAATTTTTTTTGGTTGGGGATGCAGATTTTTTGTGAGTGTCATCATAAGTGGAGGACTTTTAGGCCACCTTGCCCCACTTCACTTGGCCCTGGGCCCAAACTGTTTAATGGAAGTATTTCACTGAAGTTTTTATTGGAAACTAGGCTACAATCCGAGTCTTTTGATGCTTTGGATGACCTGCTGGGTTTTGGGTTCAAAAGTTATGATTGAAAGTAATAAAAGTACTTGACTAATTAGCTAATTACATAATTAATTTGTTTATTTTAGATCATAACTTTTGAACCAGAAATGTTAGAAAGTTGATCAAAGGCTCAAAAAAAAGACTCGAGCCTAGTTTCCAATGAAAACATCAGCGAAATACTTTGGCCTAGCGGTTGGGCCTTAGGCCAGGTAACATGAGCCAAAATGGCCCAAAAACTACTTCACTTATGACGTCACTCACAAAAAATCTGCAACCCCCAACCAAAAAATTTTTTTCGAGTGCAGACTAGAAGACTTGCCAAATCTTTTAAGGGTTTGAACAGCACTCTAGTGCAATCGGTGGAGCTATGGTGTTGGTAAAGCAACCAAAAACTGCTGGTTTTAGGCCGAAATCCAGGTACGATATATTCGTAGACCAGCTCTCACAATATTTTTCTGAATTGCTGTGCTTGTCATAACCATATCATATTGTGACAAACCTTCCTGCAAGGAGTGTGACATCAAGTTTGTAGATCCAATCTTTTTGAAACTTGTTGCTGTGATCCAGAAAGGTTATGTTATATGCAATATACATATATAAAAATTATTTTACTAACTACTTTTATAGGAAGGTTTAATGTCATTTGAAGAAGAAAAATTGGAAAAAGCTGTTCTGGCATTAAAAGAGACGCAAAAACTATGCAACTCTGCTGAAGCTGAATTAATTGATGTTTTCAAGAAAAGATTCAGGAAGAAGGTCAGTTCCATGAATAGATAGTGGATTGTCCTGTGGTAGGTTGTTAAATTAAATATTTTGACTTCTTTCACTGTGCTGCATAAATTTTAAGGTTGTTAAACCATTGACAGTTCTGTTTTTCGGTATCCGGACAACTGCCACCTGTTGTCTGGGTGGCAGTTTTTCGAGCGAAGCAGTGAAGAAGAGGCATGGGATGATATTTAATGTGGAGAGCAATGTTCACACTTTGGCTGCTGCTCTACAAATGTATTGTACTTGGAAATCGGGGAAAAACCAGGGAAATTTCAGTTGACTTACCAACCACATGGCTCCTCAGCCGATTGCGCTAGAGAGCTGTTCAAACCCTCAAAAGACTGGGCAAGTCATCAACTCTGCAATGAAAAAATAATTTTGGTTTTGGGTTTTGAGTTTTCTGTGAGTGACGTCATAAGTAAGGTAGGTTTATGGCCATTTTTGGCTGATGGTACCTGACCTGGGCCAACCGCTAAACCAGTGGTCCTTAAACTTTTTCATGTCGCAGACACCTAAATCATTTTATTTATTTTTGTGGACCCGACTATTGTAAACAATGAATAAATAACAGACTGCTGGCTACACATGAATAAGATACACAAGTCTTTTAATCATGCTGTTGTCTCCAAAACAGACTCATCTATGGTTCAGGGAGATTTATGCTCCAGACAACATTTTCCTGCAGGCAGTGGTATTTCAGGTATGATTTTGGACAGAGAAAACTAGTCAAACATCCATTCTGTTTCGATATTTTGATTTTATTTTAACCAAACTTGAAAAACCAACCTGAATACAGAACTGTCCGCAGAAAGTCTTCAATAGGGGGCTTTATGTTTGCGCAGGGCAGATTAACATTCTAAAAGTTTATAAAAACTCCTGTGATTTATAGTGTTTCCTATTTCAAATTGGAGGTCTAGGCCAAACAAAGCCCCACCGTGGCGACAGCACTGCACTGATACGTAGTAGTGGAAGGAAGGATTTCTCATTCGATACTATCATAACCCACTGTACTGCAAGTTTGTAGCTGAGAAGCCCAGAAATAAGACAGCGAAATTAAAGAGAATTTTGTCTTGGCTCCACTATTGGCATGCAAATCTGAGAGTTTCTTTAAAATCTTCTTTGTCATTAACTTTCCTTAGGTCAGTTAAAAATGGATCTCTCATCCATCCAGCTGTCTTTGCTTTCACTAACTACCTTTTCTTGCTTAAGGTTATAGCCAGAGGTTCCATCGATTTGGACTCAAAAATAAGGGCAACCAGAATAAAACCACAATTGTTGGCATATTTTTTTATTCAAACATCACCATAAGCGTAAAAGTCATGTATGAGATTGTATTCATGCCTTTCATGAGCAATTATAAGTGATTTTAACAGGCTAACAGATTAATACAACAGCCTCATACAACCTGTCAACGTAAAATTTTGCTTTTTACATTGTGGTCCTAAACTTTTGGCCAGGAAAGTAGAAATAAATTTCCAAATCAGTTGTTGCTTCAAGCTGCTTTCTGACATTATTGCTGAAAATAAGATAAAATAAGGATGCAAGTCCAAAATAAGTATATTTCTTAGAAGTAAGTACAACGAAGTTTTCTAAGACAATCCCCTTCATACTAAGTACAAATCTTACAAATAAGTACGGTATGGTAGCCCTGGTTATAGCTAACATGTGCTTATACTAAGAGATGGCTAACTTGTCTTTCTATTGTTCTGTTGACTTTTGTAGTCGTGAAGTAGCAATGACAATTGACAACCAACTTCAGTTACGTAACAATGACCTTTCGTAGTACCGTGATGTTTATGCTCAAACCGTCCAAATTAGTTGGACTACGTACTCAGGAATACAAAACAGCAAATAGCCAAAGGAGAGGTTAAGTATTATTGCTTTACTGCGGACATATTTTCGAACCGTTAATCACTCTTAATTTCTTGAATTTTTTGTCACTTGAGGGACCCCAGACACCAAGTTTTTCACCCCTGGGGGTCTGTGGACCCTGCTTTGAGAACGTATGTGCTAAACCAGGGGTGAGGAACCTATGTGCTATTGCGGGCCACTTCGTCAGTTACCGTTGAATAAGCGGGCTGCACAACTTTTTGGTCATAATATGAAACCTGTTAAAAACAAAAAAAATTGTTCATCAACAGAAACAAACAACAAACGAAAGTAATAACTGCTGGTCTTGCCTGAATGGTTACAGAACCGCATGAAATTCTTTTGTGGGTCGCATGCGGCCCGCATGTTCGTCACCCCTGTGCTAGACGGAAGTATTTCGCTCAAGTTTTCAATGGAAACTAGGCTAGAATCCGGGTCTTTTGAATCCTTGATTGACTTTCTAGCATTTCTGGTTCAAAAGTTATGGCCTAACCTGAAATAAACAAAATAATTATCTAATTACGGGATTAATTACTAATTTGGTTGTTTTTAGGTCATAATTTTGAACCAGAAACCCCAGCAAGTCGTCAAAGTATCAAAAGACTTGTATTTTAGCCTAGTTTTCAATAAAAACTTGAGCAAAATACTACCATCTAGCAGTTTGGGCCTAGGGCCAGATGAAGTGGGCCTAAAACAACTCCAATTATGATGTCACTCACAAAAAAACGAAACCTAAAATCAAGAATTTTTTTTATTGCTAACGCGAAGACTTGCTGAATCTTTTCAGGGTTTGAACAGCTCTCTAGCGCAATGGTCGGCAGAGATATTCCCGAGCAAAAAAATCTGCAAACTGCTGGATTTTAGCCTTAGCCTATCGGAAGCCAAGGTGTTAATAATATAACATATGATGTAATCCTATGCAAAGAATCTGCTCAAGTTCAAGAGTCAACTCTTCATGAGAACAACTTACTTCACCAGACATCACTTATTTCTGGAGATTAAAACTTGAACAGGAAATATTTTACGTATGGCAAACATTATTTTATATACTACTGTTAAGATCTTGCAGGATTAGTATCAGCTTTAGGCACAGTCAACAGATCAGCAAAATGGAAATTAGTTTTGGCCTCACCTGTGAAAAGTTTCAAGGCTTTTTAGTGAGTAATGGCAACAAGATTGCTTCTGTTGTTGTCAAATGTTCAGTGAGTAAAGTTTTGGTGATATCAAGCTGCTTCTACAATCTCATTCGTACAGCCAACACAACTAGAAAATTATGTAGGCAATAAAAAGGGAGAAAGATTTCATCAAAGCCTTTGACTGATGGAAAAAAATAACAAGTATACTGTGCTGCTGGTGCTTGAAAAAGCATGTTCCAAAACCTGCAAATCTTTGAAATGATGCATTCCTCAACATTGGTCTTTTAAGTGGTAAATCGCAAGTTTCTGTGTAGGTTTATAACGTATGATTTTTTTGCTATGGTTTTACATTAGCTCACACCTTCGCTACCGGGTGGATTTACCTGCAAATCCCAAATTTTTATGCCACTTTGCAACTCCATATCTCACTATTTGAATGTGCTGGAGAGCTGTTTAAACCCTCAAAAGACTCAGTTTACGAGTCTTCTAGTTCGCAATGAAAAAATTTCAAGTTTTGGTTTTATTTTTTTGTGATTGATGTCGTAAGCAGACATGGGGCGATTGCATCACAGATGTAATCGATTACTTGCCACCTGCTTGATCATGATTACGAATAAAGAAAATAATAATGTAGTCGATTACATTGAAAGTAATCACAATTACATTTGTCTTGAAACATCTTCAGAACAAAAACAAAACCCATTTGCATGGTTTGACATAAGCATATTTTCAGACAACATATGATATGAATCAATGCAATAAATGAAATTACTAATCTGTAAGGATCAAGCACAAGAAAAAAGAAACACATTGATTGTTTACTGAGATCTTCATGCAGTCAACAAACCAGTGGTGCAACTAGAAGTTTGAGCTAGAGGGGAAACTTTGCTGAAAGAAGCCCACTGGCCTCTCAGAAAAAAAAAACTTTGAGAAATTATGGTGAATGCGGGGGTGAATGACTATACTAAAACCCAAATCAACAGAAAATACTCTGAAAAATGCAAAAAGACAACACACCAAAACGATTCTATTGAATAAGAGCTGATGATGTGTACTTCGTAGGCGAAATTTATACTCTATAAGATCTTTGTGTCTGATTCTGTGCTGAGAAAGGATTTCTTTTCATAGACAGTGTACCAAAAACCAATTAACACCTGCACAGCTGGTTAATTCAAGTGCTTTGCCTGAAAACAGGCTGTTCGTCCGTGGCTTTGCATAGGCATAACTCTGGCGCCGAAAGAGCTAGAGAGCTGTTCACACCCTCAAAAGACTTAACAAGTCTTGTAGTTTCTAATGAAAGACAATTTTTTTGGTTTGGGGTTTCAGATTTTTGTGAGTGACGAAAGTGGAGGACTTTTAAGCCTCATTGGCCCACTTCATATGTACCTGGACCCAAATCGCTAGATGGTAGCATTTCGCTCAAGTATTTATTGGAAACTAGGTTAAAATCCGAGTCTTTTGACACTTTGGATGACTTGCTGGGGTTTTGGGTTCAAAAGTTATCATCTAAAATAAACAAAATAATTGATTAATCACGTAATTAGATAGTTGATGTTTATTTTAAATCATAACTTCTGAACCAGAAATGCTAGAAAATTGCTCACAGGCTGAAAAGACTTGGATTCTCGCCTAGTTTCCAATGAAAACTCCTGTGAAATACTTGCATTTAGCGGTTGGGCCCCAGGCCAAGGGCCAGGTAACATGAACCAAAATGGCCTAACTTATGACATCACTCACAAAAAACACAAAACCCAAAACCAAAAAAATTTTTTTTCATTGCAAACTAGAAGATGTGTCGAATCTTTTAAGGGTTTGAACAGCTCTTTAGCCCAGTCGGCGGAGCAGTTGGTAAGGCAACCGAAAACTGCTTGTTTTACGCCCATTTCAAAGTACTGATATATCGTACGCCAGCAGCCAAGGTGTTAAAAGGATATTAAAACCAAAAAATATGGTAAGTGGGGGCCTGGTGTTTATATTTAGCTGGCAAGGGGAGTCAAATCGCCCCTCTTTCCTCCCATCAGTTACTCTACTGCACTAAACGCTTTAAATAATGATTAACACTTTTAGAGACGCCTGGTTTTGGCGATTTTCGCAAAAAAAACAGCAGTTTTTGGTTGCCTTACCAACGCCCTAGCTCCTCCGCCCATTGCGCTACAGAGCTGTTCAGCAGCTCAAACGGATCGGCCAGTCTAGTAGATTGCACTCGAAAAAAAATTTTTGTTTGGGGGGTGCGTTTTTTTTGTGAGTGACGTCATAAGTGGAAGACTTTTAGGCCACCTTGGCCCACTTTGCCTGGCCCTGGGCGCCAACCGTTAGGTGGTAGTATTTCGCTGAA
>JGI24022J15233_10008963_pt1 | contig 11234 bp, 7 predicted proteins | sample Ectturendosymbi2_FD_15233 | JGI IMG/M metagenome (IMG submission 15233)
CTTAGGTTAACATCGGCACAGTCCCGTCGCCACGGGGGGGCTTTGGTGGGTTTAGCCCCACCCCCAAACAAAGTACCAAGCACCCCAAAATTGAAATTTGAAACACTACAAATGAGTGGAGTTTTTATACATTTTTCAATGTCGAGCCCCTCTGCACAAACGTAAAGCCCCCTGTTGAAGACTTTCTGGCTGCAGTTCTGCATCGGCGTATTAACACGCTGTTTAGCGTGTTAATGCGGTGGCCAACAATAGGTTTAAGATCTCCATAACGTGGGAACCAATCTACGCTGAGAAAAAAAGCGAAAAATTGGATAAAATAACCATCACCACCGCCGCATTGGACCCCACTCCGGACACCAAACGAACATAGCTGCAGGTGTAAAAATCCATATCTGGCACAAAACAAATACGAACCTCGCCTCTTTTCTTGTGGTCGCGTATTCAAAACGCATGATGTTTGGAACATTCGTAGAGTCCCTTACCATGAAAAACTCGCTGATTTCAAGACTGACGATTTGAGGAAAACCAGGCGTAAACACTGTCTGCCGAAGAAGAAGAAACGTATGAGCAACAAATCAATTGTGGCGAAAGGAAGCAAAAGGTAATGGGAGACTTCCTCGTCCTGCTGGGAAAGGAAGCGAATCGAGATCACATCGCGCTGCTACAGCGACTTCCGCGTATNAGAAAATTGGTGGAAGTACAGCACGGTGACAGGAACAAGAAAGGCACAACAACAAACAGAATGCGCGGGACATTTACAGAAGCACACGTCTTTACTGAATGTGACATTTGCTTTCAAATGTCCAAAATGGTTTGACAACAACAGCGGTCAACTTGTTATTAGAAAAATAGATTACCCACAACCTGTTTTTTTACAATTTTTCTTAAATGACCGAAAAAGATTAAGTCAGTTCGGTCAAAATGCAGAGTAGTGAATACTGTTACGGCGAGTTAATACTATTATGGAACAAATGACCGAATGTCTCAGCGAAAAAAATCAGCCCACAACAATTTCTTTTCAGCAGCGAACTTTTCTTAATGCACTGAATGGCTTTCCAACAGATGCAACTTGCAACATGTGGACATTTCACTTAAAGTAACAATTCACGTCACCAGAAATGACGCACTACGGTTTGGTTCTCACAGCACACGGAACCAAATTTTCACAGCTTGGTAATTTTGGGCGTCTATGCTGCGGCCGTTATGTGAAGAGCGCAATTTGCGTCGACCGGAATACATTAAGCAGAGTTGTAAGTGGGGCCGGCTTTTCCGGTTGGGCCTAAGTTTGTGAAAATGTTTTGGGCCGATTTCGGGCCTGAACACTAAAACTTTTTTATAACGTTCAGAATAATGATTTTTTTCTTTCGCGACGTACATTTGTTACTAAACGCGGTAACTTCTGTAAGTGAAGTGATTGTGGTTCTTCTTCAACTAATTCTATTTGCAAACACAGCTGCGTTTTTTTGCTTTCTGCCCGGATTAGTCTCACACTCTTTTTGAGAAGGTGACAGCAGTAAGGAAATTAGCACGTAACCGCGTTGCCTCGAAAAGATCACTCACCTACGCGAATCTTGGCTTGTTTGAAGAAACGATGACCTACAATCCGGCTTTTCATGCCAATAACGCTGTCCTAAATATTTTCTTTTATGCCTATAGCGACATCGTTGATAGTTTCGTGATTGTTTATTTTTTATTGAGAAACATTACATTCCGCTTTTATCGTTGACTAACAAGCTAAGTTTGTGCTTGTTTAAGCCAATATTTTGGTCAAGGTGATTGCTATTTTGGGTGCGATGAAACCATGTACTTGCAGCTACAGTACACCCGTACACGACGTTTTTTGATAACCCGCAGATGCGCATATCTTGACGAACTCGGTAAATCTGGCTTTCGGGCCTAAAGCAGGCTTGAAACAAATGTCAGGCTCGGGCTTCAAAATGAGCCCCGTTTACAACTTTGCATTCCAGTCACGAATACTCACCTGAACAAGGAGAAACCATAAAATGCCCAACACAATTCCGAAAAATCCTCCCCAAAGAACTTGCGATGTTGTGTGATATACGAGGTACACTCTGCTATACGCCACTGTGGCAGCGACAAGGATGCCCAGCACCGACATAACATGTTTCCAAATAACGTCGGCGACGGTTATGTTACTTTGTAACCTGTGTCCGCAAAGCAAAATAACAGACAGTTAAAACATCAACGGACAGAACTGGATGTAATACCACAAATCTACAACAGAAGAAACAATTGCGCACCTGAGATAAAGGAAAAGAACCATGTAGGATACAAAGAAGAACATGAACTGCGAATGCGACGAAGGCCATCCGTATTTGACGTTGTGTTCCGAGTGGCCTCCGTCTGGCCGAGGTTCGCGAACGATGTACTTCACAATTCTGTTCAGCCCTTCGTTTAACGCTACTCCCATAAAAAAGAAGATCTGAAAAAAGAAATTTCAGTTGGCCCTCAGCATTGAGCGTCAGTGATCATCATTTGCCACATTATGCACAGCCGTAGAAAATGGGGGGCAACAATAGCAACTGCCATCGGCAACTGAACGAATAATCGTGACAAAATGGGCCGAAATAGTTTAAAATTCATGGAAAGTTCGTAAATACTGTATAAACATACGTATCTATTTTGAAATTGCATGAAGTGTTCCATAATGCTTTCAATATTAGGTCAAAAATGCTCGTAAGTGGTGACAACCTTTTTAGGCGCCCGAAAGGTTTTACAGAATAAAGGAACGTAGTGATATAATCGGTGGAAAAAAATTCGGCGCCTTACCAAACAATTTTGCTCTTTATGGGCATAACCATGTCGCTACGATGGCGTGCAGTGACAGAGGAAAGGAAGAAACCGTGCCCAAAAAATTCTCGGCTTCTGTTTCAACTTAAATCGACATGACCTACATCGCGCATCATCAAAAATGAAACTTTTCTTAACACATTACATTTGATCTTCCACGCAACACACACTTTTCTACAAAGCGTGGCCGCGCATAGCATAACCAAAAGCTAAATCAAAGTCCTTCACTGGTGTGCAGTGACTGGTTTTGATGCCTTTTCGTGTAATTAACTTAATGCTGCTCACGCGCTCAATCCAGGCAAATGAAACAAGATACTTAACACTTTTAAGGACCGCAAAGCCACTTCTGTGGCTTGGACCTTGTCCAGTCATAACTTGCCAACCGGTAGAGCTAGAGAGCTAATCAAACCCTCCAAAGAAGTAGAAAGTCTCCTAGCTTTGATTAAAAAATCTGGGCACTTCTGGGTTTGAACTTTTTGTGGTGTGATGTCATGGATTTTTCATGACGTTATCAGGGCCTGAGAAAAAAATTCAAGTAGCAATTTACTTGTTCTCTCTTTTAAAAATAAACTAGGAAAAAAATCCGCATCTTTAGAGCCTTTGATTGGCCATCTAGCGTTAGTGGTTGGCAAGTTTTGACTAAAAAACAAATTTTTTGTTGTTACAAACATTTATAATAATGCTAAGCAAGCGTTTCATATGATTTCTACATTAGAAGATTTAACTCAGTTGCTGTCCGTCACGTTTTACATTTTTTGCAGATTTTCGTTTAAATTTGGTAAGTCTTTTTAAAGCAAGATTACAACGGGGTCCTAATTCGATTGCAAAGTCTTTAAAAGATTTGAAAGTACCGTGTGGAGTTCTCTTCGGAAATAGATGTGCGTAATGAAGCCGACGACAAGCATGAAGGGTAACAAGCTTGACCATGCCAAAATGTAGCCCAGCCAATCACCTAAACAACAAAGCGTGTGTGGCATGTTTGCACAAACTTCACCTTTAGCAAAGCACTACGCAGGAAAAATATGTAATGTATCCATGTTGCACACATGCCAATCATCTAAGCTAAACTCAAAAGTTGATAGGCACTGAAGTCGCAGGGTTCAATCGCAAAACCACCTTGTACCACAGCAAACTGTAAAGAGAAATCTGAGTTTCAGTAAGAGTTATAGCTTCACAGCATACCTAGAGTAATAAAAGTCAAGACTGATGACAGACGGGCATCAAGATAACAATGTTTACTCTTACTCATGTTACTTAATCTGTTACTCATTCCAACAATCAGCAAAAATGATTGGCAAACATGCAAATTCACCTCACGCATTTATAAAACCACCACTTAAAAATTAAAGTTCTGAAGAATGTGAACTAAAATTAAGTTTACCCACATAAAAATACAATTGTTTGTTTTGCCTGTTAATGGTGCACAGGAAAAACAATTTACGTTGAGTAGAAAACAAGTGTGTGAACGTCAGAGTCAAAATTGTGTGTTAAACACTGTTGCTAAGTCTACATGCCAATGCGTGAAACTTTATCTGGACGTACTGAACTTGTGCTTCAAGAAAAAAATTGTTCTCGCAATTTATTGCTGTCCACTTCGTGAGTAAAATTTGCAGCATAAGACTGAAAATCTCAGAATTTTTTAGAGGAATGATAAAAACAACGGCCAAACCAACCTAAGTAAGAGACATTTTGTGAACATTTCAGAAAATACTGTCAATTGCATCAATAACGTGGTGAACTGCACTGAGACTTCAGCAAGTTTTTTCTATCCAGCAGAGAGAATGGCAAAGTAAAAGAATGAATGAAAAATTGTGATGGCAGTGGTGCAAAGCATAGTAGTCATGTTTCACGCGACTCAGTAGGATATGTGCCAAGGTGATGAAATGCAACGTTACAAATGATCAAAGAATCTTTCCTATTAATTCTAGTAGAGTGTGGTACACAGACCTTGAATGCAGTTGTACACACCAAATTCGTGTCACTATGATGTGCTACAGCATTTCTTGTGCTGATGTGCTACAGCATTTCACTATGATGTGCTACAACTACAAGACTTACCGAGTCTTTTGAGGGTTTGAACAGTGCACCAATGTATTCGGTGCCAGAGTTATGCATACACAAAGACACATGTGAACTGCTTGAAGTAACCTGGCAGTAAAGGTGTTAAGACGTTCACTGCTGGTGTACGAATATATCGTACCTAAAAATAAGCCAAAATCAAGCAGTTTTCGGTTGACTTACTAACAGCAGAACTCATGAGACGACTGTGCTAGAGAGCTGTTCAAACACTCAAAAGACTCGGCAAGCTTTCAAGTCTGCAATGAAAAGACATGTTTTTGGTTTTGGATTTCAGGATTTTTGTGATTGATGTCATAAGTGAGGTACGTTTTTGGCCATTTTGGTTCATGTTACCTGGCCTAGGGCCCAACTGCTAGACAGAAGTAGTTCACTGAAGTATTCATTCAAAACTAGGCTAGAATCCAAGTCTTTGAGCCTCTGATCAACTTTCTAGTGTTTCTGGTTCGAAAGTTATGATCTAAAATAGAGATCGACCAATATATTTAGGTTTCGCCAATATTTCGGTATCGGCCAAAATGGCCGATCTAACTCTCATTGTAATTCTAGAGAAGTGTTCATAGCACGAAAAGTTTGACTGTAACTTAGGATGCAAAAGTCCAATCGATGTCTATTTTAGCCCAGCTTAATTAAAAAAGCTTGCATGAAAAATGAATTGCGTTATGTTAAGCAGCATTTGTGGTGTTGTGAATATGATTACAAATGCAATCGCTGGTCACTAGTGACGCCAACAGTCGCCGTGAAGCAGCTGCACGCAACATCTTGAAAGGATTCTACTTTTCTTAACTTGATGTATCAGGCTATAACTGCGCTGGTTTATACTGTACACAAGCTAAAATGTCCTGCCGCATTATTGCACAACCATCGGATGCGTAATTTGCACATGTGCACGTTAGCTATTGTCGTGGCGACTTGTTCTTATGGAATTTACTTCTGGCAGACGGGCAGTAATCGGTTACAGCCTACTGCTGCTTAGTATAAATAATTTGGTTTAGGCTAGATTGTTGATGACCAACTAACTTACTGCAGGCTACTTGGTGAAAATGCAGAAAAACTTTGCTTTCTGCATGACAATCTTACACTGTTGAGATGGAACGATTGAGTATTGACAAATCAGTTAAGGTGTTTCATTTCATGTACCAATGCCAATACTTCAATTACAGTAACTTATGCAACTAGTTTGCTTTAAGGACACGCAGTTATTCAATGTTACATTACATCAAAATTCTGAACTTGATTCTTTAAGACTTGGATTGACTTTTAACACTGAGAGCCAGGGTACGATATATTCGTACTTTGAAATCAGCCTAAAACCAGCAGTTGTCAGTTGCCTTACCAATGCCCTAGATCTTCCACCGATTGCGCTAGAGAGCTGTTCAAGGGCTCAAAAGATTCGGCAAGTATTCTAGTCTGCACTCGAAAAAAATTTTTTGGTTGGGAGTTGCAGATTTTTTTGTGACGTCATAAGTGAAGCAGTTTTTGGGTCATTTTGGCTCATGTTGCCTGGCCTAGGGCCAAACCGCTAGGCAAAAGTATTTCGCTAAAGTTTTCGTTGGAAACTAGGCTCAAGTCCGAGTCTTTTGAGCCTTTGATCGACTTTCTAGCATTTCTGGATCAAAAGTTATGATCTTAAATAAACAAATTATTTAATTAACTAATTAGTCAAATATTTTTATTAACTTAGATCATAACTCTTGAACTCAAAACCCTAGCAGGTCATCCAAAGTATCAAGACTCGGATTGTAGCCTAGTTTCCAATAAAAACTTCAGTGAAACACTACCATCTAACGGTTGGCGCCCAGGGCCAGGTGAAGTTAACCAAGATGGCTGAAAAGTCCTCCACTTATAACGTCACTCACAAAAAACCCGCATCCCCCAACCAAAAAATTTTTTTCGTGTGCAGACTAGAAGACTTGCCGCGTCTTTTGACACTTCGACCAGGTCCGTAACGCTAACCAGAGCGGAAATATTCCTGCGTTACTACTGTTTTGAAAAAATTTTCAGTTTTGGCAATGGTTAATTGAATACAGTATTGTACTAATTGTAACCTCCTTAACATGATGCTCCGTTTTGTACTTCTTCCTTTTCATTGTTCACCATCTTTCAACTTTCAAGCACTGTTTTTTCTTTTTTGTTGTAAGCACTATGAGCAGTTCTCTTTCATTTTGTGTTCTGTTCTTAATGTTTTGTTATTTCTAACATTCTTTTTTAATTCATGGCACTGTGTTTATTCATTGCATACAATGTATACTTTGCTAACAAGTTAATCAGATTAATTGCAAATCATTAGAAAATATTGAAATTGCTGCAATTTGAAAAATTTTAGCTCATAAATCCTGGTATTTTAAGTTTTTGTAAAAAAGGTAAGACATAGAATACATTACAGTTTTGACAATGAAGCAGAAAACAAGATTTAAAAATTTTGGAAATGTTGGTTATCGGCTCTCGACCCATGAATGGCCGATATACCGGCATCAGTAACAAAAAAGCCATATGGGTTGATCTCTAATCTAAAATAACAAATCAATCAATTATCTGATTATAGGATTAATCAATTATTTTGTTTACCATAGATCAGTGGTTTCCAACCAGGGTGCTATGTACAATACTGAAGGGTATCACAAGAAAAGAAATTTTTCAATATATTCAAAATGCATTTTTAAAATGCCCCTAAATCTTAAAGCAGATTGCTATGGGTTTGCCTCTGGGTGCTGCAAATTTTATATTTTTACTATAGGGTGCCACACACCTGAAAAGGTTGGGAACATCGCCTTAGATCATACCTTTTGAACCCAAAACCCCAGCAAGTCATCTGAAGTAACAAAAAACTCATGGATTTTAGCCTAGTTACCAATAGAAACTTGAGCAAAATACTACCATTTAGCAGTTTGGGCTCAGTGTCAGATGAAGTGGACCAAAGTGGCCTAAAAGTACTCCACTTTTGATGTCACTCACCAAAAATCGGAAACCCAAAACCAAAAATTTTTTTACATTGCTGACTCGATGACTTGCCAAGTCTTTTGAGGGTTTGAACAGCTTTCTAGAGCTTTCGGCACCAGAGTTATGCCCACACAAAGACAAGCTTGTGTTCGCATGAACCACTTAAATTAATCCGGCAGTGCAGGTTTTAAGGTCACTGTCTCATCTCAGTGAAAAGTACACAACAGGTTTGAGACATAAACATGTTCACAACTCAACTACACAGTCCAAAGCAATCAGAAGAATAATGGTCGAAGTGCAGGAAATGTTCCACAACTGATGGAGACACTTATTACATCACACAAGTGCACATGTTAAAGATAACATGCCCACAATAACTTTGCATTTACTTTTTGATTGATGAATATTGGTTTGCTAAACACAGCAGGATTTCAGAATTTCAAATATCCGGACCAAGGGAATTTTAGAACATCCAGAAGCACTTTTATATCCCACAGTTCTGGAATTCTCCATGCTTGGCATCAAGTTACCAAATATCAGTGGTGTCGGGTAGCAAGCATGTGGACAGAAGTAGAGCAAGGTGGTAAACCTGCAGATATTTGTCTGATACGGATAATAGCATATTCTGGGTTAAATGCATAAAAAAAATTTGGTAAATTGGTTATGCAATTAATTGTATTCGTCTGTGCCAAGAGTTCATGACACCACTTGTACCAGCTGATGGTACCTCAAAAAATGTATTGAAACATCTCTATAAGTCAGCTGTGATATATTAAACTTATTGTACGTAATTTCTTCAAAGTCTAGTAATACTTCAACAGCATAAATGTTTCTTTGGATTGAGTACCTATTGTTCCCACAAGAAAATTTTAAAAAAATTGTTGAAGGTGCCCATGGACCAACAGTCTCTTCAAACATTTTTTATATATACAACTTGTGTGCAAAAATATATCCAGGTGTTTCACTTGGGTACAGAAACACTCTCTTTCATGCTTATATTCACTCTCAGCATAACATAGCACAAGCAACATCTGAAGTAGCAAGAAAATGTTGTGGCTGTTGCAACCTCTTCATTGGCATTGCATTGAATGTGCGATTCACCATGAACGGGATGTGCACAAAGAACAACACCCATATATATGTGGTGCGACCAAGCAATAATAGAGTGATAGTTACATGTATCTCTGGTGATATTAACATGTGAACGATTAAACATGGTTAACTAGCCGACATGAAGAGTGATCCCAACAGAGTGATCTAGGTGAGTGGCCTTTAACAATGCATGCAAACCTGGTGAACAGTTGATTGTATGTCCTGATGGTAATGATGAAAGTGATCTCATCGGGTGATCTGTATTGTTGCTTGCTGCCATAGTGTGAAGCATTGTACACTTGCCACTCAGGCTTTTCGATCACAACATCGCTACGACACAGAAGCATAATCCAGGCTTTGGTGGGTCGTATAAATGTTAGGAAAAAGGAATATACAGCCATGTTTGAATTTTTCTTCTATTGAAAAATGACAATTTCAACCAGTCAGTCGCTCAGTGATCTTTTGTGCTTGTTTTCTGTGCACAATATCTCAGATTCTGGGTATAGTGGTTGACAGAGATATTCCCATGTCAACCTTGGGAATCAATTGACAATGACGCTTCGTTTCATGGTTGTTGAGGAGAACCCTGTCTCATACAGCTAAGTATTTTGAATCGTTATGATAACTTCAAATGCACGCTTCGACAGGGTAGAAAACTCTTCGCCCAATCCACATCAGAATTTAGAAGAGTCACAGCTGCAAGATATGAATGTGGAATAAAGCATTGATTAACACTGACAATCAATCAATTCATTTTTAAAAAGCACTTTGAACGCACAAGCCCATTCCCTGCTAAATTTCACACTTTCAGTTTCATGCTTCAAAACTGTTTAAGTATTCTGGAAGGGCTGAATTTGCCAGGGCACGTCGATAAAGAACACAAGGGGCAGTAATGATGTGTGGGGCCCGTTTGTTTACCGAGTTGTAAAGCTTCATGGAGCATTGGAGCGCCGCCTGTGCAATAGCAATCCAACGTGATTCCACGAGTCCATTTTATTGAAAGAAATTATTCATTTCTTCCTGATCATCAGCCACTTCGCTAGTCGTCTCCAGATTTTTGCACATGAAGAATTTAATGTTTCAACTCAACTGCATGTATATATCGACAGTAAACCAACAAACACGTGCAGTTCGACATGTTAGTTGACTCATCTACCTGAAGAGAGACTCTTGCTTCATTGCTTCAAATTTCATCTGCTACGTGATCTAAATGAATATCACAAGACATAACACTCGTACAACAACGTAGGCTACTGTTTGGTAAACAATCTTTTCGAAGTTTCTTGTTGTGTTCTCTTTCACAAACCAATTCCACCATATTCAAAGCGTACGGTTTGATAAATACTTCCCCAATTGCATGCGTTTTATTTTCTTTTGCTTTCTTTTGCTATTGCAAAAGCAACGCAATAGGATGCTACCAATCCTAACGTGTTTTCAGATGTTAACCCTAAAATAGCCAGAGTTTCTACAGCACGAAAACGAGAGCAGTTGGTCTGCAAAGACATGTGATTGTCATGTACGTGTGTTGGTTGGCGTGAAGCAAAATGAGCCTACAAAATCGATGGCTTCGTGGAACCATCACCAAGCGCTTTGGAGCAAAAGATACACTGAGGTTTTTGAACATGATCTGTTATGATGAAGTCGATCTAAAGTTCATGTATGATTCTAGTTAAGTTATTTTCGACATATTAACTGAGGATGTTGAAACCTGCAATTGTTAACTCATGAATAACTCATTCACGAAAAAAAACTCCACTGTGCTGGCTGTCCACTGTCTGCGGTCTATAGCATGCTGTGAAAAGAAAGAGATAAATGGCGCTACAGTCTGACAATTGTGAGAACAGTGAAATTCATCGCACAATATTGAGGATTTTGCAATTTTGACTGAGTTACAATCTCCTTTTACATACCAAGGCCAAATGATGTCGTGAACAGGAACAGTGTTGCGCATGAGCTATTGAACTGAATCTGGTACCCTACATGTGTAAAGATGAACTAAAAATAAAAACTGATCATAAAGCATAACAATGAATCATAATCCAAGCTGCAACATATCCAGTTTGTGTGATATATCCATAAACCTATTTCGTAACAATGCTCTGTGACGCCTGACATGAAGCCTCTCACCAATCTATGAACAAAACAATGCCGGGTGTGCTTTTGTGTTTTGTTCTGCACTGCAACTAACTAGCTTTATAATCGAGTATATAACAGTTTGGTGACGTCATAAGTGGAGGACTTTTAGGCCACCTTGGCCCACTTTGCTTGGCCCTGGGCGCCAACCATTAGGTGGTAGTATTTCGCTGAAGTTTTTA
>JGI24022J15233_10008964_pt1 | contig 11234 bp, 15 predicted proteins | sample Ectturendosymbi2_FD_15233 | JGI IMG/M metagenome (IMG submission 15233)
CGGTGCGGTTCGTTGTAAAAAGGAGGGGATGTTGTTGCAACCTCTCCGGTGGTGTTGCGTTGATTGTGTGATTCACCACGAACGGGATGTGCGGGCAGAACAACACCACTCATATATGTGGCGCAAACAAGCAATAATGGAGAGATTACGACGCATGATCTCTATTGTTGCTTGCTGCCACGGTGCGAAGCTCTGCGCACATGCCGCTCGGGATTTCCGATCGCATCACCAGATTAATATCTTTTTCAAGTGTTCAACGTGTGCTTTTCAACTTCCTGCCTTTGTTTAATGACGTTATCCTTAATATACAACTCTGCGACATCGTTGTCAGCCTCCCAATTGCTGAACTTGTTTCCAAAATAGCTTCCTGCACAAAGCTTATCAGTATTGCAATGACTCACTGACAAGTTAATTCAAATTTCTCCACTATCTTTTTTTAAATCTGCTTGAAAATCCCCATATGTTTGGTCTTAATAAATACACAGCATACTTGTGTGGTTTTAAAGTCATCACTTGTTTCACTTTTTCTGCATGTTCCGCTTTTGTCGTCTCCCAAGTTAAAGAACCCTGTTTGCACACAGGTAGGCGAGATACTGAAATACATTTTTTTCTTTACTGCCTTTTTTCCAAACGCGAGACCTGCGATCTCTGAAGTTAAGTGACTAGATGCCACTTCAAAAATGCCCAATTTCTTGTCAAATATATTCGTATTTCAAACGTAGATTTCCTAGCACTTCCAATTGTAACGCTGACCGATCTCATACTATATGTGCATCCGATAATGTTCGCTTGTATTGTGCTGCAAATTCACACTTATTTTTGAAGTAATTTAATTTAAGCAGTAATTTAGTTTGTCAATTTTACTGTATCGCGGGGCTATGTTTTAATCCTGATATAAGTTTTCACAATAACTGCCCAATGGAGTTTGTCACCCCATGGCTGTTTGTTTGTAATTCGTACTATCGACTGTTACTTCATTTAGTTCGATAATGTCCGACAAGAGGCATCATTCGAACTTTACAGTTTGAAGTCAATCATGTCAAATTAAATTTTTTGACCAACGGTTAAATGACTTTATTCTATCTCGAAGATTTTCTTAAGTTTCTTTATATTCTTATTTCCTCTTATCTTATTCGCAAACAAAGCTTTGCAAAGCAATCAAACAACAACAGTCCCACGGAACACAATGAACAGAGTCTGAAACCATGCATCCAATGCCAGAACCAACTTACTTATGTTCTTCCAGTTTATGACGCAAAGCTTCGTTCTGAAATATACAAAATAACGCAGTTGCATGACATTTCACAATTGCATGGACAAATTGTATTTACAGTTGTTTAGTAGATGAATGCATATATTATATTTCAAGTAAGTCAGACTGGACGCATTTGTGCGTCATCATACGCACGCATGCAGTATTGTGACGTTTGAATTAGTTAAGATGCAGGCGGAGACAGACAGCAAAGCAAGTTTTTATGCAATGATGGAGGTAATTGGAAATAAAAAGAGAAAATTCATGCACAAACGTTACATGCATGCAGCACAGACTAAATTTGGACTATTTGAAAAAGTTCAAGATTTGATACTGCTTGACAATTTCAACCCAACCAGAACTATAACAATTTCAACCCAACCAGAACTATAACAATTTCAACCCAACCAGAACTATACAGCGTTTCACATCTTATGGCCTTGTCGAGTCCCAACGAATCATCAGCGCCAAGATGATGAACTGGATGTTTCGATAAAAGATTCACTTTCTTTCACTCATTTAATTTGTTTACAGAACCGACACCTCAATGGCTTAGTTCAGGGGTCAGCAACCTTTTTGAAACTGCGAACTACTTCTTGTGCACCGATTAATGCGGAGGGCTACTAGTTTGATGCAAACTAATGGAATAAAAATTTTGCTCAATTTACCTTCAATTATTTTAGTAATGATATCCGTTAATGTGAAGACACTGATCATGCTAATGTTATTTTTAGAACGGGCTCGCGGGCGACCTGGTGCCCGCGGGCACCATGTTGGTGACCCCGGGCTTAGTTATAGGAGGTACCTCTACACTGCATTAGCGAGTACGCCTCGCTAGTCGCAAGCAATATATTTATTTTCCAAATGTAAAGGGTCTGGATAAATATCACTTCCATCGACACACCCAGTGGAAAACACAAGACGCTCACATCCCAGCAGATGAAGCGGTGTCTTTGCATTTTCAAAAAATGACAACTGGGAAACGAAAATACTTTTTCCATCAATGGCAACATCGGTAACTTTATGTTATGTTAACATCGACTTCAAACATATTTGCTGCGGCACTGCTCAGAAGATTCAGCAACATGGACGTATCGATTACTTCTTAAAACCTTTTACTTATATTTAGCAATTTCAAACATCAACTCGAAATTCGAGCAAAAAAAACGACAAAACAGAAATCAAACAAGCCACCATAAATACTCACGTGCGTCTGAAGGCGGCATGCAAAAGAAAACATGCAAATGAAGTTAGACCCTGGTTGCCAGGGATGGGCATTCAGCAGCTTGTTAACACCACAATGCATAGCATCACATGAAGCAGGAATGGAACAAAAACGTGTTAATCATCGAACAAACTCGAGCGTAACGAAAAGGGCATTTCAAGATAAACTTTTACGCTCGTAAACACACAAGATAAATTCTGGTCAACTTAGAATTAATTATTACCTCACATCCGGAACCAACCAACCTTTCAAGAAACTAACATGAAAGCAGGAACTGAACGGTGTGATTTGTTATAAAATATTATATTAGACAAGCAACAAAGACAAAATGCAGACGGCGCACGTCTGTCTGCGATGCAGGCGCGGCTGCAATTCAATTGCAGCGATCCGGTCCAGCAGCAAGCAAGACGATGCTGTTAGCGGGAGGGGGGTGATGCACAGCCTGCCTGAGCACTTCATCAAATATTTAAGCCGCACGAACATAACAATAGCAATTCAATCAAGCAAGCAAACCACTCACATCTTCCGAAGCGGCTCCTTTTTCTTGGATATCTTCCTGCAAGTCTTTAACTTGCGCTTCTAGCTCGAGTACCCTTCGGCTGCTTAGCCTGCGAAGTTATTGTGACGTCACAGTTTAGCTTAAACATTGCCATTGTGCTGTCCAGGAGTGGCAGAATGAAACTTGTCGTAAATAAACTTTGCTTGTCGGATTCCTCAGCAACGCTGATCAAAATTTTTTTGTTTGTGTTTGTTTTGTTGAAAGGTGCTCACATTATTTGCTTTCAAACTGCCGCCATCTTGCTGTGCCAGAAAATGCATCAGATAATTGAAGATAAAAAATTTCAAATCGAAGTAACGTTTAGCGCCAGACAAAGCAATTCTCTCGATTCATATTTGCGTGCTAGCAAAAAACGAAATATTCAACTTCGCACAAAAAAAAACCCAGGAGACATGAAATGCGAGGTTGCTGCGTGGGTCGAGCGCCGATTCGCAATCGAAGAAATAACGTTCAGAGCAAAAGCGCGTGATAAGTAGTTTCAATCAAGCAGCGCTTATGACTGTCAATCGGAAAAGCTTTTTCATCGGGAACAAAGGGCTTTGAAATAAAATAGTCAGTTGAATCTTGGTGACGTGAAAACCGACCAAAGAAAACATCGCAAGCGATAATTGAAGGTTCACGGCAAAGGTCTGGAAACGAGACTGTAAGTAAAATTCGCGGGGCAACCTAATTTTCTTGATATCTAAACAACATATCGATCGCGATGCTTTGGTAACACACATGACGAAACAATTCAAGGTGGAAAGACGGCTTTAGTTCAATTAGGCAAAGGCGCTTGTAAAGAAAAAAATACCTCGTCTCTGTTTCAAGCTCGTTAACTCTTGCATTGGCAAGTTCAAGGTCATGCGTCAATGACACGACTCTCTCGTCGCCCAGGTCGGTCTGTTGTACTTTCAACATCTTATTCTCATGTTGCAGACGAATGATTCTTTCTCTGCCGACCAAGAAATCAGTGTTAGAGTGAGCAATGATGCGGAACGATATCTGAACGAAAATCTACGTCAGACTAGCGGTTTATCAAAATCTTTTTTGGCAAAACATCGTAAAAGACAACAATTGAAAGGCTACTTTTTTAATTCGCAACGGTTGTGGATGGTTTTTGCGCGGACCAATGAAAAGCCCCGTGAACTGCATATACGAATCATCACGGATCACGTCCTAGGTTTCTCACCAACTACGTTCAACCTTTCCCTACTTTCGAATTTCTCACAAGTAACGCAGAATAAGTCACCAAGGTATTGTAGGACGGTTGAGAAGACGGTATATCTCGCTAGTCGTCGAGCGCACAGTTTTAGCAGCTTCGGAAATACGATTCCAACCCCGATCTGAAGCAGAATGACGTAATGCGCTTTTGCTTGGACCGCCGCTCGGTATTGGAACGACTTGTGACGAAACAATGAATGGATTTATGACGAAACAATGAATAGAACCAGCCGCATTGAAAACTTCGGCGCTGCTGGCAACTGGCGTTGGTTGCGCTAAATATACAACTATCGGGGCAAACGCTGCTACTAACAACTCCTCACTTCAATTCAAGCGGTGAGAGGTTAAGCAAGTCCGTTCCGCTCGAGTCGCCAGCGCCGAGAAGCTGGTCGTTAATCAGACCACGTGATCCGTGCTGCGTCATCATCAGTTCGTCGTTGGTTTCGCGCAACGAGTCCCTTTCGGTTCGTAGCCTCTGGAGTACAAATCAATCTGATGATTAAAAGAAAAGCTTTTCGCGCAAAAAGCTCTGAACCAATCAGTCAACAAGCCATTGAAACAAGAGACTTTTGGGAAATCATTGTTAGGAAGAATCCCTGCTCAAGACAAGCAACAACAACGAACCTCTTTCTCGCCTTCAAGGTTTTTGATTTTTTCCAGTCGAGTTTTAAGTTCAAATTCCGATTTGTCAGCCCGCCTCGTTTCTTCGGACAGCCTGTTGTGGAGATCTATGACCTGCACGCGCGAGAAATTTCTTAAGCGCGCGATGAACACATTGTTTATATACGTAACCATAGAAATTCTTGTGTGATGTCGCCTTTTTTCAAAATAAACAAAAATATTTTCCACAAGCAAATTATAATATTGTCTAAAACACACGAAGTTTCTCTTATTCTGGTTTTCGAAAAAGGGCTGAAGTTGCCCGTTTTAGATGAACAATTAAAACATGCTGTAAACGCTCCTGAAGCAACTTAAAAATGAGGCAGAGCGCATAAAACATTTTTACCCTACGGTGAAACACTGCCGGCTATTTGAAGGAAGCAGTGATGAGTTTTGTTAGCGATAAGCTTTTGTATCGGGAGACGCACACAATCCTTACATACACTGAATGAAGAACTCCGATCAGCTCTGATTCTTGATCACTTACGCACATGCATCGCCTTCACTCACAAGAACAAATTGATTTTCAATTGCGCGTTCAACGGAATCGTTGGTCAAAAGCGGGTGCATACCTGCTTCTTGTAAGTGTCAAGCTGCGATCTTGCTGCGTTGGCCTTTTTCAGTTCATCTTCGAGGTCTACAGTTCTTTGCATGTAGGAAGTGTTTTGGTCTTCCAGTAACTTTACCTTTAACGGGGAAGAACTGTTTATATGAGAAGGATTTCAAAACAAGACAAAACAAGTAACTACCTGGCAGGAGGTGGCTCTCACAAATATCCCAGCCCCAGGAGCTTATGTAACAACCACATGCGCAACAGCCAACAACACATTGGCATGTTGGAAGAATCGTACAGCAACATAGGCATGTCACTCACAAATGCAGCAAGAGAATATCTTGCCCACCAGGTGGACGTTCAGACAGAACATCATTGGCTGGAATGTGGCTGTGAAGCGAAAAACACTGATCCAAAATTTTTACTTCTGCTGTCAAGGCAACGAAGTGCCCAAGTGGATATTTGTTTCAAAATGTGAAAAAAGACTTGCAAATATGCATTGAGAGCCTGTCGTAATGCATAGGAAAGGACAGGGCAGACGCACTTGCATGTTTTCTGCAGGACTACTCCCTTATAAGGATTTGGCAAAATATCAGAAAAGGCAACAAGTTTCCCATGGTCCCCACCCTCTTGTGGGCGGTGTAACTGGAAATTAAGTTATTGCAGCGATTTGAAAAAGACAATTCGAAGCATTATTATCGGATTCGACAAAAAACGGCAATATTGACACCTCTACAAACCTGAACCATGAAAACTTTAACGATGTGTACAATCTTATGTGCAACAGTGATATAAGCTTTCTGCAGCCCTAATCCCCAAACTACACTTGAACCGTGATGCTGGTAAAGATGAAATATTGGCTGAGCCTACCACCTATGCTGCTCCCAATGTGTTTTCATCTTAGTACTCCTTTCAATGTGTGTTTAACGCATGCACGAATTTCACAACAATGCATTAAAACCGTTTTTGTAACTATTTGCAAAAATAAGAATGGTGACATGACTGAATCTGGTAATTACAGAACTACTTCTCTTGCAACAATTGTCTCCGACCTATTCGAGCATTTATATTTTATTCTCCATTTCACGATTTGTTGCCATCACTAACAGTTTGTTTAAGCCACAACATGGTACTGACCTGTGTGCAGTTTTAGTCAAACAGTCCGTACAATGCCATGTAGAAAAGCACCCCAATGTTTGTAGCTTTTTTTAGATGCACCTAAGGTATTTGGCAGAAATAACCACAACCTATTACTAGGAGACAATAAATCATCTACAAAACAATTGTTTCTAGGGCAATCCAAGATCGATTTTAGGTCCATTGTGCTTTTTAACTATTTATAAATTGCTCGCCCAATTATGTTATGAAAACCATACTTTTTACTGATCATACAGTTTTAGTTCAGAGTGACAATAATTTGGAAAAATTACAAAACTCGGTCGCCCGTGAAATGGCAAAAGTATCTGATTGGCTGACTGCAAAAGTATCTGATTGGCTGACTGCAAACAAGCTCTCACTAAATATATTAACTGCAAACAAGCTCTCACTAAATATTTTAACTGCAAACAAGCTCTCACTAAATATTTCATAAACAAAATATATGTTGCTATGAAGATAAGTTTCACGGGGCTGTCATTTCTCACTTAGTTTTGTTTTTGTTGCGTTCACTAAAATTAGTTGCATTTGACTCTTGTATTAAGTAGTGCGATGTCTTTGTTCACCCATCGTCAAGATAGAAAGACTTAGACAGTAAAGCGTAACTTACATTCAAATACGTACAACGGTTACCTCGCCAGTTTAATATGCAGTGTTTCACATCAGACTATGCAGTGTTTCACATAAAAAATCCTCACCTGGCCGCGCAAGTCGCCCAGTTCTTTTAACTTCGCTTTGTATGATTCGATCGTTGCTTCGAGCTTTGCGGCTTTGTCCGAAGCGTTACGTAAATAATCAATTTCGTCTTTTAACAATCTGCGAACAGTGTCTCGTAACAATGCATAAGAATAAAATAACGCGCGTGGTTAAAAAGTTAGATCATTCGCGAAGAGGCGTATTTAAAAATTGAGCAAACATTTTATAGTTGAACCTGCGATCAAACTTGGAACGACTGTTTTTAAGTACGCGAGGCGGACATTAAGGGTAATCCACACCAAGTAACGCAGGCGTAGCTTTTGAGCCAACACATTCACTGATCCCAGCACTTGAGTCCATCAGACACAACACCGTACCTCGACTCCTCGGCTAAGGTCGATAGTTCTTCGATTTTGTTTTGACTTTCTAATAATTCCTGTTCAACAACTTCGCATCGCAGCTTGTAGTCGTCGCGTGCCGCCTCCAGTCTGTGCATAAACACAAGGTTGCTTTCACGTAGTAATTAAATACTTTCCAGTGACAACTGCTGGCAACAGAAACAAGCAATTCGAAACTACACCAGGATAACCGTGCAACCACAATGTACGAGTGACATACTGGCGTCTGGTTGTAACAAAAATGGTTTAAGTAGTTAGAAGTACCGGGAACTGAATCTTGGTTTAAAAGAATCCAGGATCTTTCCTATTCGCAAATGCCAAAAATATTAAACAGTTTCAACTTTGCAATACATGTGCAGCACAAAGCATAGTGAAAAAGTACATCAAAAAAAAGAGGATTTCATGATGCTTTGCATTGAAACGCGGCCAATCAACGTTAAGTCATGCAACAAACTTTCAGGGGCACTTATCATCAATTACCGTGTACTTGAGTTTTTTAAACTTATTCACAACTCCGTAAATTTGCTTCTCCACATAGCACAGCATATGCTAGCAACCCTTATCTATACCATGGAGCTAATGAGGGAAAATCAGGGTCGGGTATTTCTGGTAAAAGACTTCTCAATTATCATCAGTCCTTGGCGAGTTTTCTCTCGATACCTGCGATGCAAGAAACGCTGAACAACGAAGCCAGTTGTTTCTTGGTTGACTTTAGCGATGATGATGGTGAGAATGCAACCGTAACTACTCCCGTCATCACAGATTAATGGCAATGCACACGGTTTGTAAATATCAAGGATTTGGACCGTTGACACAACTTTAATATATCCTTCAGTGGCACATTACAATATTTTTAACTTAACAATTTTAGTAACAAAAGCGAGATGAGGTCAACTGAGTTGAAATTATACACAAGTCTTAAATTTTTTTTTATTAGTATATATACTTGTTTTTTTTAAATTAAAATTCTGCGTATAGTCACAGATATAATTTATTCTACACCGCATTTATTGATAAATAATGCATTTTCCTTAATGTGTTTTAACATCAGGAGTGTGATTTGCAGATGTTCCACATTACCTGTACGTTTCTTCTTGCAGCTCATCGATTTGATTCATCATCTGCGTATGACGCAGTGAGGCAGGTGAAGCAGGATCCAGAGACTCCGTTTGAGTCAGTCTTGATTGCAGTTCGAGGTTCTCTTGCTGCAGAATAGCTTTCTCCTCGTGGACCATCGCGACCTGAACGACGTTGCAACGATCGGGTTACGCGCGAATCAGTAAGGCTTGGTCGCTAATACGCCGAACAGGCTTAAGCGAAGTGGGCGAAATGTTTTTTATCGTCCACTGGCTAAGGAGTTAGCGCAGAGTTACTGATCGTAGACATGACGTTCAAACGAACTAACAAGTCAATGAAGGCTACTGATTAAGTGGCAACAGCGCTGGCCAAACATAGGCACTAACTCGAAACTGAAAAAACAGTGATGGAAAAAATGAAAAGGTTGTGACCTCGCACAGTCGAACAAGAATATTTGTGACCTCACACAGCTCAACAAGAACATTTGTGACCTCACACAGCTCAAGATCATTTGTGACCTCATACGGCTCGGCAAGAATATCTCAGCCAGCAAGCAGCACAACTGCTGGTGCAACTCGACGCATGACAACAGCCTTGCGTGGTGGACGAAAAAATCCATTGATGTACGATACTGATGTCAATCCCGTGTTAAGAAGTATGAAATACACATGGCAACAAGCAGTGGTCAATGAAAACAAGACGTGTCAACGTTGAGGTAGGAAACACAGCGTGAAATGAGCAAACGGAATGACAACAGGTGCTGAAGTGCGGGTGGAAGTTAAACAGAGAACCTTGTCTTGAAGTTCCGCACATTCCTGTTCAAGGTTGCGAAGGTGAGAAGTAGAACTGATCAACTGAACGCAGAAGAAAAGCAAGAAAGAAATACAGCAACACCTCACCGAGAAGGCAAAGAATAGCATGAGACTGGAAGTTCCAAAATATAAGAAATCGACTTGATGTGTGTGGAAACTTCTACTGAACATCCCAACACACAAAGTACCACCTCAACAACCACCACCAGCGAAACCTCGTCTAGCGACCGGTGTAATTCATGAGCAAACAGTTCTGTGACTGGAGCCAAACGTTATAGGCGTGGACGTGAGGGAGGACTTGTGCGCTGCTTCTAAAGTTCCTGCCCCCGTTGCTTGGCTACTCGTTCCATACAACAATTGTGAAAAGAAGTCGTTTCCTTAGGGCCAGACCGGACTTGTGACCAGGGCTGTGCTGCTCTGGCTCTGGCCATTTAATTTTTTCGTTCCGGGTCCAGATTTTTAATTTTTTTTTTCGGCTCCAGATTTTTTTTTCACTCCGGCTCCAGATTGATTTGGCCCAAAATTAAAAACCATCGTGTTATTTGTACAATTCGCTAGCCCCACACACTAGGGCTGTGGAACCGGAACCGAAATTTCAGGCTCCGGCTCCAGCCATCCAAAATTCCCTGGGCTCGGGCTCCACAACCCTGCTTGTGATACAGCATAATTTTTGTCTGGTTGACGCAGTCGTCAGCAATTCCTGCAGTTTAAACACCCTCGGACGTTGCAGCAAACACCCAACGCCACGCTGCGCTCACCTGCATGTCGAGTTCGTGGCAACGTTGCGCCATTTCCTCGCGCTCAGCAATGGCGTCGGCGAGCTTCTCCTGCAAAGCCTTCATTTGCTCGTCGACGCCGTTGTCGGCTTCCACGAGCTCTCCGTCACTGCCGCACGGTTGGTAATGTTCCATCAATTCCTGCGGAGAAAGCGTTATATCCAGGGAAAATTTTCAGCAGGTAAACCTAGGCCGCAAAAGTAATCACGAAAAATTGCTTCGCATTCTTTCACGTGTCCACTGTAACACACATAAACATAACCAGACCGGCAATGTTAACCGGTTTAATCTCGCACTAACTTGTATAAACATCCGATTTTCAACCGTCTCTTACCTAGAATTTTATTATTCCACAAAAAACACGTACACTTTTCTGCAGAGTTGCTCTTGAGGTAGCAACCGGGAATTTTTTCGGCCACAGACCGAAATGTTTTTGAAATGACCGAAAAAACTTTGGTCATTTCGGTCAGAATGTCTGAAAATATAGGCTAGTGAACACTGTTACGGCGATTTTTAATACAACTGTGGGACAAATGACCGAAATGTCTCAATGGACAAAAGTGTCTCGGCAAAAAATGACCGAAAGGTCTCAGCGAAGAAAAAAAAACAGGTAGTAACCAGCTCTCACCTGGATAGCAGTCATAACAACGTGCTGTACGTCTTTGTCCAGCTGCATGATGTCTTCGATGTAAGCTGTAAAATTGTCATGGTTCGTAGAAGTTTGCGATAGGTGGTTAGCAAGTTCGTTGCCGAATATCATCAATTTAAACAACTTCACACACTACTGTTGCGATCGGAAATCCCGAGCGGCATATGCGCAAAGCTTCGCACTGTGGCAGCAAGCAACAATAGAGTTCACATGCCATGA
>JGI24022J15233_10008967_pt1 | contig 11233 bp, 8 predicted proteins | sample Ectturendosymbi2_FD_15233 | JGI IMG/M metagenome (IMG submission 15233)
GTACGGCTTGAAAGCGGGCGTGGAAGACTCTTTGCTGAAGCTCGACGATCTCTGCCAAAGAACGGCCCAGATGAGAACGAAGGCATGCTCGTTACGCACGAAACGAAAATAAGCTAGGTTCTTGCTAATCGCGCGAAGCTCGAGCCATGCGTGGTGAACTTTCAGAGCGACAAAGAAGAGTATGTGTGGTCTATGCCAGGGGTCCCCAAACTACTTTGCTGCGGGCCACATAAGCTGCAGTATTACACAACAGTTCGAGGGCCGGATATCTGACATGACGTGATTGCTTCGGGATATGCTACAATCTACCAAATCAACAAATGTTTCGTAAATATATTTTTTCACTGTTGACAAAAGGTCCGTGCGGCCAGACGAAATGCCTTTGCAGGCCTGGCCCGCGGGCCGTATTTTGGAGATCCCTGGTTTATGCGTATTAAGCTGGAAAGATCTGTCGCGAACGTAATTCCCGCAACTGCACATCATCGCGAGTAAACCAACCTGGAAAAAGTTTTCCTGGTGAAACGCCACCATGTGTAAAGTCTTCATTGGTGGGCAACTGGTTACGAATGATCAGGTCACATAAACAAATATTCAGCTGTTCAGTGCAACTGAACCTATCGGCCGTAAAAAGAACAAAGTCATAACGTCGCACGCACGCGAAGCAAACATGCGAAACAAATCGCGCACGGTGATGCCGCTTTCAGCAGCACGTTGACTTGTGCGGTTAGCATGGAAGCCACGTGCCTGGCTCAATCTTTCTGACCGCCGACTGGCACTTTTTTGGCGTGTCCTTCCAACGCGAGCCGAGAAACTGAAGACAGTCATCTTTCAGCGAAAGCAATTTTCGGCGCCAACACGATCTGGTTCTCGTCGTTGCGTCGAATGCTGCTGCCACCCTCCATCTTACCGAACAAAGGCGCCGCAAGCCGACGCGAACAATGGAAATGCGCAAAACCCGTAACTCCCATTACTTTCGTGATGTTTTTTTAATGGTAGCCGATTTAACATCCTTTTCATCTTTAGCGCCAGCATGACTGAAGTACATTCGGAACGCAATTTGAAGCTCACTATCTCCCAATGAGCCGAAGCAGTTGGCTTCCTTGAACGATCCTGAACTACAGCCATCGTTAGCTTAAGAAGAAATTCAGAATCTTGCAGCAATGGATAAGGTGTTTGCGGCCTTGCTTGTATGTCACTCAAATTTATTAGCGTTTGACTAGTTTCGGCTGATGTTCAAGGTCAATCAGACCCACTCAAGACTCGTGAGATGCAAGATTGCGGGTTAGCACAAACAGAAATACGACACTGTTGATATTTTCGTCATTGCTAATTACTTCAGCAATCAAGCAATAAAGTGTAAAATTTTCTGCCTTTTTTTGAAGTTAATGAAACGTTCACAAACCAAATTTCGCGTTTTTACCATGGACTCTCAAGTTATTAGGTCATAAAAAGTTACACAATTTATCTTTGTCATTAGATCAAACTTTTCCTGCAGCACACTTTTATTCTTTTCATCGATATTTTATTGAGGCTACACCAACAGATTTTCATTTGCTTTTGCAAGTTCAGTTGCAATTATATAATAATCATGGGTTTGTTGCGATTCTTGACTAGATTTTGTTTTGCCCACTACTATGTAGGCTAGACGTGGCAAGGCCAAAAACGTGATCTCGCAGTTGGTTGCTCAATCCATTATGCATATAATGTTTCAACTTTATGATGTTCTCAGTTTGACTTTACTGTAGTTAACTCTACTTATTCATGTACATATCAATGTATCATCCCCTAAGTTAAACAACCGAATTTTTTTTAATTCCGAAGCATAGTATATGAATATGCTTTTGGGTAAGCCTTAACACCTAAGGCTGGATTATTTCGCAGTTGCAAATGCAGAAAACTTACTGGTCAGAAGAAAGTCAAAATTTGTAAATTGTAAAGCCAAAATTTTTTAGTTTCGGTCAAATATTTGGTTGCCCTGCTAATTATCGCGGATTAGTTTTACTTCACTTACAGCTGAAATTTGGCGCCTAAGAAACAACACGAAAAGATTTCCGTGTTTCACGGAAGACACAGTCAAACACTGCGCTGTGCGAAACCAGTGTGACCTCCCTGAACAGGCAAACCTTTCCATGGTGTTGCGGAAACAGGCAAACCACACAACCAAAAATCCTGCCCAACGCGTATTTACTGCCTCTTCAAGGTACATACACCAACCAATTGCCTGCGATCCGTACTAAGTTAACTGTGACGCCAGGCTTGTCATCGCACAGTACGTATTGCCTGGTGAATCGCACAGTGCGCTAAGAGGTCACCCGCGCCTGAGACTACAGCTTCTGCAACCTCCACGGCGTCGATTCGTGTAACTGACTGACGGTGGAACACAAACTGGCGATTAGACTATCGCCTACTCTTTCAGCACCTACAGGCCTGCCTGTCATTGACACATGCGTGCGATAAGAACGGGACTGGTTCCCGGAGCATCAAGAGACGATAATTTATCGTGCTGGCATTGAGAGCATATATGACTGGGGAATGACACGCCCCGTCGAAAGTGTCTAAGTTGAGTAAAGACTCGACATCCGCCGTAAACTTTCTTGTTTTATTCGACCTTTTATCCCGGGGCCACACCAAGATACGAGGCGACACAAAAATCGACGGCCATTTCATCGCTATTAGAAAACCACGAATGCGACTGTATTACTCAACCAGCCCCTCCCCCAACTGAACCGTAAATAGTTGAAAAACAACGCCCATACCGGGTGCGACAAACGCGATCATAATTATTTTGGGGAATAGTGTCACTAATTCACAGCGAAACTAAAACGGCAGCTAGAAAGTCTAAATTTAACAGTGATTCATTCAAATCGACCGTCTACGACCATTTAGTGTCTTTGCTAAGAAGCTTAATTCCTTTCCACAGCACAGCTATTGCAACGTTGAAGCACTCCTGTCAAACCTGTTTCGAACTGCCCGGTAGGAAAGGCTGCGTGCTAAGTCGCGCACTTAGTAGTTCAGAATTGATTACTCTGTCACCAGTGACAAACTTCTCCGCGCACCTCGCAGTTCCACCGTCACGACAAACTACTTTGCTGGCACTGGGAAAGACTAGCTGGCTTGCCATGAGCTTGCTTCGCACGATTTGTTGCGTCACAATCAGTGCCGCATGCACGCCCACGGCTCAGTGCGTTAATTGCCATCGAATTTATGACGAGAATCGCAGAAATCTTTAATGATCATGGAAACTTCGTGGACAACGATAACTACCCACACTGTTTCGAACGAATAGGTTCATGATACTTTTAACAGTAATGTAGGTGGCAATCTTTGAATGGCAAGCGGCCATATGAACGTAGGGCTATTAACAGAAATGAACTAAATAAACACATTAGAAGTTACTCATTCAAAACAGTCAAGTGCAACAACAAAGTAAAACTATGTACAAATGAAACGTGGTACCGATTGATGCTACAGCAGAAACCTGTTTATCAAGCAAATTTTGCTGCAAAGAATTTGGCAATCCAATTTAGAGGGAACCAATGAAATAAGATTTGCTTTTTCAAGACGCATTTTAAGGTTTTTCAGGTGTTGTGCATAATGCGAAACATAAGAAAAGAAGCAGAAACACAAAAAAGCAACCCTACGCAATTCGTTTGTACCTTGAGTCTTCCAGGCTTTCCGGGCGAGATGAGGTTCGCGAAAGAAGCGACGGATTTTCGGAGGTTTTTTACGCGCTTTGAGCTTGGCTCCTGCAATTGAAGACAAATCGTTGCGCGGGCCAGTTTGAAAAAGGTACAATTTTAACGCGAGACTTCAGGCAGGGCTTGGCCCGAGACGCCAAACCGTGCGTTGTGGGCCGGCAATGACGGGTAAAGTTTTGTTTCAGCACTGACAGAAGCAACCAGGAACACTAGCAAGTGTCGTCGAAATGGCACGCACCACTGAGCACTTTCAAAAAATGCGCAACACTTGACCACTGCACGTAGAAATTTCCAGCCAAAAACGTGTCGGTTATCTTCTTTTCAAAGGCCTCCCACTTCGAATGAGAAAAAAAAACAGACGGCGGTGTTTACTGCTTGGCTGCTACTGCTGTTACCAACTGCCACACATTAGCAAAGGTGTGCGATTTCGCAAACGACAGGTGGAGAAAAAAGAATTAAAAGCAATATTTGATAACCATTCCACGGGTGCTGTAAGTTTCAAGTTACATTATACGCCTAATGAAAAATTAAAAAGTACACGAACCGTATTAAAGGCAGCTTGAACGCATCACCTGATTAAACGCTGCGCGACACGCGAAAATAGAGCCTGCACTAAGCGGTAGTGGCGGGAGCACTACTCAGTGCTACTGCTTTATTCAAATACACAGAGGAGACAGAACAAGCCAAGAAACTCAAAGCGCCAATGAATAATGCAAGAAGTGGGAAATTGTCGCCGAGAGCCAGCTGACGTCCATTGGGACGAGCGCTTGGCGAAAAAAAAGAAGAAAGCGGTGACCTCGGAGAACGACTCCGACTCGCGTTTTATTATCGAAGCCGCCGTGCGGAACGCATCCCGCGAGCAGACAGGGCTCCATTGCCGAACCACTCGCGGCTTCGTGCACGACCGCGAGCACCGTTTTCAAAAGAAATTTGGCGCAGGTCCGTGGCCAGGTTTTTTAAGGTTTGGCGGGACAAAATACATTTTTAAGAGGGCAAGATTTTTTTATTGTATGTTTAAGATAAATTTTTCTGGACACAAAAAAACTTGGCCTGCTTTGGCGGCAGTCTGCATTACGCTTGCGTCGCGCATTGAAACACGACCGACCAGGTGGACTTCTATCGATTTCCAAGTCGATAAAAACTGTCTTGGTCGGATGGCTGATGAAATGAATTAGCCGGTTTACGTAACGCAACTTCACTTGGGCACGGCAATTTTGTCAAAGAACCAGCAACATGTGGAACTTATTTAATTTACTAATTTATTATCAGCTGCATCTCTCCGAGAAAATTTCATCAAATCTTTCACTCACTGCTTCGATACCAGAAGTCGAGCAGACCCATGATGAAGTGCAATGAAGAAATCAACGGCTCACGGTGGGAGCAGCACGATTAAATCCCGGTTAGGATGTGACTGGAGTTATTTTCAGCTTCGAAGAGAAGAGATTTGACTGTGGACCAACGAGGCTAAAGACCAGCAACGTCGCGTTAATGTTTCTGGAGACGTATTGCCGTTTAAGCACAGATAGACAAGTTGCAGCACTTAGCCATACATTGATTGCGACAGAAACAACTTCAGAACACATGCCAGCAGTTCCCGGAAGGCACCACGCGTATACCCGACAGACAGTGGTGCAAGACAAGAGACAAAAAACCTAAGCACCGGATCTGAATTCGGCACGCCAGCCACCGAATAGGTCTTGCGACCCGAAGGACTTGACACTGTCTAGTCAAAAAAGTACAAGTAACATTTCAATAGCGTTGACAATCAGTTTTTAAAAAACGCATTTGCTTGCTGAGAAAAAGAACACGTTATTTTTCGCTTCGAAGAATCGAGCAGCTCAACTTGAAAAAACGACCAAGAGCTTTCTTTGCAAACGATTGCCTTGAGATACCACAGAACCACACGCACAACAGCAACGCGAAAGATCTCATCCATTCCACGCTTCAATGTCGTGGCACGATGACGTCAAAGCTGCCGAGTCTCCCCAACGTCGTCTTGAAAAACCCGCAGCGCACTGACGCACTTCTTGCTGAATTGCCTCTTCGGACGCAGCGAAGCGCTTCGCATTTGCGCAGGTCACGTGCCAGTCACGGCTGCCGGTCGTGCAGCAGCTTGCTGCGAAGGTTGTTTGCACATTTGGCAAGCGCCCTTTCGACCGAAACAAATCTAAATGCTACGAACAACCGCATGTCAGTGAAACCACACGTTGCACAGGGTGTTCGGGTGTCATCAGCGATTGTACGTATGTGCAAAAATGCGCAATACCGGAGAAAGCAGAGGGGAAAAACGAAGGAATAACGTGTTGAAGCAATTGCCGCAAGACTTGGAAAATACGCCACCCTGCACCGACAGCGCGGCTTGCATTGTCTCTGAACATGCATCGCCTTTAACGGGAAGGAAACGTGGGTTTCGACCTGAAAGATTAGGAAACCAGTTGTATAAACATAACACAACCGGTTGGACAACGTCTTCGGTCTGCTGAGCGCGACTGAGTTGAACGAAACAATGCAATGCGCCGCAGGTTCAACCTGAGAGCCACGCGAAGACAGCTAAACGGTGCTTGTGTTCACTTTGCTTGCGAGAGCAACGAAAGGGCTTGCTTGTAGTTATCAACCACGCTGTGTTTGCTTGCCAGGATTGTCACCTCAACAGAAGGCTCGAACTGCGCTAGGGCGTAAGGGCGTTAACGGTTCCTTCGAACGGTGATTTAATGCACGATAGGCGTGACCTAATCGGTGAGATATTTCGGAGACACTGATCATGTCCGGCGCGGTCAAGCAGTGACATGACAATCCCCTGTGGACCGAAAATCAAAAGGCCGGACAAAGCCGCGAGGGACGAAAAATGCGCCGCGATCTCGGTCGAAGATACCACGCTGCTGAGGTTGTGCACTGATGAGCAACCATGCAACTTGGCCATTACAGCTGGTTCGAATACGATGCACGCACCAGCAAGTTCCTATAAAATGCTGCGAAGTTTTCGATTTTACGCAAACGAAATAGAGCAGCATTGCATTGCAAATAGGACTGTGGAACCGGATCCCAAATTTCAGGCCCAGCTCTGGCTCCAGGCATCTAAAATTTTTTTGGCTCCAGCTCCGGATCCACAGCCTTGATAACAAGTCCGCGTCGTACTCGACATTTTAACGCGCCAGCATTCGTCGTTATAGCGCATTACGTACCAGCTGCTAAAAAGTGCAGCGGCCAATTACGCGACCGCGAAACAACGACTCCTTTTATTGCTATGTTAAGAGATGAGGTAATGTCGAAACTCAAACGAAGACTCAAAATAAAGCAGCTGTGAGGCGCGGCTCCGTTAACGACGGAGTCATTGACGACATGACAGGTGTAGAAGAAAACGAATGCAGTAAAAAATTTTTAAAAGTTACCGCAATTCATCAACATATGTGCTGGGCTACACAGATAAGGGTTGTCATACGTCCGGAATTTCGGTGATAAATTTAGTGTCCGGAAATAATTTTAAAATGTGCTCTGATGTCTTAAATTTTGACAGTTAGTAAATTGCGTTTAACTTGAAACAATGTGTATGTGCTGCGAATATGAAAACTTCAACAACTTTTGCTATTTGGCTGCTTCCAGCGTATAAAAAATTGCCTGAATTAGCTGTTTTGCGGTGGATTGGTAGTTATATAAGAACATACTCAAAAATGTCGCATAGCACTTGTTCGTTGTCTAGAAAAGTAGAAGTTGAGACTGTCAGGAATTGTGCCTCTTCCGATATGGTAACCCTAACATAGATGCAAAGGCCCAAGAAAAGTTTCAGCGCTCAATATGAAAAGAGCGTTTCAATTCTAATCAAGATCAAGGCCCAGCAACGCACAAAACGCGACTGTCGCATCCACGACGGTTGTCTGCGTTTTATTTATATCCACGCTTTCCGCAAATGTTTCCTTTTATTCAAAATCAGGTCGGGCAATTCTGACCGCAATGGTCACAAAACTGTGTAGAAGCCAGATACACAGGTTGCAGACACCGGTCCAAGCACACAAATTACCCTGTATCAAGCAGTCAATCTATCGGTTTTGGAGAGATGGTCAATGATCACGAAAAGGTGAACGGAACCAGTTGATATAACAGATTGCTTTTAAGCATAAGCGTTGAACGGAATTAATTTGTACTTTGTCAACGGCCGCTGCAACCATTTACACAAGATCTGTTGAAACAGCCTACTGAGCCGTAAAAATGCCGTTGACCTGTTCGTATGCTCTTGACAGGGCGAACGCCTGTCGTTGACTGTAGAGTAGTTGGTCGGTATGGCCTTGTTTAGGTAAACAGTTTAGCGCTGCCATGGAGTAGCGCGCATGAGCGCAACACTTCGTTGAAGTATCTGAGGCCAAAGGCGCTGTGATGTAATGCGGCTGGAACTGACGTGGCAGGAAGCGCGTCACTTAAAGAATCGCAGCGCGCGTTTTTTACCAGATAAGGGATGACCATCAACAAAAGTAGCTGTGTGCCTTTGCAACGGCCGTGCGATTGTTGAAAACGAGATTTTAAGTCTGCTTGCTTCGTTTGAAGTGTTTTGGGTGAATGGAAATAGCGAAGCGTGCCAATCAGCTCAATTGCACAACCATAGCTTCGCGTGCCCCGCAATTGTTTATGGCAACATCCTACGCACCTGTCATTCTGCGAGCAACGGCTTGGGGTAATTATCAAAAAATGGTGGTGACAATCTTTTAACAGGAACGTCCACAGGCCAAGGTCAGAATCATCGCTTTGAAAACGTCGCAATCAAAAGTACGGTGCGAGAACATTGATAGGCAAGAAATAGAAGAATAACCACGCCAACTTCGGAAACTGTGGGCACGTCGTCATGGTGACCAAAAAGGAAAAGTTAAATGCAAACAAGTACGCGACCGAAACCACAACGTTTTTAGATTTGCAAAATGAAACTGAATCTAGAACAGCTTCAAGGCAGATACCGGTCAATCCGCATTAAAGCACGCGTCTGGTTCCGGGGCTCACGGTGCAGGGAACAAGCTGATCGCTACTCGGAAACAATATTTGTACCCCCTGGTACTCAGCACGCGCCGAGTGAGTGAGTGAAACGTCAACTCGACCTTCCTATTGCAAAACGTCATTGCAATCCGCAAACCAGTATATGGAGAAGTACATACACCGAAGAATCGGTACAGAAAGGGAAGCAATGTACGACAATTAGATTGACGAAAATGTCCAAGTGTATCAAATGGAACTTTGATAGCAAAAGCTACACAGCTCGTCTGATTTGCATTAAGATGAAGACTATATTCTATATTCTCAAAACATCTACGCCAGTCAATTGGGTGCACCACTCGGCTTAAGAAACTTGGACGAAATGGAAGAGTGCGAAAACGGGCTCCTGAAGAGACACCAGCTTGCCACACCACTGAAGCACATGGCATGTGTTGAACACATGCTGCCAATACCCAGGCTGCTGTCGAATTTAAGCCTCGCAATCCACAAAATGGACCGGGCGGCTACCAACACGCCATTATAACCAACGGACATCACCAGGGGATTTGCCCTTAAGACTGGAAATCAACATCAGGCTATTGCTGGTGGACACTGACTGGTAGAAAGAGGTATAGACGGTTTTGCACATTAACAGCAAGGAATATCGCGCGGGGTCTGCATAACATCACCAACTCCAGCAACATACCGAAAACTTTAGCGAAAAGTGTGGAATGTCTATACTGGTACAACTGCCAACCAAACCAGTAACTGCTACTAAAAAATTCTCTCTTTACCAAACTAGCTGGAGGTTTGATCGACAATAGATTGTAATTTATGGTTTTCGGCTTTCGACGAGTGCAGCACTCGAAAGAGCGGTTGGGTCTGGAAGCGTCGTCGAATATCTGGTCACCGGTGCTGACGTTACCAAAGCGAGCGGGGGTCTAAACAAACTGGCAAACTAATATTTGCAAACAAGTCTGTAGCCGATGTATTCTTGTACCGGTAAAAAAGGACCCAATGTTGACACCGGAAAAGCTACATCAGTTCCGGTTGCTATTAAAGATGTGTTATATACACGTCAACTTCGATGAAATCACACAACACATACGCAATTCTGCTTCCTGCAGATTGCGTCAACGAGAACAAAAAGACACGGATGGTGGGGCGTCAAAGATTTGCAAACGTTTTGCAACGAAAACGTTTCCCAATCTGCTTCAAATGCAGCTGGATCATCAAACTGATTGCTGTGAGCAAACCAACAACATTTCTATTTGTCAAGGGCAGCGGTCACGAGTTTGACCACATGGTGATTTCAAACGCCACCGCTGCGGCAGAGGTATGGCAGCTCGCACCCTTCACACGCGAATACCGTTGCAAATGCGCAACAAGCGACACTCCAGCGGGGTTTGCTGATGATGATGACGGATGACGCACTAGGCTTGTTTCCACAACAAAAACAACGCTGTGCAGGGCCTTCGAAGTACATGGCACACTGTCAACACAAATGATGAAGAAGCGTTGTCGGGTACCCTTTTTTGCGTTGAAGTTTGCGGTTGTGCAGGTAGCTCACGAGCGTTTGTGAAGAATTAAAAACAGGATTATTCCACAAGCATAGCAGTTTTCACGATGCACCTAGGAACACTAGTCTTGCGATAAAGGTTAATTTTAGAAAAGATCGCAAGGGAATGTAGTAAAAGGGCGCCGAACTCATTCTGGTCCACAAGGGCTGCTACTGGTAAAAGTGTAGAAATGCTTGCTCAGTATTTCCGGAACTATTACGAACGGTCCCTTGGGAACAGGGTTTCACGTCGGAAAACTCACGATAGTTAGCTGATGTATACGGGATATCTTACAATAGAACGTTTGTGTAATGTGCACATTGAAACATATGCGATATCCTCAATGCCACACGAATATTGTTCATATCCAACAGACAATTAATCAAGCATTGCTTTGCGTATCCCTGTTACTTGATGTCCTCTCAGCTGAGTTTATTTTTTCGGTCACTTTCCAGTCACAGGCCGAAATGTTTTTGAAATGACTAAAAAAATTAAGCCAATTGCCAATTCGGTCATAATGTTTGAAAAGGTAGGCTGGTGAATACTGTTATGGCGAGTTTTGATACTGTTATGGGACAAATGATCAAAATGTCTCAGCGGAAAAAGAAACGCAGTCTCTCAGTCAGCCTAGGTTTGAGAAATCCTGCACCGGACAGTTTAACATGGGTACCAACATACTTCAATTCGCAAAACGCGACTGGNGTGGATTTCCAGATAAAGGGAGTCTGCAGAGGTCAGGAGAAGCTCCCAACAGAAAAGCTGAAACGAGAAAGCGCGTGGCAACAAACAAACCTGAACTTGCGCGGCGGCGCGATTGGCTTCGGTCGACGGCGCGACGTTGGGCGGAGTGCTGAGGTACATGTCCAGAAACTCGTCGTCGTCCAAGTTGTAGAAGTCCTTCCAGCTTTTGTGCTTGCTCAGCATCTTGTGCATGTCGCTGATGTCGTCGACGCTGGTCGAGTGCGACGCGTAGCGCTGGTACATCAGGGCGGCGCGAAAGCGCACTTGGTCCACGATGGAACT
>JGI24022J15233_10008970_pt1 | contig 11229 bp, 5 predicted proteins | sample Ectturendosymbi2_FD_15233 | JGI IMG/M metagenome (IMG submission 15233)
CTTTTTTCTGTAAAATTAAAAGACTAACTTCTGCATGATCAGATTTTGGAAAAGTGAGAGATGAACGTGCATTTACATCGATTAAAAACAAGTTTCCATATTCCTGGAAAGTGCAAGTAGGGTTTATGAATCCATCTGAAAAGAATTATCACTTTAAGTAACTAATACAGCTGAAGGTCGGAGTCGGAGTTGGAGTCGGATAATCAAACTTACCAGGAGTCGGAGTCGGATGACGGGACTTCTGACTCCACAGCCCTGGTTATAAGTCTGGACAGGTTTTTCGGGTCAGGCTCAGGCTTAAGTTTGTCAAAATATTTTGGGCCAGCATACAAAATTTTTTTGTAACATTATAAGAGTAATGATTTTTTCTTTCGTCACCTACATTTGTTGTGCTCACCATGGTAGCTTCTGTGAGTGAAGTGATTGTGACTTTTTTCAGCTAATTCTGTTTGTAAACACAGCTGCGTTCTTTTATTGTCTGCTCGGATTAGTCTCATACTCTTTTTGAGAAGGCGACAGCGGTGAAAAAATTAGCACATTGCATCAACAAGATCAATCACTCACGCGATTCTTGGCTTGTTTTAAGAAGCCTACAAGCTGGCTTTTCATGTCTGCAGCGTTATCCTACAAAGTTTCTTTTATGTCTATAATACGATTGTAGCTTGTTTTGTTATAGTTTCTGTTTTTCTTGAGAAACATTATATTCCGCAGTATTATCGTTGACTAATATGCTACGTTTGTTTCAGATTATGCCAATGGTTTGGACAAGGTGGTTGTTTTTTCAGTGTGATAAACCGTGTACCTGCAACTACACCTGCACACAACATTTTTTGTTACTCCGCAGTTCTGCATACAGGGACGCCGGAACTGGGGTACATTATGGGAGCATTGCCCCTCCTGCCCTTTGAAAGGGTGGGCAACGACGGCATAGGTACCCTTACATAACAGTATCATAAGTAATATCATAATTTATCAAGATCGTCTTCAAACAAATTTATTGCAGCTATTTGCGCAAACAAAATTCAGAATGGTTTTCTATAATTTCTGCTACATGTCAACATTGTTACTGAACATGTAAATGCAAAAAGAGTGACTATTATGGGTGTGCTTTTGCACTGATCTCAAGCAAACAGTTTTGAACTTACGGTACATCAAAACATGGGCGTCCGCAGGGTGGTTGAAAAGGGCATTTCCCTTCCTTGGAAATTGGGACTAAGAACTAAATTTTCTAGAAAACTTGACGTCAGCAACTCAATTCTGATTAATTGATTTATTTCTTGCAATGACAGTTTATTAGCCGGTACGACAACTCACACTGCACAACGCAGGACCTCTGAGAGAAATTTTACCAGGGGGTACGAAAACCGATACCGGGCCCCCTACCTTCTGGGTGCTGGTCGAAACTTCTATAGCTTGTTTGTATACTAATCAGAATATAGATAAAATAGCTACTATGCTAAGACTTTCAAATATAGCTACCAGCCCTGCGGTCGAAGAAAGTGACCATCAATTTTGGGTTTGATTACGGAAAAACTTAGCGTGAGTACTTTCATCCTACCGGGCCCGCGTTCGATGTACTTCTTGTACCCTCTCTCGCAGGCCCTGTGCACAAGAGCCAGGTTCACTGTTCTGGTGTCATGCAGTGGTGAGGTTGCAGTTCACTCATGGCCGCTCCTTTGCCCGCAGGGGCAGCTGGTTGTCAAACTTGCGAGTGGATTGTTTTACTGTTGGTCTTTATCGTGTAACAATAACATGGCAACAAATCTTCTAAAATTCACTTCAAGTTACGGTATTAGGCCGTTTGCCGCATGTGACTGTTGAACGCAGTCACCTCGGCAAGTGACGCAGCGAGACAATGACTGCTGATAACGGTAAGGAGGGACGCCGGAGAGCGGCGGCACTGCCCCCTGACCTTTCAAACGAGGGACAACTGGGACAAAGGTGTCTTTTTCATAACAACATTATAGGTAACTTTATGGTTTATCACGATCGAATTGAGATGCATTTTATATAGTTTCTTTTGTTATTTTTGAGGTCAACATTCTTGGTAAACTGTAGCAAGCATAATTGGTAGCGATTTTTTTTGTTTTTCATAAGTTTCCATTGCCCTCAACATTATACTGCCTCCCTGCCCTACCGACATTCCGGCGTCCCTGATCGCAATCAGAGCAACAGGAATTGATCGTGATTGACTCACCAAAGCATCAGGAAACGCCTGATGAATTTGTTCCCAGAAGAAAAACACAGGAGCATCCGTTATAGCGTCAACGTCTTCGTACATTGTTTTAAAATCTTCGACACTACCTCCGTGGATTAACATCCTGTTCCAGTCTTTGCCATGATACCAGAAATGTTCCATGAAATCAAAGACCTTGTACCCGAGCAAAGATAAAGCATTTGACATTGTCTTTATCCCTGTTTTTGGATATCCAGCCAAAATCACTTTCATTATTGAGTTAAATCTTGATACAGGGTTGTTTAATATTTGCTTGCCCGTTCTGGATTTCAAAGCATAACTGACATGCACAAAATGTTTTGAAAACTGTGTGATAACGTTTTCTGATTGGTTAATTAATATATCGCCATGCATGGAAAATGCCCACTAACATTACACTTGGTTATCCGGTTTATCCCACTGCAATAAAGCTTGATCTCTTGCTTTTTGTTCTTCCACCTTTCAGGTCGATAAATGATTGCTGCTATGCGTCGAGGTTTAAGTTCTTACTCAACCACAGAAATGCTTGCCGTGAACGTGCCTGAATTAAATCGACAACGCGTTTTAAGATGTTTCCTGTTGCTTTTTTTCCAATGTAGCATTCCCAAAGGTAATCCCACAGTCGATAACATGTTCTACAAGTGAAAATCCCTCTCTTTTTACAATCACTTTTACTTTGGTTGGGTTTGTGCGGGCAACAGTGGGTACGCGACTTTTCGGTCTGGCCTATTCGGTCTGAGCCGTTTCGGTCTGGGCCGTTTCGTTCTGAGATGTTTCGGTCTGGGGACATTTCGGTCAGACTATGAAGCCTTGCAGAAATCTTACATGTGCACATTTTAATGCAAACATACTTATAACTTCTCAACGAGAAGTTTTATTAAGCATACTAACTTCTCAACGAGAAGTTTTATTAACAAAGAATTACAAACATGATCCAAGATCCAACAGTTTATCAGCATCAACATATGATTTTCATTATTATCAGCAAGCAAATAAAATAATTATCGATATTTTGCAATTAAATACAAATTCTTCAAAGTCATAATAACAATTCAGATATAATCGTAATGGTAACTCCTCAAAGGGAGTTGGCATAACACAAGCTACAGTGACAATTCGCCTGCCTATAAGCATTTAAATTAACGAATGTAATAAGTTGTTTATGTACAAAAATGTCGTGACCGAAATGTCCCCAGACCGAAACGGCCAGACCGAAATGTCCCGTGACCGAAAGGGCCCAGACCGAAACGGCTCAGACCGAAACGGCTCAGACCGAATCGGCCAGACCGAAAAGTTTTGTTCCGGACAACAGTCCTAGGAGATCTAGACTTGGCTCACGATTTTCAGCAATCTGTGGTAGATATGCTGGCTCCATATCAAGACAGAACCAAATCAGGTCGGAAATGTAATTACGCTATTTGGTCCTACATTGGCCTCTTGATGGTTTCCTCTTGGGTAAAGTTAGCAGGAAATACCTCACCAATTTTTCTTTGGGCATTATGGTCACCTTGCCGAAACGCCGAAACTGTGTTTAATGGTTCCCTTTATTCCGCAAAGGAAATGTTTCGAGATTTAGGGATTTATGATTTTAACAGTTGTGCACTTCATCGTGAAGTGTCACACCATGAATTTTTCGCAAAAAAACCGTCTTTAGGACAGCATTCTTGTAGTCTTGGCCAAGCGCTCATAACCATATAGGTGAGTTCTTGCAGAAAGATTCTTCCATTGTCATTTAGGTTTGCAACAGCTAGTGAAAATCTTCATGTATATTCCACTCGAATTTTCCCACTATGACTGTGCGCAAACTTTTCTTTCAAATAGTTTCTGAAAAAAACTTTGCTTTCGCAATTCCTCAGATTTGAGATCTTAATCACATTTTTCATAAAACTCATATGAATACATCATTATTAATATATTAGTAAACTTCTTTTCAAACAATCCCACCCAAAACAAAACAAACACTGCTCTTATGTATTCTCTTTCTCCACTTAGAGTAGGCTTATAACCTGTATTTGGCATTTCACTTCGATGCAAGGAATGTCAGGATTTCCCTAAATCATGTCAGAAGATTGCTACTCTGACCACATTCTGCCACTAATATCAAAGATTGCTATAGTTCCCAGAACAAAACAAAAGCCTTTGCCTCTTCATCGGCTGGCGAAGATAACTTATTAAGACTTCCTCGTTGCATCTGTTCCAACACACTTTCTCTTTGTCAGTGCCTGTTGTGTCATGTTTGTGATATTTTGCTTTGTCAATAAGTATACGGCCATTCACATTGACAGAATCTAGTTTCCGAAACCTCATGAGCAAGCTACTATCATTCCGATGAGCGATAGCTTTTTCGAGACTGCAACATCGACGTTAGAAGGAGCGATGTTTCCTTCACTGTAAGACCTTCAGTATTTCAGAAGCGATACGCTTGCCCTCTTTCGTCATTTAGTCGACCCTGTACAAACCTTTGAATTTAGAACTTGCGTTTCGTGTTCTGTTGCTTTTGTACACGATACGCTCCATCAAAAAACATTTCTCACAGCTAACGCGCCTTAACTGATTGTTAAAAAAGTGTCGGGAAAGCATTCTATTCTCAACCAGACAAGATTTTTGTACTTGTTTGTCGCAATCGACGCTTGCTGGGAACACACAACTCTAAATTTTAAACCCACATTTATAAGCTCAATCCATTCGCAAGAACACCAAAGATCCAAACCATCCCCTCAGCCGCTGCTGAAGCAAATCTCTTCAAGCATTGAATGACTTCCTGTCACCCGCTCACTTGATTTCGCCTGCGAAACAAACAATCTCATTTTCTGCCACCGCTGTGATGGATCGATTTGCTTGAAAGGCGGAAATTTCGATATGAAACCAAATTTACTTTTATCCTTGAGGATTTCACAAAAGGAAAAATATAGATAATAATAAAAAAGAGTTTCCAATAGCTACAGCGCCAAAAAGTGTTCGTAAAATAACAAGTTGTCTGCAGTTTTAACTGAGGAGCAGCTGTTTAAGAACTTTTGCTGGTTATTTATCAGTAATTTGTTAGGATCTAACAAAGTCCTGAAATGCGTCTTCCTTATACACATTTAGCTTTCTTAGCATGCAATGAAGTTAACTCATTTGCTTGTAAAAACTGCACTTTCATTGCTCACTCTTTCTTGAACCGGATTAGATTTTTGTCATTGATACACAGCCTTATCCTGGCAAAAAAGGAGACAGTCGTGTTGGCAAACAAAGTCATCAGCGTCTGTTGTGTAAACGTTGTTTCATTGCCCTGGCTAAACAAACTCGGTGTGTGGGTAGTGAGCTGCAATATAGTTGGTTTGAAAAGCCAAAGTTCAAAGCATATATGCAGTTCTTAGAAGAATTTAGCAACTGTATAAAAAATCGGACTTACTGGAGAAAAGTTGAATCCGATTGTGCAATGTAGCTTACACGTTAAAACTGACATTGACGTTACGTAATGGGGATAATCTGATTTTCAGCTCCAGCTGAAATAAATATTTTTCCCGGTATGTTGTGCTGGTGCTTCAGGTTCCCGGGTCGGCCAACAATACGTTCAATATTTTGAAAAGAAGCCAGTGACTATGACACTCTCGCGTTCCGTTTCTAAATTTCCTTCTATACAAAAATTTTGGTAAAATCGTAATGGTCGTACAGTGCAAGCAGTGGCGTGCAGAGGACTAGTGTTTCCCGGGGCGACTGCTTGATATGACCTCCCCTACCAAATTTTAGCATTGAGCAGAGACATTCGAATTTAGAACTTGCGTTTTGTGTTCTGTTGCTTTTCTACACGATACGCTCCAACAAAAACATTTCTCACAGCTAACGCGCCTTAACTGATTGTTAAAAAATTGTCGGGAAAGCATTCTATTCTCAACCAGACAAGATTTTTGTACTTGTTTGTCGCAACCGACGCTTGCTGGGAACACACAACTCTAAATTTTAAGCACCACATTTATAAGCTCAATCCATTCGCAAGAACACCAAAGATCCAAACCATCCGCTCAGCCGCTGCTGAAGCAAATCTCTTCAAGCATTGAATGACTTCCTGTCACCCGCTCACTTGATTTCGCCCGCGAAACAAACAATCTGATTTTCTGGCATTCAAGTCTCAGGGCAAAAATATATCCCATCTTTGTTTCCGCAGTGTTCTTGGTCAATGGTAAGGCTTGGCAAGAACGCGCACAGCAAACAGAGAAAAGCCACTCCCACACAAACTCTGTAGTTTCACGTCACGTTTATGTGCATGCCCAGCTAGCTCTGCATCTATACAGTGTATTTTTTCAAATATGGTTTGTTATGGTCCAACATCAGAAACAGCGTGGTTGTGGAGAAGGCAGAAAAATTGATTAAAATATACCGATTTTACAGAGATGAAGAAGACGACCAGTAGAATTTCGTCAAACTGTTCGAATTATTCTTCTCTTTTTTCATGTCCTTCACATTTCGTTGCTGTTCGTTTTGTTTCATTAAAAAAATGTACAGTTAACTGTACAACTGTACTGCTTATTTTATTTTTTACTTCATAGTACATTTTTCAAAGGAAAAGTAAAGAGGGGGGTTTTTGATTGGTTTTATTGTGTTTTTATAATGGGATTTTTCAAAAAAGCTAGTGTTTTTTTGGTTGGGTCCAACTACATCAATACTGAATACAATTATGGACGTTTAATTGAATTTCTGAGCCAAATTTCAAAACATTACTAGCAACCGTATTTGATTTTATGATGCATCACTAGATCCTCGTTACGTTTTTGTGCTACTACAGTCCCACACCTGTGCTTGCAGTATGTGCTTCGTTTCGAGTGTCGTCATTAATTGGCATTTCAGGCGGATTGATCATGACGGCTCACACAAGCGCGCATCTTTTCTTTCCCCTTAGAAATTGCGCATATAGCAGCCACATAATAAAAACAAAATTGTTCTTGCGTACTTCATGCGCATTCTCAATTCTTGTGTATAGTTTAGCAAGTTTCAAACTGTCAACCCTGGGTGTCTGCCATCCCAGCCATATACCTTCTGATCGATTGCTATACGACGAAACATTCGCACAGACTTGTATTTTTGCAGTTGTGAACTGGCCTGACGTAACACTAAGCCTGTTCTTCTCCCGTGTTTTAACGCGTTGCCGGATATTTTTGCTGTCATGAACGGCTCCGTTTTAGTTGACCGCTATAATTTATGTTCATTACAGTGACACATTGCAGCGTACCACAACGAGCAAAGAGTGACCGCAGAATAATATGAACAGGGACGCCGGAGAATGGAAGCATGGCGAGGCATTTCCCCTTCTGCCCTTTCAAAAGAGTGGCAACGGGAGAGGAGGTGCCTTTTCATCATAAGTGTAGGAGCAGGCAAATTTTGGAAGTGCGAAGGATTTTGCCCGATTCTCCCCAAACTTGCCGAAAAGTTTTTTGTGCAACTTTGCCTGCAAATTTTCTCCCACAAAGATCATGAAGACCTCTTTTTGGTGTAACCTCCAAAATAACGCTTTCATGTTTTTTTATGCAAACCGTGGATCCCACTGCATGAAGTCAAACAACGTTGGACGCCATTTTTACCAGGATTTTCAGGGCTTTTGCCCAGATTTTCAGCAAATCAAAACTTTTTGGGAAGCGCTTGCAACCCATGCAGCCCCAGCTCTAACACCACTGCTTTTCAAACAAATTTATTGCCGCTATTGCGATTGGAAAGCCCGAACGGCAAGTGCGCAAGAAGTTTTCAATAGGAGGGCTTTGCGTCTGTTCATGGGGGCTTCACATTCTGAAATTTGATAAAAACTCCACCGATTTATGGTGCTTCATTATGCAATTTAGGGAGGTGGAGCTTTGTTTGGAGGGGCTAAGCCCACAAATCCCCCCTGTGGCGACGCGACTGCTTCTCTACCGCTGCTCTGGCGTCCCTGAACATACATGTTGTGTGAACAAACTTCGCCAAAACGTTGGCTTGCAAAGGTGAATATGACGTCATATTGTGACGTCACAAACAGCGTTTATCCAATAACAACCACCACCATACGCCACTGCTCAATAGTAGAATTTGGTAGGGGGCATCCAATCAAGAAGTCGCCCCGGACATTACCAGACCTCTGCACCCCCACTGGCGCAGGACCTCAGCGTCTCATTTCTTGAGTCACTCCGAAGGCGAAATTGTAATTTCTGCTGGAAAAACGAAGATAATTTTCTTTGTAGAAGCCGTTGCTTCTGCAAAGAAAATCATGGTTATGCGTTGATGGGGGCCCGAAACGTAGGTAAAAGGAAAGTTTTGAAAACTATTTTTAAAGAGAAAAACTTTAGTCAGGAAAACATGATCTGATCTTGTCGCTTACTTGCTCATTCCTTGGCAGAATGCAAACTATCGAACAATGCTAGTGCGCGTCGTGAAGCTTTCTTGATCTTGAGGGAAAGAAAAAACTGTTTATGTTCGGACTTTTTTTAACTTCCAGCTCTTTTCGCTACTTCGGATTCACGTTTCTGTTGCAGAAAACAAACGGATAGGAGATAGTCTTGAAAGCAGCTAGAAAAACTGAATGTGCTTGATCGTATGCTATCCGATAGCGGCCATCACTTCTCGTGGTCAACAAAGTGCACGATTTGAAAGTAAAAAGATCGATTTTATTGTTTCTTTTGTATGGTAGCATGGCTTGAAGAATATGTTTCAACGGTTCACGTTCCTTTGACAAAAAAAACGCAAAAGAAAAGCCGCAGTAAAAACTTCAGGCCTCTTGACACTTTAGTTGAACTTTTATCGAAGCGACGAAGCGATTTCAAATGAGCAAAAAAACTGGGTCTAGTTTTCGATTCGTTTATCCTTTGGAAGTAACTTGTAGACTGTGCACTGTGCACATGCAGAGTATGTCACTTACACTTTCATTAAAAACAGGAAGTTCTTTATCATTCATTGTTCGAAATGTGAGGCTGGCGACTGAACTGACTCGAAGTCGGAAAACAGTCGAAATGTAATTTTTAAAAATGGCCCAAAGTCATCTGTTGCATACTGCAGCTTTTCTTGCACTACTAAAATAAATTTTTATCTTTTAACCATTAGCACTTCCACAGAATATACAGCTTAAACTGTAATTGCGTTACATCATTTTAGTGGTAGGCTGCACCAGCAACAATATTAAAAACCGTAACTATAAGTTATTACATCCACTATTATTTTCAAACGAAACACTCAAAGCTATGGTAAGAAACAAGTTGGTATTATCACTTTTAGAAAGTGCTATAGTGTTATTCTTTTCTTGTTTAATATGACAAAAATAAGCATTGAAACACTAAGTCGAGCGCAGACCAGATCAATCGATTCGAAAAGATAGTACTGAGTTGATGTCATAATTCAATTTTAATTAATGCACCTGCTTGTTTTAAATCAATGTTGTAAGAGCTAAAAATATAACCATAAAAATTTATGAATGTTCATAATCCTGAAATTGTTGTGAAAATAAGTTTGGATGAACAAATTTTCGTTCATAAAACTTAAGCAATGACAAAAAAATCACAATAAAGTTTTTCATAACGTCAAAAATTGTTTCATCATTTACAGTCAGTATTTACAGCCCCCTGTTTTGGTATGCAGCAACAAAAAAGACTCCTTAATTTTAAGTATGAAAAAACAGGTATAGGAAACGATTTTTACCAATGAGTGACTAACTCACAAAAGATGTACAGCATGTAAGTGGTAGGCAGTGCGAAGCCTTTCCCTGTCGTTAAATTATTATACGTTTATTTTGCAAACCAGTCTGGTGCTCTTTTGACACTTTGCGGAGTTTTTTGACACATCGTGCCTTCAGTTGTGAGGTTTGCTTTATAACATCTAGCCACGAGTAATCTTACCAAAACTATTCCAGCTGGATGAATCTCAAGCGTTTCCAGAAGCTTCTACGCAAACTTCAGACCAAACCCATGGTCCAGTTGAGACGTTTTTTGCGCCGAGTCCAAACTTCCAATATAAGTCTTTGATGCTGTGCTATATCTGAATGAAGCAAAACGTAAAAAACGACCCTGGTCATCAGATAAAGCAAAGCCGGAACCTTAACTAGCAAAGTCTTTCAATACTGACATGTACAGTGAAACGTCTAATGTTCGCATTAAGACCTTGCACTCGAGTGGTGCTGGAAAAGATGAACTACAGCCCTGTGGTATTACAAATGATTTTGAAATCTTCTTTGTTTTTTAATTCCAATACCTACGGCAATGGCTTCCTTGTCCATTTTTTAGTAAATACATAAATTGCGAATCGCTTCCATCTTTACCAGTGACTACTTTCACGGAAAATTGGAGAAGACATTGAAACCGAAAAAGCTTGGGCTTAACTACTGCACACAAGAAAACACAAATGTTTGCTTCTGATTGAAACCTTGCAAACAGATTGTGCAGTAGTTCGAATTATGCAATAGTCAAATGAATTGACTATTGCGGTGGAATGGCACTCCGGGTATTAAATTAAATACTGATTTAGACAATCTTGCACTGGTTTAGCTCTTTTTTATCTGAAGGTAGGTCTTCAAATATTTCAATGATAGTGTTTTGATAACCTTCATCTTTTTTCGAACATACAACGCTGTTGCAACGGCACCGAGATGAAAAACAGTTGGTCATTACCTAACGCAGGGGTTCCCAAACTTACTCTGGCCATTTACCCCTTCAGCATTTTGATAGATGAGCATGTACTCCTAAAATTTCTTATGACATAAAGGCTGAGGAAAATACCAAAAACATATTTACCAAGCATATAATCAATTTTCAACAATAATATTCATCATGGGCGTCCACAGGGGGGGGAAACGAGCACTTACCCCCTTGGAAATGTGGACTAAGAATCAAAAGCTTCTAGAAAACAGGACGTCAGCATCTTAATTCCGATGTATTTATATAATTCTTGCATTGACAGTTTTTTTGCCGGTATGACACTCATACTGCACAACATCCAGAGGCAGGTTGCGAAACTTGCGACGGATTGTTCTATCGTTGGTCTCTATTGTGTAACAATAACATGGCAACAAATCTTCAAAGATT
>JGI24022J15233_10008971_pt1 | contig 11228 bp, 6 predicted proteins | sample Ectturendosymbi2_FD_15233 | JGI IMG/M metagenome (IMG submission 15233)
ATATTGATTAACATAAAACAAACCTCATTGCGATATCTCATCATTTCATTTTTTAATAATTTTTTTAAATTGTAAAGAGACTTTATGGACACCCTGTACATGTATTTCCACTATTAGTCCATCAAGACTTTTTAAACTTGATCATTCAGTGTGGTGCATGATTTTCTGGAGTGGTTTCATGATACAAATGAAAAATTCATCTTTTCCTTAAAATGCTATGGTGAAAATCTTAAATTTTGTGGATAGTTTCCGCAATTTTGTTCAGCTGGAGGTACTTGGTTTTGCCCATCTATTAGTTTCTAATTCATGTAATTTACCAGTATTGTGGCAGAAGCTCAATCCTTGGCACATCGCCACTGTACTTCCCAACAAGTTAGCTTGTGTCTAGATTTACCTGGTTTTCAAAGATAAAGTTGGCTTGTGTTGTTACAGCCATGTTAGAGCTGGGTGAATAAGCAAATAATGTTAAGTTCCTCATTATAGCGAATCACTGCTTCTAACAGAATTTTAAGTGCATTGAATAAGGCCAATAATGCACACCTGAAAGTGCTTTTTAGCACCTGGTTTTTTAAATGTTATTCCTCAGCACATTTATGAAACGCAATACAAAGCCAATCATTCACTTCAGATAGCAGTTTATTCCTGGAATTTTTCCAGAGCAGACAGATAGTATTATCTGTTGTCATTTTCACTAATCACTAGGGTAAACCAATTTTTTGACATGAAAAGTTAAATTTTGACTTTATAATTTAAAAAGCTTTTACTTTATTTTGACCTATACACTTTCTGCATTTGCAATTGCAAAATAATTCAACCTTAGGTGTTGAGGTTAACCAAGAAGCATATTCATTCATGCACTATACTTCAAAATTCAAAAAATGGTTGTTTAGCTTTGGTGGTGATATATTGACAAGTACCTTAATAACTACAGTAGAGACAAATCTGAGAACAAAGTTTAAACACTATGCATAATGGATTGAGTAATTACCAAACCAAGTACTGTAAGACCACGTTTCTTGCATTACCACACCTATCCCGCATACTATACAATCATCTAGTAGTGGGCAAAACAACATTATTACGTAAGAGGTCGCAACAAATCCATTATTACAGAATTGCAACTAAACTTTGCAAAAGCATATAAAAATTGCAACTAAACTTGCAAAAGCATATCAATATAAGAGAAAAAACTGCGTTGCAAGAAAATTTTGACCCAACCATAAATTGACTTTTTTTGACCTAATACCTTGGGATTCCCTCATGGTATGAGCGTGGCGTGAAATTTGGTTTGTGGGTGTTTCATTAGCTTTGAAAAAGGCAGAAAATTTTGGACTTTATTGACTTTTAGTTGCCCTGCTGATCACAGAGCATTCAGACTTCTGTTTGTATGATGTATATGGTCTGTCCACACAAGCAGTTTTCTCCCATTGACATTACTGCATGGGGTTTGGAATAAAAGGACCAGACTTTTTGATAATGTAGTTGTTCAGTAAATAATTAAGCTGTATGTTATTAAAAAAAGATCTTTATTTCAAGCATATTTCGAATGATTTCTGTTAATTTTACAGTTAATAGCCAAAGGTTACTGGTGGATTAACGTGTGGAAAAATTGTGCCAAATACGGACTAGTTTTCCTTGTTCCAGTGTTGAATTAAAGAAAAATGCACATATTTGCAGATAAGGATTCTCACCACAGCCAGCTTGAGAAGCTGCCTGCCCAAGAAACCACATTAAGTGTTGCACAAAAGGTATTTCTATTTCCTTCTGTCTGCTTCTTGTGTTTCGCTCATTTTCCTATAAGATGAGTTTAATTTTGTTTGAAATGGTTGCATAATATTGCCTACAAAAATATATATAACACTGGGTGATATGAGAGTTGGTTTATCAAGTTCATTACCTGATTTAATTTTTATTTTCAGAGAATGCACACATCGTGCAGCTTAGATTCTTTGTACTTTTTAGTTCAGGCTGTAATATTTAATGCTGGCAACTCTATTTTGTCAGCTTTTATTAAATATTAAGTTGGCAGCTATGTTGTACTTAGTGCATCTGCCATTTTGCAGTATCTGGCAATAGTGTTTTTTATTTGTGAGTACTTGTTCTAAGACTATCATTGTTCATAGGTTGCAGGCACAAGCAGTACTTTCAATTCTGTTCCTGGTAGTGACCCCTCTGCTACAGGATCGCATTCTCAATCTGATGTTTCAATAGCAACAACCACAAACACCCCACACAAAAGTAAGCTTGTGCTAAACACAAAAAATTCAAGTATTTCATACCAAGTGGTCTGTTACTTTGCATCTTTGTGAATTCTAATTGCCCTTTCTCAGTGTCAAGCCGTCATAGACTCGTTCATCGTTGCTTCAATTTTGACAAATTGTCCGTGAAAGCTAATTATTTTCCATAGTTTGTGCTTTCACAAATGCATCAAGTTTTCTATGACTGATGTTGCTTTTGTGTCATCAGTGTGTTAGCGGTAAAGGACCTAAACTGGGTAGGTGCACCAGTCAGAACAAAACCAAGTTTCTCCAGGTGTGAGTTGTTTCATCTGATGTATACGTACGTTTTCGTGTGCTTTGTCTAAGTTGTTTATTGTATGAAGTTGATTAGACATGACGTGGGAAAGTCTCAATTTGCAATAGAATTCCGTTTGAAGAAGTCATTAGTACTTGGTAAATGCGAGTACGTAGGAAACCTGGGTAGAACACTGAATGTAAATTCCTGTTCTAACAAATTTAATACTATATCTCTCATCGCTTTGTGCTATGTTGCAAGCATTAAGCAATCACTGACCCGCGCAAAATCTGCCTGAAAGCCCGTCATCTACTCTTGAATTGCTATCGCGTTTTGTACGCGCTCCACGAATGTGTGAGCCCGCGGCTGGTTATATTTATGAGGTAACTAACCCGTTCTACATTTGAGATGGTCTATGCCAGGTCCTCTCACTTTTAAATGAACGCGTGATGTCTGTATACCTGTTATAGACGATGTTAATTGTCTGTTACAATCGCTGCTCAGGATCACCTACTTGTGCAAATGTTGTTGACGGTTGCAATAACTATGAGCTGTTACAGGAGGTGACTCCGGGAATTCAGCCCTTTTTCAACTGTGGAGTTCAAAGCCGTCTTCGAGTCAGCAGCAAGCTACACTAACTGATGAAAAACAACCCCAGTTTATTCCATCCCTTCTTTTGTCCCCGCACAAGCGAAACGCATTCAAAGACGCAAATGAAAGTTCTTTCTATACTGGCAAAGTGCAGTATGGAGGGGCCTTAAACGTTTCACGAACGGTTAATTACACGTCACCATATTCGGTAAGATTTGTTGTACTGAAAGATTGTTTGTGCAAATGTTAATCGTTTTGTTTATCATCTATTTTCTTAGGGCAGTTGTTAGCGAATTATCCGTGAACATGCTCGCCTGAAAGGCAACCTGACTGGTCACATTGTCGCAGTTGAGTGATAAACACACTGCCATGACATTTCGATGAATCGTTCAAACCTGTGGTTGTTTAGCTGCAAGTCGTAAAAATTATTACAAATGGAAAGCTAAAATATTTCCGATGATAAGGTAATGGTCAGTAAAATGTTGATAACGTTTAAAACCGAGATATTTAAAAGAAAACTAGTTTTATGCAGGAACAGTCGGCTTGGGCTTTTGGGGTAATGGGTTGTGTTCGACCTAAAGTTATGTGCATTCAGTCCAAAAACAATTGCAGTCGCTTTATCTTGAAGCTTGAAGCCTCAAGCTTGACATAAATTAAAATTCAAACACTTCAGCTTTAACCAAATTGATAACCGGGCGTTTGTGCCTAGAATGTATCTAATCGTCCTCTTGCTTTGCTTATACCTGGGCTAAAGCGATACCTATCCTTTATCATGGGGCGATCGATATGTTTTTTGCTCCAGTACTAGCACTCCGTTGGTTTAACAGACTACGTCTCGTGTATGTCGCCATCCTAATAAAACATGGGTTGCGAAGTTTTTCCTGTAACGCACTCTGTCTTCTTACCCAAACAAAATACTTCACTTCTGTGAAGTTGGGTTAATGCGTGCTTACCTATGATTTTCGGTGAAATCCTAGGGCAACCGAACAATTGACGAAACAGAACGCAACATTTATGCGTATTTTAACGGAAGGTTGTTGCCGTAGTTATCTTTTTTACCATGTCTGCCATTAGCATACCTTGGTATGACCTCTGTTGCTTGTTCAGATACCGCGGGCAACGAAAGTACAAGTCAGGTCGGCCTACGAATCGCGGCTGACTGATCCTCAAAATGCATCAACGAAATCGATCTCGTCTTCCAACAATATGAGCTCTACTGCCAGGAAAATACTGCAAACCTTAGAAAAAATGTCTACACCTTTAAATGTAATCAACAGCTGTAGTCTTATTTGTACATGTGACTGTTCAGATTTGCAGTTTATAGAAAGCATTGATTCGCACATTTTTGAAAGAAAGATTTTTTGAAAAGAAAGAAAGAAAAATTTTTGAAAGAAAGAGTTTTGTCTTGATAACGTTACTTGTTCAAAGTACTGGCGCACCTTTTGCTTCATGTGGAAATTTTGTAGTTGTCGGGACGATCGATGAGTTGCCTTCTTACAAGTTTTCGTTGCACCATAATCCGATATCGTTAGGAACTTTGTGTTGAAAGATAGGTCGGTGCTACCGTGACCACACCCAACAGTTTAGTAATACGTTTTGCTATTACAGGAATAAATTTCTGCGTAAAGCTGCTAGTTCTTTCGTACTAGTAAAGATCAGATCCAAATTTTGTTTAATTCCACTGTTTCCTTGTTTTTTTTTCACTTACAATGTTTGTTTGCAGAAATAACATTGTTGAAACACATACAGTTTGTTCATTACGCGCAGCATTTACTCCTAAGTGCAAAAAGTTCGCGACCGGTTGATAAAATAAAATAAAACTTGAAGAGGAAACATTTCTGTAGTTGTCGTTAGGAACGAGCTACATCAGATGTATGAAAAATAAAAAATAAATCAAAATATGTTAATATTTTCAGAGATCTCTAACAATTTTATATCGCAAGTTGTATCTTACTGGAGTTCTCGTTCATTACTGGGCTAAAGCAGTGCTGTTTCATCTACATTGTCCATCACCTTCCTGATTTTTTGGATTGCTTGTGAACATTCGTACGTTGTATGCTGAGTAACACCGCCTTTCACGGCATAATTTCGCCTTTTTTGATCTGGAAACTGAGTCGAGTATTGCCGTTACCTAACTTTTGCTCACTGACGCCTCGTGGTAGATATTTGAAGTTCATGTTAGTTTTTTTTAACTAAATGCAAGCGGGAGTATCGCAGAAAATCAAAAATATCCCAAAGAAAAAACATTTTAAGCAGCTGACAGATTACTGCGATCCAGAAAAACAAGCGTTTATCCATCCAGGATAAAGCGCGCACTAATTTTTATAGCATTGAAATTTTTGAAAAACCAATGCGCCAATATTTCTTTACAAGTGTTTGGTGGAGTTTAAAAAATGCCTAAAAAGTAAAACTTGCTAAGACAAGATGTTGTTCCTTCAGCATGCATGGCGTTCGGCCACCGAAGCAATATATGCTATCACACCAATCTCACGTTTGTCAGAACGATGCGCTATAAAGTTTGAGACAAAACTTCGTGTAAACCAGGCATTAAAAGTTATAGCACATCGCCCAAAGCAGTATCTTGTCGGTTTTCTTACGAACAGTGCCCGGCACGAATTACCCACGAATGTTGGAGGGTGTAGTGCGGTATTCAGAACAACAGCGCAAAAGCCACAGAATCGAGTGGAGTAATGCTGCGCGTTTTGAAAGCGGGGGTTTTCATTGTCACTAACTCTCGATTGTTTACCAGTTCAGTAGTCAAAACTTTTGTTTAAGTTCGAATTTTTGAGTATTTTTTGCGGTGATCGTGCTACACTTGGACAAGAATTTTGACGAGATCAGAAGATAGTCGCGCTTTTTTTGTTCATTAAAAAATAAGAAGCGCGCTTTTTATGCCACAGGTGTTTTTCTCCTGTGGTTTTGCAGTTAGCGCCACTCACCGCAATCGGTTATTACTAAAGTCCCCAAAGATTGCTTTGGAGCGAGAATAATTTGAAAATGCAGCAGCGAATGAAAGGCACATTTGTAGTACTTGTAATATTAATCACAAACGTCCCGTTTCCCTCATATTTAATCTGTGTGAAAATTTCGTTTTGCTAACATGCTGCTATTTCGCAGGATGCAAAGAAAATCCCAACAACATACTACCAGTCACCAAGTTATTTGGTGAGTATTTGAATTCTGATCCTAAAACGCAATGTACAGGTTACTGAAGGTTGTTTAAATGTTGCAGGTTAGCGTCATGCGCTGTTGCTTCGGCCTTTCGTGGTTTCAGATTAGTTTGATTTAGTTAGTTTTTTTAACGGTTGGATCAGCTTGCAAACTGTTTTTTTAAACCAGTGTTTCTCAAACTGTTCTGCACGTTGAACCCCAATTAAAGTATGCAATTTTCTGTAGACCCCGTGGCCTAGCCCAACAGTTACTAATACAAAGAAAGTATGTGTCAAAATAAATTTGAGTACTTTTTACTTGAAGTGCATGATAAAATAATACACAGTCCGAAGATATGCTTAGAACTTAGGGACCATTCAGGGACACCCATTCGACCCCGTGACTATTTATCGACCCCTTAGATGGTCCAATTGACCCCTAGGGGTCGATATCGACCACTTAACCACTGTTTTAAATAACCTGTGCAGAATACGTAGTTCGACTTCTCTCAAGCATGCTACGAAACCTCGGCGAATTAAATAATCGTGCAGTCAAACAGCAAATTTTTCGTTCGCATGTTTGAGCGATTTTTACATCTCACGTTGCTTCGACGCACGACAGTAAAACAATTGGCACAACCTTTTCCATCGGTGTTAATATGTGCTTGTTAGTGGTTACAAGCGATAATGAACAGCGTGCTATTCATTTCTTAGGCTGCCAGAAGGCGAAGCGTGGCAGGGTCTCTGTTGTCTCGCAAGACAATGGGAAACAAGGTATGTCAGATAGTTTGTTTGAGTGATTTCGGTTACCGACAAGAATTTTTATGCACAAACAAGTCATTCAAGTAAGAACTCGGTTTCAATTATTGGCATATGAAAACATCAACGAATCCTCTGTGTTGCGTGTAGCGGATGTGGAAAAGCAAGTGCATTCTTGCATTTGGGCTGTTGATAGCGTTAGCGAATGACTATGGTACAAGTAATTTCATTTCCATGCGTACGGTCCTATTTTGCACGTGATGTTTGACTCCAGCTGCCTTCATGTTTAGTCGCATGTTGAGAAACAGAAAAGGTTGCACGTGAGTCAAAAGATGTCATCAAATCGATTGTGCGTTTTCAATGGTTTGTCATATTGCATATTTCGCTGTAACGTTAAGACCCTTTCTGTGGTTTGGTCGTTCGGCGAATGGTCTGACAGAATATGTGGCTTGACAATACATTTTCCTCGTTGTGTCGCACTCTTTCGAAATGCTCACTGCGAGTAAAGGCTACAGTCTGTACTTAGTGCTTTCGATTGTTTGGAAACAGCATAGAACGTGTCCCCTGTTTGACTCAGGTACCACCAGTGCAGAGTCGAGCGAGAATTCATCCTGTGCCCGTTCACAAGTCTGCGAAAATCCCACTGGACAACAGCTTGTCGACTCACCAGGTTTTAAAAGCTGCCACGAGTGTTGCGGGGTAAAAAAACTACAGTTTTTGCTTGTTTTGATTAAAATACAAGTTTTATGTGAATATGTATTTTGCTTAAGTGTTAACTGACAATCTGCCCAGTCCATCGTTGGTTGTGGTGTCATCGTTATCAAATATGCGAGAATGATGACATGCCCAACTACGGTGTGAAACCAGCAATTGTCTGACATTTTTTAATGTGCCTTATTGCAACAAGGTGTTAGCCTTTGCAAAAAGCTAGTGACGAACACAATGCTGAAGCTGAACGTAGAACATTTTCCGTTTGTTATTTTCATGTATGCTTTGCTTTTTTGGTCTCCGTTATTGAATCGGACAAATTTTCCTCCTGCGTGTTTGCCAAAGAAATGTAAGGTGATCCCGTGTGATGTAAGAAAGCGTGATGTTATCTTGTGCATCATCCGCAGCTCGACTGCAAATGCTGCCCGAGCCATTGTGGTTTGTTCGGGAAAGATAGCCTACATATTTTTTTGATCTTTTAATTGATACTCGATAAGCTTGCTCGTGCAGTTTTAAAATTGAGGAAAATTGTTTGTTGTCTCCAGCAATCTGTGAACGTAGACTGATAGAGAACAGAATTGAAGTATGGAAGCAACCCATTGTCCATATTAAGACATAAAATTTACGGAATGTTGCCATGAGTCGGAATAAAATCATGTCGAGCCTTCGTTTAACACGCGTGTCCAAAGTGCGGCTCGCGGACATACTTCACATGGCCCACAGCACTGCTTTTAGACTATGTTGTATGTAGCTAACCAAAACCTGGATTGAGCTTCTGTATCGGAGCGACGGTAGTTTCTTGCTGTATAAGACGTTTCCCGTTGTGTTCTGATGTGCTGAGAGCGAATATGAGCACGAAAACCATCGCAAAGGAGTGTTTGTGCTTCAAACCCTACTGTACTAAGTGAAATTCCTGAACTAGACTAACCTGCACCTTACACTTAAAAATGTCGGAAGGGACCGCTGGCCCAGTCTCCTTCACATGATCAAATTTAGCCTTTTTTGAAAAATGTTTGTAGATTTCTGGCTGGACAGAAACAAAACTTCTTGATATTATAGACCAAGAAACTTAAATCATTGATCTGGTGCAGTTTTAACGGAGTTAGTGGAATTTTCCACACCTATTTAGCTAATTGGAGTCAAATTCTCGTGCGACTACTGATTATGTAAGCTTAACGCAAGTTTTAAAAATAAGCTGATTGCGATGTGACCATAGATGTTTTGATGGTTTACTCATCATTGTAATGTTGTACGGTTGGACGGTGACGCGTAATGGCAACTGTTAGGTCAGGAAATGGGCTGACGTATGCTGCTTTGCATTCTTTAGTTTTGGTAATGTATTGCTTGTCATTTTTACATGTATACTTTTAACCTCTTCGTATAACATCGTTCTTGTGTTATTTGAATATGAAAAGTAGGCTGCGTAATAACCATGCAGTGCCTAAAAGACGTATTGCTGATGCAGTGAACCACCGGTAACCGAGATAACCGACACTCCAAAAATGGCAAAGCCCGATCATTTTCACGACGCTGTTGAACCTTCATCTATTTTTTCAAGCGGTAGGTTTTTGACTTGTAGATTTCCACATATTACCAGTGTGAATGTATGAAAACATGCATTCTCTCAAGATGATGCGTGTGTTATATTTATTGCTTGCGTCGTCATACTTTTAGGATTGAATAATTTAATTATTGTGATGCATGAACGACTCGCCGAAGCTTGCCGTTGTACGCAGTAGCACCGCCATCTTCCGGAAAGATGAAGTCGCGAAAAAGAGCAGGCCATTATTCTGCTCCTCGTGAGGAAAGCCCCGAACCGGTATGTGTGAGTATAGTGTGTTACCACGGATTTTGCGACTCGTAACAGTTACGGTTTTTTATTTGTTCAAAGCAGATGCGCATCCTGATGGATTTCATTTCATAAACTAAAATGAAATTTGGTTGAATGCAGTTAGATGTATAAACTACCTAGCCACTGTCTAGGCCGTCACCCGTGGCTGTTTTGTAACATTACTTACACCTATTTTGAAAAAAACATGATGGCCTTTCTGGAATAGTGTCATTCAGCTCGAGAGCGTTCTAATTCGTGCTGTGAAAGTCGTAATTCGTCCATTAGAAGTCGACTTGGTAACGCGCCTTGGCAGGCTAGCATCTTAAATAGACAGGAAAATGTCACTCGACATCTTTTTTCTTAGAAAATATTGCACAGTCTGTGACTTCCATTAAAAATGACCAAATTCCAGTTTGCGGTTTAAATAACATATTAACTGTGCTATGAGAAGCATGCCACATTTATGTACACTGGCTGATAGTAAGTACGACAGAAATCTAAATTTTTTGGGAAAAGGTGGCCAAAAAGTAGCTGAACGTTGCTTAAGTTGCTAGCTTTAACCTAGTCTCTTCCGATCAGACGTTAGCACAACATAGTGCCAGGTTTTTCTGGTATGGTAATGTCAGAAGATATGCAAATCCTTAAGCCTTGAAATGGAAATGCCTTTTACTTAGTGTCCACAGTACAGAAATAGTACAACCTTAAGTGCTGTCAGTCCTGAGCATTCACCCAAATCAAGGTTATTGCGCGTTGTTATGACACCCTAATAATGGGGAAATTATGTGTTGTTGTTTAAAACGAAGCAAAACTTTAGTTATTAACTCCAGTAAGTTTCCGAAAACAAGAGAAATAATGTTATATGCTGACGGCGACTTGGTGGTTTTGTTTAATCTATTATTAAAGGAAGTGCAAACGGTTCAGAAAGCTCGTACGTTTCTCAAACAATTCCAGTGAACATAACAAAAAAGGTGTGCTCCAATCAAGAAATCAACAGACTGCCGCTGCAGCGAGATGAGTATAGCTTGTTGTGGCGCAGCCAAAGTTACATCCAGCAAAAGACTTGGGTATATTACGCGCTAATATGTTGTTAACACGCAGGAATTGCCGGATCTTCCTAGTATCGCACTTCCTTTGTCGAAGTCCATGCCGTCGTTCAACTTTGGCCAACCCGCGAAAACCTCCACTCCAGCAGTTTCCAAGCCCCGTCCTGTGAAAGAGGTGATCTGTTAATGTGCGCCTCTCCGTCCGTGTTCAGATGTATCGGTCAAGTTAATGTGACGCAAAACGCAGCATGTTCTTTGAAAGCTGTGTCTTGAAATTGGCTGTAGGCGAGAATGTGTTGTAGAGCATCTGAACAGAAAGTAGCATTTTAATGTAAATGGTTTGTTCTGAAAATCATTTTGCTATCAGAAGTAGTTATCAGACGTATGCCAACAGTTGGTGTGTGGCAATTTGACGATTACCCGAAAGTGCAAATCGATTTTTGTCACTTTTTGGTTTCAATTAACACGCTCTAACAATTTTCCAGAAGAGTGACTATGCGGTCACAAGTTCCTATCCCAGAGCGATCAGCAGCCCTTCGTTCGACTTCGCCACCCCATCTGCAAAAACCTCGCAGGCTTCCACGGCTCCTGCCACAACAACCGCTGCCAGTGTAAGTGTGGCAGCTGGGTATG
>JGI24022J15233_10008972_pt1 | contig 11228 bp, 6 predicted proteins | sample Ectturendosymbi2_FD_15233 | JGI IMG/M metagenome (IMG submission 15233)
AAAAAAAAAAAAAAAAAAAAAAAAAACAAATTGAAATTTTACAAAGTGCCCTTGTCGAAACACAATGCTAGTTTTCATTTTTCATGCTTGCTGACCTTTGAACATATTTCACTAAAATCATTAAGCCCAAATTCTTCAACGACTGCAGTAATGTTCTGCGTCTGCAGCAAAGTTTGTACGCTGTTGTGGCACAGGTGTTTCAACTGCGTTTTCAGCATGTGAGTAACAACCATTGCAAGAAAAGCATGCTCGTTCCAACTGCGAAATTTCGTAACTTTTAAACGGGCGGTAAAGTTAACGCAGGCAACAGGAAAAACGTACAAACCTCATTCGCTTTGATTAGCTCTTTATCAGGAAATATTTCATCAGACAGATCTTCGAAGCCCTGTTTAACACAGCAAACATTTAAGTACGCCAATCAGTCCGCAGCAGCAGCAGCACGGTGTGATAAACAGCGAAACAGCCTATCTTGGTGCTCATGACGAGGTTGCCGGTCGATTATTCACGTTCTATAAGATCTCGTCGCTTCATGCAAAATGCTACTTTTACTGCAACTTGATCGCTGTTTTCCTTCATGCACATCAGTATCGCCTATGATATCTGCTCATGATGTATTTAATTCTTAGGTAGGTAGATTGTAACAAACAACTCTCGAGTCGAACATCATTCGATGTTTGGCGATTGCCGCGCACGACTGCTCCTACACTTAACTTGCTTGCACGTTGTCGATTTGTAACCAAGCTAGTACGCACTGGTATCTGCTGACCGAAAATTCATGCAGACACTTGCTGCCCTTGGCCGTGCGCAGATATGGCAACAAAATGTTGAAACAACGAGTGCAAACAACACCAGTTGTGCATAAAGCTCGATTAACGAAAGTCAGCTTCATATTCCGAAATTTATGCTAGTTTGTCGGTGCAAAGTTACAAAGCATGCAAGCCTGAAAATGTGAAACACTATCTCTGATACACGAAAAAAAGCATTTAAAAAAAAGAAAAACAGAAAAAACGAAAAAATTTTTTATCTGCAGCAAACAGAATTATTTCGGGATAAAAAAAACTATGCTCATCATAACTTGAAACTACAGCAGTGAATTTCAAGCAAAATCCCAGCGCAAAACGAAGAGCAACGCAGTTTTGATGTGCAACAAACCGGTGATTGTAGGCATACAAGCAACTTATAGCGGTGCTGCATCACCTCAACGTCATTGGATTTTCCATCTTCAACAACGTCTTTCTTGTGCTCTGCTAAAGTATTTTTATCTTCTGCAGCTTGCTTTGAAAGTTTCGACTGCGAAGTGTTGTCGACTGAATCCTATAAGTTGAAAATTTGGCAGATGTTACATAAGAAACAATCCAGTTGAAGATTTTTCGGGGAAAGAACAACGAGAACTATTTTTCCTTAGCGGAGCGGTTTAGTGTTCGCCCTTCACTCAAAAGTTTGGGAATCCAATCCACAACTACTCAGTGAATCGTCGTAGCGCTGCTTGGGCTCACCTCAGGCTTGCACAACATACGGCCCGCGAGATATCTTCTTGCGGCCCGCGAAACTTTTCTTAATTGCAGAAAATGTTGCAAAACCTACCGGGTATAATTAATTGTCCTTCAAGAATTTCATTCCATACTACAACGAAATAGGCTTTGCGGCCTGCGACGAATTCCTCTTATTCAATTTGGCCCTTTGAGCTCTGTGTTGTGCAGGCCTGACTCACCTCAACTGTCCCGACGTTAGGCAATTCATCCGAATATTAACAAACATGAAAACCAAGAGAAGAAATACCGAAACAGCGCATTTTGATTGCTTACTTAGTGTACTGAATGTTGAAACAAGACTGCAATCACCGTTCACCAGCACCGCAGCATAAAGTTGACGAGCAAAGGTGAAGTTTTTTGTCACTAGAAATAATCTATTCCAGTGGTACCCAAAATAAACGTGCGGCAGCAAAAAATGATGAGAAGCACACCACTACTTTTCGTTTGCGCTGCGTTGGTTCATTTTTGCTGCGGTCTGACGATGGACGGCGGGCGTTTGGTCCCGTTCGAGGCACGTCATGAGCAGGAACCTTAATAACAAACATTGTTGCAAGTTCATATGACATAAAAACCCAGCGCTCCTCCAAAAAAATCACAAAACAGTGCGAAATCTTCAGCAGGACAGCAAAACCAGTGAGCTTCGTGCAAGCTCAAAAAAATTCATGAAATTAGCGTTTCATAGGATAATTGCGAACCACGTGCCGGCTTCAGGAAGTATTACCACGTGCAGGTTTCGGGAAATATTTGCAAGTGCTGACGCATCCAAAATCACGACTACACCTCGAATATTTTCAAAGCTTTTTCATACCATCGGGAGTTGATGATTCTTCAGCCAAATCTTTTTATTTCCGGGTGAGGTTGAACATAAGTGGCCATTATACTTTAGATAGGCTGCAGTCATTGTAAGGTTTTTACAAATTGGCAAACGATCTTTTTCATCTGTATCACAAGCAGTAGTCCCTTTTGAGATATCGCAGCGCTTGACAAAATCACAATGCGGAATCGACGTTTCCAGGAAAAGTAGAATTTTTTCAAATGCTGATCTACACACACATGCCACCCGCTGTGTTTGATGAGCATATTGAAATGGATGTAGTTTTTTATTTTTCTGGCTAATCACACGACATACCTAATTACGTCTTGTCACCTGCGCAATAATCAAACTATGCTTTGAACTGTGTCGTTATAAATGCGATTGTCAGCACATCATCTAAAGGCAGAGTTAAAAAATACGACCAAAGACCAATACATAATACGACAAAAAATTAATCACGGCTTTCAATCATTATGGGAATGATCTGTGATTTCCAACTTGTGTGCAGAGCAGCGTATCCTACTGGCATGCAACAGTGATTAAATATCCATGGATGTTGCTGTAACTGCTTTGCATCAAGCCGCATTGAGCATTGAGGTATTTTTTAAAAAACCATTCGTATCTTTTCGCGTTTTTTTCAAGCAACTCTAGCTCCACAAGATCGAAGTCCGGGGACACGCGGGTATAGGACGTAGACTGGGAGTGTTTTTACTTCTACANCATCAATGCACAAGGGTTCGAAGTAACTTGNAGTGAACTGCTGCGTTTCTCTGAAGTGAAAGGGATCCAAGACTACTTTCTAAGCTCAAACGGTGCAAAGCAAATGATACGCAAACATGGAAAAATACCTAAAACATTTCAACAAAAGTATTATTGTAAGTTTCATTTACGGAGGAGAATATTTTTCCGAATGGTATTACCCAAAAACAATATTTTACATGGTATTGCTTCCAACAACTGGACTGACACGTATCAACAAAAATTCGCACTTTGAAGGCAGTTCGTGGAAGACCGCCTACTTTATTGCAGCTATTGCTGTACGCATGGGCGTCGGAAAATGGATGCAGGGAGGCAAAGGCCTCCCTTCGATTTTAAAATTTGATATTTTCCCATTAATTTTTTTTCAGAAAAACGTTTTTCTCTAAGTTTCGAACTGGTAAAATGAAATTTCACTACAGTTGGCCCCTCTCTGGAAAACTGCTTTTGACCACCACCTGGGAAAATCTACTACTGCCCCTCCCGGAAGAAATCCTTCCGACGCCCATGGATGTACGCTAGTGGTGGATCCAAGGGAGGGCATACAGAGGTATTTGGTGCACATTTCCTAACAAGAAAGACCAGGGAGTCCCTTGAAATGTCGCCGTTTTGGTAAATATTACTTTGGCAATATTCTCGTTCACAAAAACTGGATAACCTTTTTTGACTATGACACTATTTCCAAGAAATACAACGGAAACTATTGCGCCCCTACCGTGACTACACAGGGCTTACGTGGCAGTTACAAGAGGTAGATCGTACGTGGGGCAGATAGATATTGGAGGCCCGCGAGGATTAAAACACGCACGCAAAATTTTTCTGTAATCAAGCCCAGCATTGCTAGTGTAGGACCAATGCCACCATAACAATTAATCTATTTCTAAATCTTAGCATGGTAGATTATATCCTGATTGCATATATACATGGTAGCTGTTTTATCTGTATTCTGACTACTATACAAACAAGCTATACAAGTTTCGACAAGGGTCCCAGAAGTGAGGAGGGCCCGGTATTGGTATTCGTACCCCCTGCTAAAATTTCTCTCAGAGGCCCTGATGATATATTGTGGTCATGAATTGGTTTCGTCTGCTCTATACGAAGAGCGATGAATAAAATTTGTAATATATTTCGCTGCTCATTTTTTCGCTTCCTCCCAAAGCCAGGTAGGTTTGAATCCGTCATTGTTGTGAGCATGATTAAAATGCCTTGATTTAAAAAAATGACTGGAGAAAACTTGATTAGCATTGACGCATGTTTTCTTCAGTTTTAATGCTGTTTAGTCCAAGCTATTAGTCCAAGCAAAGGTGCAGCATGATATTTCATTGTTTCTTTAGGCTGCAAATTCATCACAAACGAACCTACTGAGTTACCACTCGCAAGCGCAGCGAGGGCTTTTGATGCATCAAAAGAACAAGGTTAGGTAGATTGCCTTTTGTATTGTATTAACTGTACTATCATACACCTCTCTTTCAGAATAGGAGGATGTAAGTTATAAAACGCAGACATTCCTCGAGGTTTTAGAGTGTATATCAGAATTTTCTTGGTGATAGAAGGTTTTGGCAACGCCGTCAATCTCTCACCAAAGATTACCTGAAAAGCAACCGCGTTCCAGCTCAAGCATTACAAATTCGCGCCCAAATGAGATTAATTTCAGCTTTGCAAACGAAACCACGCACTCACCTTAGTAGAGGGTTGGTATACTGCTGCTACTTCACCGATAAAACTTGCTTTCAGTTTCTTCATTTTCGCATTAGGAGCTTCCGAAGATCGGAAAACGAAGCTAAGCAACCAGTTCTTCGATTCACTGAAACAAACGCTTGTTTATCAACATCATGAACGGCACAGCATTGCTGATAAGACACTATCACAAAGCATACAACATGCGAAAAAATGTGGTACTGAGTCAGTTGCAGACAAGAAAGAGCGGAAACTACTCAGGTATTCTGCAAACTTTGTTCATGATTTTCGAGGGAAACAGTTTCTGCAGCTGAAAAGATTAACATCACCTTCTAGCACAGCAACAAATTTATGCGAACCTACACATTTCTTATTCCTAACGGTAGGTTCACGAAGTAAAAGTAACTCAACAACAACGATAATTATAAAGGCGTTGTGGGCTTCATATGCACTCAAGAAGAATGCAGCTAGGAAAAAAAAATTGCTTCATTCGAGCGACAACAACTTTTTCCCAAGTGACACAGTTTCTGCTCGTTTGTATATTTTCATGCCAAAAATCTTCACGTACTTTCATGCCAAATACCAACGCTTTTTCTAATCATTACAACAAAAAACGTCCTACGCTACACTGCAAGGCTTACGTTGACAAACGCACACACAAAAAACTGCCGCAGTACAAAAATTTCCACAAGCGTTGATGATCAACTATCGTGACCCTGTACCGTTGATTTTTACAGTCAATGCAACATGACTTCATTTGACATAAGGCTCGGGTTTCAAGTATGGCGCTGAAAGCTGGTGCGCAACACATGATTTTTGACTGTTTGCATCGAAATAAACTGTATCTAACTATTTTTCAAAATTACACGTCAAGGCGTTTTCCACTCCTGACGTTTCACTTCCCAGTATGAAGCTTACCTCGACAAACAGAACAAAATAGCTTTGTGTTCACTACGCGAATGGGCCTGTTGCGTCCAGGGTTGTTGTAACAAAAACACCCGGGTTTTTTTTAAAAAGCCCACTTGAAAAAAANCAATAAAACCCACAAAAAAAAAACACTCTTTTCTTTTCTTTTGAAAAATTTACTAAGTAAAACATAAAATAAGCAGTACACTTGTNCATTTATCTGTAATTTTTTTTTTTCAATCAAACAAAACGAACAGCAACGAAATTTGAAGGACTTGAAAAAAAAGAGAAGACTATATCAAACAGTTTGAGTTAATTCTAATGGTTATCTTCTTCAGCTCTGCACAACCGGTATATTTNGACAAATTTTTCTGCCTTCTCTACATCTAAACTTTTTCTGATGTTGGACCATACTAAATCATATATTGAAAAAATACACTCGATAGATGCTGAAGTAGCAGAGCATGCACATAAACTTGACGTGAAACTGCAGAGTTTGTGTGGGAGTGGTTTTTCTCTGTTTGCTGTGCGCATGCTTGCCAAGCCTTACCATTTAGGAGTGAACTGACCAACAACACATTGCAAAATCAAAGATGGGGTACATTTCTTTACCCTCAATTTTGAACGCCATAACAGGTACAGCAAGTTATTATTGTGTAATTCTGAAAATAGTGATATCGCATGATGGAATAAAAACAAGTGAGAAAGGTTTTTTTCTGTTTTCTTTAAAAATAGAAAATCTCTGTTTTCTTTAAAAATAGAAAATCTTGTTTCTTTAAAAAAAAGTTGGTTTTTCTCAACCCTGGTTACGTCAGACTTAAAGGTTGGTCGTAAAATGATATTTAAAATATATATATATATATATATTTATATCATTATACATATATATATATATATTAATTCCTCAAAAAGAAAGTCAAAGGTATCAAAGGCCCACAATAAAATGTCGATATTGCAATACATACTGTTGGAAAAGAGAGGAAAATTCTCTCATAGCCAGTGGTTTTAGAATGCTGGCATGATCACACAGATCTCTCCAGTGTTCAGCAAACCACTTCCATTCTGTTTTTGGATTATCCTTGTGCATGTACATTGCTGCGACGTGGTAAATGTTTTCAAGTCCTGAAAAATCGGCAAAAATTATAGGTAAAAGACTCACAGAAATTTAACCAGGCTCCGCACAACTGCACCAGGTATGCTGAAGGAGATTAGTAGAAAATGTTGTGGGGCGGAGTTCAGTGGTAGAGTGTCCACCTCTCAATCGGAGAGTTGAGTGGTCAAACCCACGGCTATTCAGTGAATCGCCGTAACGCTCCTTGGCCATGAGCGTTCACCTCAACCGCCCCGGCAAGACGCAAATTTCAGGCTTCGGCCTGTCGCAACTTGCCGTCACCAAAATCAAATTTAGATTAAAAAATGCTGGCGAGAGCTAGAAATATTGACTAGTGTTGTAGAACATGATTGCATCACCTTTAGCGCAGGAGAACTGTCCTTTTAATCACGTCTTAATATTTACTTTAATACATACATGCGGATGAAAACGACGACATTTTTTCGCAATCTCTATCAAGAGTCAGACGAAAAACCTGGTCAGTTGCAAGCTACTCATTGCTACCCAAAGGCAACTAAACCTATTTAAAACAGCTGCTACCAGTCCAACCCTACCAACCAACCCTACATGACCACTCTACGCAAAAATCAACATGTAGGTCACCCATTCTCTTCGCAGTACTACTAGAAAAAGTCGACGCCCTTTTCTTTGTCGTATTGAGGAAAAAATTATACTTGATGTCGAAAACGGGATCGAAGTTGAAAAAAACATTTGAACCCTACGATACATGCACTAACATTTGAACCCTACGATACATGCACTAATGTACAATGATCCCAGCCTTCATGTACAACGAACACCAAATATATCCCAACGTTTGGCTTCACGAAAGGTTTGCAGAATCTCATTTGACTTTACCAACGAACTATGTTTAAAACGCAATTAGATCCTGGTAAAACGCAACAAGAACGTAGACTGATTTAGTTTTACCTTTCGTTTTGCAGGCTTGAAGACCAAAGAGGAATTCTTTTTTCCACCCGTGTTTCGCATTGTACTTCAAAGAAGTAAACATAGCGTTGACTATGTTCGATTGCTCCACATGTACTGTTGGCAAATGAACAAAGATGGTAACAGTTCAATATGAGCTAAATATCATTAAACAACAACGAAGTTCAAGCGCACGATTAAGCTTAATGCATCTTAGCATTGCTTTTCCATGCCTAAGTTGCATCCACATCAACGTTCTTTTGGCACAAAACCCAGTTACCTTGTTTAGTCACTTTCACATAGTAGACATGAAACGCTGTCAAAAGCTTTTTTACAGGGAAAAACTATCTTGAAGGTGAACACGGAAGCCCACAACAAGCGAATCTTGTTGTTGTGACCTCATGAGCACTAATAACCAGAAACTTTAACAAACGACGCAGAACGCTTCTGTGCAACGCGATGATCGACAAAATCACATTGTTAGCCTGAATCCAACACAAGCGGTCCGAATGAACTTTTTGTAGTACCAAACTCGTGATCGTTAACAAAGTAACAAAACACTTATGCCATTTTCCGTTGCAGTCTTTAACAATTTTTGAAATGTCAGTGGAGCAATAGTTGCTGTGTCACTTCGATTGATAGATAAAAAGCACCCAACAAAATTAAGCGACAGTAAATGAAAGATACAAGCAGGTTAGACGCTGACTGAGTTGACATCAACATATTTGTCTTGCTTCATTATGCAGCAAATCCAGTCAGCTAGAATCAGACTGATCTTCCGTCAAGCTTCATTTCCACTGAGTTTATGAGATTCATAAACATTTTTATGCACAGCATGGTAAACACACTTTAACTAGTGAATGTACAGCAAATTTCTTCAAGGCCGAAAAACTTCCTTTGACTTGTAAAACTGCAATTACATCATCAGGAAATGATCCAATGATTTGTCACAAACTTTTAATTCCATATGAAACGTAGTAACGCAAGCAAAGCCTAATCAGAAATCCGGTGCAAGTGAAATTGCGTGGAATTGAAAGGAATTAACATGCTTGACCAAAAAGAATGTTTGCATGGCAATGGCACATTCACATATGAAAATTATGCATCAATACATAAAATAGGTGGTTTTATAGACAGTGTCGTCTTACCAAAAATCGCTTTCTTAAAAAAAACGCCCGCAAACATTTCCAGTGGCAATCACTCACTCACCCTCCACGACGTGGTTTGTTTTCTTCAAATGATCGAACACAATAAAAATGTCGCGTTGCAAGCAATCAGTCAAAAAGGGAATTAAAGGCATCACAGTGTTTTGTAACTCTTCTGCATACGGAGACGAGATCTATATAAGAAGGCGCTGTTAGACAAAACATCAGTCACTGTCATAATTTGATAAAAATGGACTAATCCGGTATAGAGTTTCTAAATGCACACGTTTGATTCACCTAAAAACGAGCACCAGGATTCTGCGTGGTCGCTTTGTTTGCCAACCTGTCTAGAGAAAAGTTATCTTAGGATTTATTCCAATAGACAAATATAACTAGTAACGTTTGGGAAAAACAAATGCGAAGCGTTTTGAAGCTAACTGAAATTTAACCGAGATTCAAGAAATAGTACGTTGGTATGAGGACCACTACTGCGCAACCTCATCTCGCAATAAACCGGACATTACTAATTCTTGATGGTGTCGAGTGATAAATGCACTAGAACAGTTTCAAGGTCTAACTTCACGATTGACCAAAGCCAACCTAAGCCACATTCCAAACATCCACACATTTAACATAAAAAACACTGGGATTAAAATATCAAAGCATCGAAAAACACCACAAATTAAAATGAAACGTGATTTTAAATTTTGGCAAAGAATTTTCGAAGACTTAGCAGCAGAGAATTTCGATCAACCAACCAAGGTAATTACTTCAGTTTCTTCGTCACTTCGTTTTCTCTTTTGTACAGGTTCATCCCGTGTTTCAGGCGACCTTGGCAATTTTTCATGATGCACAGCAACCTGAACGCAAAAATAGCAACGGATTTGTGGCAGCATCGCAACACTGCTACAAGAATGCGGCAAGTTTTGTTTGTTTTTTCAAAACTTTCCTCGTCAAAACAAGTGATTGATATTAGCAGCATGTGAATGAACGATGTGAAGAGACACAATATAATCTCGCAGAGCGCTAACTGTCGTTCTTACGTAAATATTTTCAATTTCAGGAATCCAATGCAAGAGACTCTTCAATTTAACACGAGGCAGCAGATAGCACTGCACATAAATGTAGACATGCGCAGGCACAACAATTAGGATCTCGACTAAAATTCCACATTTCACCACGTATTGGCGAAAATAAATGGTATTAATTTGCCAACATTTATCTCTAAATTCGTCAAGGTAACGGCGTTTACCCTCCATCAATTGTTGCACATACTGCAAAGAGTAAAAAAAGTTATCACTGAGACATTCATGGATTTCAAACCACTTTTGCAAAACATTAAGCGAAAGTTTTACGTAAATCAGAATCAGAACTAACGAATAGCTGGTCTTGAGGTCACAGAAACATTTAATCTCTTCGTAAACCTGAACACTACCCACCCTGTGCAGCAGAGAATTAAACACTTTTCACGTCAATGCAGGTGAGTCGTATTCTTAAACTTAATGATTTTAACACCATTAACGCTGACTTGCACACGGCAGTTTCAGAAAACGTTAAAAGCATTACACCTGACAATCATCATACCGGAGGATCCGACACAGATCTTGCGTATTGTTCGCACGAGGAATGAACTTCTTTCAAATCAGAAAGAGCTTCGCGAACCACCACCTCCTCAGTATTTGCGGAGCATATGATGATAAAAATCACGTCGTCTTTGAAAGTATCGACAGAACACCTGCCACAAAACCTCATTTAAATTACTCCTATTTTTAAAACTTATGAGCTAGATAAATCCAGCGTACAACTAAAACAAAATCACCAAACGCAACAGCACCGACACTTACCGAGCATTTGTTGAAATCAACGACTCTGACTCAAGTCATTACAAGCCAGCAAACATAATAGCAACATACTAAAGTTTGTTACTAGACAGGCAGTGAGACAGATACCTCAATGAATTCCTGCACGCACACTAAGATAACCATACAGCTCAGTATTATTAGTATTTTTCGAAACAAATTGGCATTACAACCCAAAACCGCATGAAAACAAAGTGTAGTATATTCCACTAACCTAAAATATGAACGTTTCTTTTACGTAAACTAAACACTTCCAATAACCCTTAAAAAATCGAGGCTTGTTTCAGCAAAATCAAATTTCTTTGCATTCTGCGAGGTTTGGGCGTAAATAACTAGTCAGAGAAAGGGTTTTAGGTTCACTGAAACATAACGTTAAGGTCGCTTTGAATTTATCCATAAAACCAATATACGTGACCTGAAATAACTTCTTTAATACCCAATTGCAAAGGAAAAGATTACAGGTAATAAATGCAAAGCGTACTGGCTGTGTATGTTGCTAAC
>JGI24022J15233_10008975_pt1 | contig 11226 bp, 8 predicted proteins | sample Ectturendosymbi2_FD_15233 | JGI IMG/M metagenome (IMG submission 15233)
TGTTAGACAAATTTCTCATTTCTTGTGATGTTGTACCTTAGTGAATATTTCCATCAGAAAATAAGACAACATGCAACTGTTATAGCAGGGACCACACTACATCTTTTAATTTATAGAATATTTCTTTTTGTTTACAAAATATCTTTGTATTATTGCTGCTTTGCTGCAAAGACTGTTAATCAGCAAGGCTACATTCATGCTTCTTATCAAGTAGCAGAAATGTCATTTTCTGAGTATTATGAGTACTCATGTTTTCTACAGCAATTTCAGGTATTTTAAGTGGTTTGAATTTAACCTATGCTTGAAGTCATAGGTTATTTGAAGCTTGACTAGTAAATGGTTGGTTTAAAAGGTAGACTTGGTAGGTGATGCTAAAGTTTTTTTGCCATTCCTAAGCCTGTATAAGTTGAACCGTTTTTTCTTAACACAGATTTCATCAGTTGTGTAGGCCAGGGGTCCGCAAATACTTTTTGGCACGACCCTAAAAAATAGTTCTAAACCTCGCAACCCAAACATTTCGTGAGCATATAGTTTTGTGGAAAATACGTCATAAATAAATATCATTTTTAAGACTACTATTGGCAGTAGCAATTTTCTTACACAAAATTGTATGAAATTTAGCACATAAAACAGCAAATGATTGCATTTATTCTGTCTCATGATAATGGAAATTTAAGATGTAAATTTAAATTATCTTGCGGCTCAATGTGGAAGGTCTCGCGACCCGAATTTGAGTCGCAACCCACTATTTGCGGACCCCTGGTGTAGGCTACTTGCTGCAGCAGAAATGTTTGCGATAAAGTACATACGGTGAATTATTTCCCACTTCTGCATATTTTTCAAACAACTAATGTCAATGCAAGATGAGGGCAGCCGTGACTCGTCCAGCCTCAAAGCTTTCCAAAACAAGCCTCAGGTTGGAAGCTGTTGTGTGTTATGTTCTTGTAGTTAAAATAACGAAATTTAAAACAAATTTAGTGTTTCAAATCTTCTTGGTTGTTGTTTATAGTTTCATGTATTCCCATAAAGACATAAATGTGAACAAATTCAAGATACCAACTACCAAGCATTTTTTCAAAGGGGGAAAGTGTGAAACTTTGAAAAGGGTAAATTTTGTAGTTTGTTGGTGGTGAATGCAGAGAAATGGAGCGCGCAAATAAAGACGTGGGGACGATGCCAACTTGCTACTGCCTAACTTTTGTGTGTTGCCAGCCTTGTCATCCCAAATTTGAGTGTTTTCAAAGTTGTGTAGCCTATTATGAACACTCTTTTGCATTTTCTCCTTCTGCTATGTCAGTCATGCCGTAGTCTCAGGAACGAAGCCTCGAGAGGCCGTATCTTTAGCTTGATCAACAGTGCTTATCACGGTTGGCTGAGTATGATGACGTCATCAGAGGGCCCCTTTTTAGTCTTGCCTCGGGCCCCCAACGCTTTTCTCTACTGGTTGCGAGAAATATTTTATCGAGTGGAACTGAATCAAAGCAGAGGTAGTTTCCGTTGTTCCGTTGCGGAATTCCGAGAAACGTTTTCTCGAGTGGAACTGATCGAAAGCAGGTGAAATTTCCGTTGTTTCGCTGCAGAATTGCGGGAAACATTCTATCGAGTGGAACTGATCGAAAGCAGATGAAACATATTTTTTATGTTTTTGCAGTTGTGAACTGCCCTGGCGTAGTACTGAGTGTGTTCTACTCCTCTGGTTTCACGCGTTGCCAGATATTTTTGCAGTTATAAACTCTTCTGTTTCAGCATTGAGTGCTGTATTTTGCTCCAGTCTCGTAACGTNGAGGGCTGATAGAGGGGCACATTGTACAACAACGAGTAAGGGGAGTGCGTGTAGAATAATATGTAGGCTATATTGTGTCAACAAAATTCGCCAAAAGGTTGGTTTGGAAATATGAAAATGATGTCATATTGTGACGTCACAAATAGCTTATATCCAGTAGCAATGACCACCATACGCCTCTACTCAATAGTAGAATTTGTCTGGGGGCATAAAATCAAGCAGTCGCCCCTGGCATCACCATACCTCTGCACGCTAATGATGCTGCAGAAAGGGTGAAACGTTTTGTGAACGTCCATTTGCATTGCATTGTCAGAAATTTGAGAAGGATAAGCAACATATTGACGTTGTCCCTCCTGGAAAATTTTCTGTGCAGGGTGTTAAGATGATTGATTTTTTTGAGGAGTCTTAATGCCAGGTTTTCGTGCTTGTTTTAGAACTCTTCAGTTATCTGTTGCAGCATTGCTCTTAACGTCAAATTTTAGTTGACTGGGTGAGGTGCGAAAATTTTGAAGTTAGTTTTGTGAATGCAGCGTGCAATTTTTTTGTCTATGACGTATTTGCCTATAACGGTACCTCTGCGGGATTGCACAAAGAACGTTATTGCCGAATTGACGTTATAAGTGAATTGAAATGCATGTGAAAGATGCCTTCGGGACCGAACAAAATGTAACGTTATAGGCGAATTGACGTTACAGACGAAGCCGTTATAAAGGAATTGAAATGTATAGAACAGATTTACAAGTGGTTTCAGGCCCTATTCGGGTTAAACAAAAAAAGTTAGTTTCAGGGAAAATTGTTTATATTTAGGGCAAATTGTTATTTTCAGGGCAAATTGTTTCCGCCCACCCAGTAAAATGTACGCCTATGATAACATGTTATCTATGGGCGCAATTTGGTAGGGGGCACGGGGGACGTGCCCTCCCCACTTTTTCAAGTGGGGGATATAACATGACATGCCCCCCCACTTTTTCTCTTCAGGTTTTGTATTTGGAGAAGTTCCAAAAATAAAAGCGACGTTTGCCGCGTTTTGCCTGAAGTGCTTTTCATGTTAGATGTTACTCATAGCCAAGTTGATGTTGAAACAGAGTTTGGTGTGGTGTCACTGGATTCTGTTAGGTTATCAATTTTAGCCTCAGTAAAATGATGTTTAGCATTTTTCAAGTTTCTAGAGACCGCGAAAGATGATTTACTGCTTCTGTCTGACATTTTACCAGAACCGTCGCCAGACAGTCGTCAATAAGGGGGCTTTACGTTTTTGCGGGGAGGCTTTGCGTTCGTGCAGGGGGGCTTGACATACAAATTTGACAAAAATTCCACTAATTTATAGTGTTTCATATTTCAATTTTGGGAGGCTTGAAGCTGTATTTGGGGTGGCTAAGCCCACCAAAGCCCCCCCGTGGCGACGGGACTGCATTTTACCCTGTGTAGTATATTGTTAGAAAGGTTATTTTCTTGAAACAGTGATATTTTTACAGCTGCACATGTGAAAGACCACAATATAGCATGGATTTGGTTCTCGTAGAAGTGTATCTGGCTTTGCTGTAACGTTGGTTGTCACGTATTCAGAAACAGACAGCGCAAAATTTAATGATGCTAGCGTATATAGGCATCAGTGGCGTAACTGACGGGGGGGCAAGGGGGCGATCCTCCCCCGGCAAGCTAAATGGGCTCACTTTAGTTGACATTTTGATATTTAGTATTCTTTAATTCGTTATTTTTTTGCGTTTTTGGGGTGTTTTCGTTTTTTTTTTATCTAGTATGGACATCCACGACATCCAGAGATCCACTATCATTTCTTAACCTTTTTCTGAGTTTTGGCTAGCGGGTCCCCCTACCGTGACCAGTGGGCCCCCTTCAGCTAACCTTTGCCCCCCTGGCTCAAACCTCTACTTATGCCACTGATAAGCATACCATATTATTGTCAATGAGAACCGGGACGTTTCAGAACGAAGAGCATTAGAAGGAAATCAAACAAGTTCCGGTACGAAATAAATCCTTTCAATAACCTATAACTGCAAAAAGAACACCCCCTCCTGCTAGCCAATTTTACTGGACTAGCCACTGCGCTAACAATCGACCCATTACGGGACCAGTTATCCACTGCAATGACGTATCACTTATCTTTACATCTAAAACTACGAAACAAGATCACGCATCATTCTTCAGCAAGTTGGTTAAACAGACTAATCATAGCATGCTAAGAATATTCCTGTAGGGCTATGGTGCCTGACTGAATACCTAACCGGGACTTTTTGGTTGACCAACCGACACACCGGACAAAGCCTTTAAACCGGGTCTGTCCCGGTTGAAACAAGACGTCTGGTAAACCTAAGTGTATATAATGTTAGAAAGCTACATTTTCAGGCCAATATCAGCAAAGCTTTTGCCGAAGACAAAAGCAGTACTATTGTGGAGACTTAGTTTTAGGATGGGCAGTTTTGCAAAAGCCTGTCTTCAACCATTAGTAAATAGGATTTCAGTCAAAACGTTGGAGAACTATTTACCTAGCTATATATTGACCTATAGCTCAAAACATAAGGACTTGACTGGGAATCAAAGATAAAATATACATTTATTCTCATTTCCTGTAATGCCGCGACAATGGTGACCAACAAAACCAAAATATAATTTTTCGTGACTCTTACGCTTTGTGCTTGTGCTGAATGCATTGGTTCGTAAATCATCTACTTTACTTGATTTTAACCAAAAACATAATGCAGCAATATTTTCATCCAAGTGCGAAACTTTTCCTTTACAGGCAGGCTCGTAGCCAAGGGGGCATTCGGGGGCAGTGCTCCCCAATTTTATTATGTCCAGAAAATTTTGTTTTAAGCATATAGTAAAAACTAAAATCTTGTCCCCGTAAAAATGTATTTCCCCAAAACTTAATACCTGATCACACCTAGTTTTGCTGGACATTTTTTTCGTGTTAATCAGGTGAAACTTGTACATTTTTACCAATTCACCGTTGTGCGTTTTTACTTCTGTTTAATTTCAAATATATTTTCGTGTCATTATCCAAGAAGAGCTCTTAAACTTTTGACATTAATTTCATCCATTAAAGTCTGATGTTCAACCTGAAAAATCGATTGTGGAAAGACTGAGCTAAGTTGCATCACATATAAAAGTCACAAGAAACAGTCACCAAACGATCAGGTATGCAGAAATTACATTGTAGGCTAGATGGGTATGTATTAGGGGCCAACAAGGGGAGATTGAAAGGATGCATCCACCACCTGGTAACAAGGGATATTTTGGTAGGGGTGCGGCTGCAGGTATGATGCGCAGTAGCATTGAAAAAATTTGTAGCTTTTAGAAAGAGCGGAAATGTGCAAGAAAAATATTTATCGTCTTTGTAACGTTAAGCAACTTGAAAAAGGCATCAAATCGCACTGTAAATCACACCTCTTATAAAATGCATGAAAACTGATGTTTACTACTATAAGAGTGACATGCACGTGCGACCAATGCGATTCAGCATTTTGTGCACTCCAGTTGACAGCTCTGATAAAACGCAATTGATGTATTAGCGTGATTAGTCTTGCTTTTAAAACACCTTGATAAACAAGATTGGAAATTTGTATTTGTAAAACATTACTTCTGCATCGACCCGATGGCTTCATTGATTCCACACTAAACTGTCCCCCCACATTTTACAACAAAATTGCGCCCGTGGACGTAACAAATAGCTGAAAATTAAGCAATTAAAGGAACAATTGAAAAGTCAGCGTTTTATGTTTAAAAAAATGCGTACTGATAATGAAAAAGTAGTTCGATGTAGTTTCTTAATTGCACAGAGAATAGCTCAAAATATGAAGCCGTATTCTGATAGTAATATTGCGAAACAGTGCCTTATCGGTGTGGCAGAAGAAATGTGCCCTGAAATAGTACAGGAGTACGAGAAAATAAGTTTGTCGCGTTGGACGACAGCAAGGCGTACCGATGAACTTGCTGGTGACATTTGTGACACTCTCAAAGACAAGGTGAAAAACTCTTAATCATACGTAAATTTATTACCAGTTCACTGTAAACGCCATAATGACAATAAAGCGGACAGTATAGTAAACAAAAACTAAGACCTTTTAAACTCGCTTGTTAAAAGTTGAATTTTTTAATAAAGAATGCTTCTTGTTACAATGTGGTATTTTGTCTGCTTGGTTTCATTCTTAGTGGTCATGTGGTTTGTGAAAACGATCGCGGCTATAATGAGCATTGGAAGAGAATTCCTTTCAGTCGATGCATAAAACGAAGTGGTGGAAGTATTTTCCGACAGGAGAGCTCATTTCGAAAAGGCAGTTTGATGTGTAAATGTGTAACCGAATTGTTCATACTTTTTATTCTTGTTGAATAAAAAGAGTTACTTCTTCATTTGTTTCTACTGAAAAATATCCTCAGCAACTTGTTTATAGTTCAGAAAAACATGAGAGTGCAGCGATGCACCAAGCTGCATGGTTGTACCATTTCAGATATTATGTATTTACAATAGTGAAAAAGACAACTCTATCTCTTATCATGCCTCACAAGTGCTATCTTCTTTCGGTGGGCATATCTGTTACTTATTTGTATGCATAAATGCAATATATATTTCTTCATTGCATACCCATTACTAGAAGAAATTTGCTTATAAACGTATTCCTCAGGCCACAGAATGAATCAGAATAAAAATCTTTAATAATTTAATAATTATTAATGACTAACACAGTAAAAACAAAATACTGTTTGAAATATTTTTGATTTAATTTTTTGAGACTTTTTTTGTAAACACTACTTTTGCATATTTCAAATATCTGTGTTTCCCACATTTCTCAATATTAGAGTTTGTTAGGGGGACATACAGTCAAGCAATTGTCCCGGGCATCACCAGACCACTGCACGCCCCCGGGTATAGTTGCAAATTTTGAAATTGTGTTTTTTAGCTGTAGGTCATCGGCTTGCGACGCTTGGTTGAGAAACTGTATCTGACAAGAGTTATCTGAGCGTACAAAACAGCAAAGCGTGAAAACATACCAGGAACTCTTTGAATCACGCAAATTGAGATTTAATCAAATATGCTGTTTTCAATTCTTTTACAAAAGCAATCTCAAGCCAGAAAATATTCCTAGTTTCTTTTATTGCGAATAACAAAATTCGCCAAGTTTGAAATTAACTTATTTTGATTCAGTTGCATGATGACTGTGTTGGTAAAATTTCAGGACGATTTTATAGTAATCACAGCAGCAACCGAACCTCTGCAAACAACGTCAGAAGGTTTAAAACCGATTGCTTATACCACCACGCCACAATCACTTGCGTGGTGATCGATGGTCATCGGCAACTCGGCGCAGATCGCCTTCTTCCTTGGCAATGACCTTGTGTAAAAAAGGCACGTCAATGACGAATAGCCACTGCCAGTACTGGTTCGGATGATTACAATGCTGAGCAGTTTAGAACACAGCAGGACGCAGAGTCAGCTCTGATCGTCGCGGAGATGGCGTTTTGCTGCTCTGCTTAACTTATCACGTAAAATGCAAGGAAGGATATGTGTAAGTTATGNGTTGGACTGATAGTTCTCAACTTTTTCGCTCTTCGTGCACTATTGCAAAGCTAAATGTTCCNAAGTACCAGATAGAGAAGAAGAGATAACTTACGAAGTAAAGCATGCTTAATGGGTGCAGAAGAAAGACAGTTGCAAACATAACAGAGGAGTATGATATTGATTTGAAATCATTTTCGATTTTTAACCAGCTTGTCTTACTACAGTAACAACTTGAGACAGAAGTTTCAATAAGCAAACAGTGTTTGGTATGGTGGTCAGTTAATATTTGCAATATTTTGTCTGTATATGCATCCGCTGAAACAAACGTGCTTCACACCTATATGCTAAAACACTCAGGTACCATTTTTGCACAGGAACCCTCACAATAGGGGAATTTTCTGTGAAACTCACTTGCAGAAGCCAAATGACCAGTATTGACACTGGTGTGATCTTTCAAGTAATCGAGATCAAACAGCATCTCTGCTCGGAGTGCTCGAGACGTGCAACGAGTTTCGGCCACATTTGCGGCATTGGATGTTAAAAAATCACATCAACGGCTCTAAATCCTTGGTGTCAACAAAACAACATTTAGAATTGTCAACAAAGCCACCAATCACCTTGAATTAATCCATATTGACGCTCATAATATGTAGCGCAAAGCGTCTATACTCCATTGTAGTTAGATGTCATAAGCACTCCGCCTTTTTCACCACCACGGTTTTCCAACGCTCAGCTGCGCACAGACTGACTGACTTTTCTTTGNCAGGATGCAACTTACAGGTCAAAAAGTATGCGCCGATGCCGAAGGTTGAATCATCAATTTAACAACCTGTGCGCTTGCCAAAAGATCGTATTGATGCTGCATTAACTTGGTCACTCGGAATTATTTGCAAAAATGACTGCAGCTTGTGTCACGACGTATGCGCCGAACAACCGAATACATGAACGCGTTTGCGTGTTTCTCAACTGCCAATCTATCGATTTTGGCGGTATTCACTAAGTAAACCTCATTTATTACGAATTCGTAGAGTGTTTGTAACCCTGCAGCCTTTTCAAAAGAATAGAATGGAATAGCTTGTTTCTGGTCTTATCTGTTTGATAATTTAGTTTTTCAGCAATAAAACTTACAAAAGTCAAAATTTTACGAAAGTACTTGGCGCGTTTTTGCAAATAGCACATTCTTTGAAGAAGGTTGAAGGGTATTAGATGCATTCATAAAAAAGCATGCAGTCCTGAATTCTGCCTTTTAAGATTGCCTAGTTTGATAACTTTACCAACATATCACATTCACATAAGTGATTGATAAAGCAGTCCCTACTTGTCAAAGCTTTTAGTAAAGTTAGTTCCGCTTTCACAAAAAGCAATTTATTTTCGGAACAGCAGGGCAATAAACTCTCGTGTGTGCTTTGGTCAATCAATGGCTACGAAAAGCCCAGTCAAAGTCAATTTATCAGAGATAGAGCAAACGCGGAATTGCGGGCTCCGCAGGGTTCAGGCAAAGAAGGAAACTTGAAATTTTGTGCGGAGTCAGAGGGGAGGAGTTTAAGTTTTCATTCAACATGCGTATATTTTTTGTAATGTTCAGAATTTTGCGGGATCTCGACAGAGTACAATTTTCAATTTTCGAATTAGGCTGGTGCAGAAAAAATATTCATGAGTTGTAGCGAATGCTGGAGTCGAACAAATTGAAACTTTGACTACCTCCGCAGTTCAAACCTTGGTGCAGTTTTAGTTGTGCCCATGAGCAGACCCGTGGACAGGTTTTAGTGTTGGGGGGGCAAAGTATATTTTTAGGGGAGCAGGATTTCTGATGTTACTATATGTTTTAATAACATATTTTCTGAGCACAACAAAATTTGTGAGGCACTAAACCAATTTGGGAGCTACGAGCCTGCCCATAAGCCAGGAAAGAGGATGAGGTACGAGAGATGACCCCCAAAAATACAAAACAATCAGAATTTCGATTCATACATCATTCAACTCGATCACATTTTTTGGAAGGTATTGATCTTTACGAAAGATGTCGACAGGAAACTCAATGGTTTCCCTTTTCACGTCGTCACCAAACGCTTTTTGGAAGGCTTGAGTGATTTTCACAAAAATGACATGAAACGCACCAAGTCACACAGAGCTCCACGTTCGCTACCCGAAAACGTCGAAACAAGCATATCGTTTAAAGCAGTGGTCCTCAAGTTTCTTTAGCCCATTGACCATCTTTTTCAAAAAAATATCCGATGGACCACTTTGCTGTGGGGCATCCCATAAGCAAATGGTCGAAACTGTATTGCATATAGTGAACTCGAGGGCATTTTTATCAAGGAATTATGGAGCTTTCTGTGGATCCTGTAAAAATTCAAGAAAGACCGCCGGTGGTCCACCTGGACCGTCAGTGATTCAGAATCCACCTGGACCAGTGATTCTGAATCACTGATTTAAAGCAGTGATTCCCTAATTGTTTCTCACTAGCAACCTGCTGTGGATGCCAACTGTTTCCACGAACCCCTTACTTTTCGAGACACGATACGATACAGAGTTATACTAAGCTATGTTTCCCGCGTATCACAGTGCTTTTTGAAAGATTGAGGTTATAATGTAATACTGTAATGATACCAACAGATGAACAAACACATTTATTAATTTTTTCAACGCTTTTCACATTTGAACCTGAGCAGAAAGTTTGTTGTTTCACTTAATGCGATCAAACAATTGTGTTTGGAATATCTACAGTACTTGTACAACTATCTTAAGTTCATCAACCACACGTGTGATCAGAACCGTCGCCAGACAGTCGTCAACAAGGGGGCTTTACGTTTGTGCGGGGGAGCTTTGCGTTCGTGCAGGTGGGCTTGACATTCAAATTTGACAAAAATTCCACTGATTTATAGTGTTTCGTATTTCAATTTGGGGAGGATTGAAGCTGTATTTGGGGGGGCTAAACCCACCAAAGCCTCCGTGGCGACGGGACTGCGTGTAATTCGTTACAAGAATGAGAGTTACACGAGATCCCCAGATGAAATGCTTTCCCTTTAGGGCCTGTAGAGACTAAACAAAGAGACTAACTGAAAGTAGCGCAGACTGAGATCGACTAAATAAATTAAGTAGCATACGCTGAGAGTTTAGTCACTTAATTTCACAATGCAAGCTCTTAAGACCCTCTCATCAAGTTACCACGCTGGAAAGAGTAAGTACGGTGCATCCTCGATTATCCGGCCATGTTGGGCAACCTTTTTCCAAAATCTTGGCAGGATAAGCATTTGGCCAGATAAGAAAAGTATCTATCGTAGGGTGCCCACTGTCCACCACCTACACCACACTTAAAAGAACCTAAAGAAAAAAGAACGAAAAAACGTAACTAGTATGAGAACAAGCTTAGCCACAAAACAATTTACATTGTTTGTTGGCTTTCTAGTTTTTTTCCACTGCAAAACGTGTAGATTTTAGACTAAATAATTGAATGTACCTCCCTGTTGAACCCGGCCGGTTAATCGAGGGACCGGTTAATCGAGGATGCACTGTATACGACTGCACGACAAATCTTTATCAGCCAAATGCATTATTACCTCAAGGCATTGTGACGTCACATAGATTAACATACTGCGCGGAAAGAAATGTATCAGCAAGCCGTTTAAAGTTGCCTGACGTCAGTGGCGTGCAGAAGTCTGGCGGTGCCTGGGGTGACTGCATGACTGTATGCCCCCTACCAAATTTTAGTATTGAGCAGTGGCGTANGGCGGTCATTGTTACTGATACGCGTTATTTGTGACGTCACAATATGACGCCATATTCACGTTTACAAACCAACACTTTGGCGAAGTTTGTTGATACAACATATATATCATTCTACACGCACTTTCCTTACTCGTTGTTGTAGGAACAGTGCTTTTCAACCGGGGTTCCGCGGAACCTCAGGCTTCCGCGATTGCCTGCC
>JGI24022J15233_10008978_pt1 | contig 11225 bp, 6 predicted proteins | sample Ectturendosymbi2_FD_15233 | JGI IMG/M metagenome (IMG submission 15233)
TTGTGGCCTTTAACTATGAAAAATAGATACGCTTGCAAGTTTTAATCGTCGCAGAAGACTGAAAGCAGAAAGCAGGCAGATTCCTCAGAAGCTTGCCACAAGGCTAAAGTTTGCTTACTGATGTTATTTATGTATTACCGCTGACTGTTTTTTTTCACAAAAACATGTTGGTCGTTTTTAGCTGAAAATTTTCAGTCAGTTGTCTCACAGCTGTATTAAAACTCACCATAAAAGTGGTTTTAGCATATATTTTCCAACAATGACCGAAAATGACTTAATTTTTTTTGTCATTTCAAAAACGTTTCGGTCTATGACTGAAAAAAAAACAAATCACAGATTATTTATTATTTCCTTGAAAGTCAGAACCAACATTGATACATAGAAGAACAAATGACCATGAAAACATAGCCTTGCTGTTGAATTTATTCTGTATTAAACATCATTGTGTTCTTTGAATATTCTATTATAGCAGCAGGAGGTTCAACACCAAGTAAATTGAAATATTACTTTTGTTTCCTGTCTTTGAAACAAGCAACCCAATATTTTCTATTTCTCTCTGAATAATTAGTCTACATTCTACATACCGTTTTCTTTCACCAATGTCTTTTTAACACATTTGCTGCCAGTGTACAAATATATCGTACTTTGAAATAAGCCTAAAATCAAGCAGTTTTCACGTGTCTTAGCAACGGCATAACTCCTTGATGATTGTGCTAGAGAGCTGTTCCAACCCTCAAAAGACTAAGCAAATCTTCGAGTCTGCAATGAAAAAGAAATTTGGGTTTTGGGATTTTCGTGAGTGGTGTCAAAAGTGAGGTAGGTTTTTGGCTATTTCGGCTCATATTACCTGGCCTAGGGCTCAACTGCTAGACAGTAGTATTTCGCTCAAGTTTTCATTGGATAGTAGGCTAGAGTCCGAGTCTTTTGAGCCTTTGATCGACGTACTAGCGTTTCTGGTTCAGAAGTTATGACCTAAAAACTACAAAATAATTAATTATCTAATTACTGTATGTACTCGAATATAAGCTGACTTTAAAACTAAAAAAAAATTATAAAATTAGGGGGCCGGCTTATACACGCATAAATCTGATCTCACACAAACGAATCGACATGACGCCACTTCTCAGATCATGCAATATCACCATTCAGTCTTATTATCATTCAATCATACATACAGCCATAAAAATTAAGACTGCACTAAATAAAGTTATTTCCGACAAACTACAACTCAATTTAATATTGATTTTAACTGTACCTCAGATAAAATTGATAATGAACCTTCATCAGTGCATTGCATATTGATACTCTTTTGTTATTAGCCCAAACAACACTCCATGTTTTTTTGGGAGTCAGTTTATATGTGAGATTTGCAAACTTCCTCATTTTGGGACAGTTTTTTAAGGGTCGGCTTATATGCGCGTATATACAGTAGTGGATTAGTTAATTATTTTGTTTTTAGGTCGTAACTTCTGAACCCGAAACCCCAGCAAGTCAACCAAAGTATCAAAAGACTCGAATTTTAGCCTAGGACCCGAATCGGGTCCCTAAAACGCCTTTTAAAAAACTTGTTTCAACAATCGTATCAGTCGCATGTCACGCGAAATCGCCAAATGCTGGACCCGCTGAAACGGTATTTTTATAAGCGGAGCCTCGAAAACATTACACTTTTGAAAAGAGATCAAAATGCAACCCGTTGTTTGGAAAAATGCACAGATTTTCAATTAAAATCACTCAATTTCTAGTGAAAGATATGCGTGCATGAATTTTGTGAGATACTGTTTTTTAAAGAAAATGTCATCATATCAAGATACTTTTATAAGCAAACAGCCACACTAATAAACTGATGTGCACAACGTCATGAAGTCAATGACATAGAAACCCCATTTAGCATAATACTCTCTTGATTAACAAGAAATAGGAGCTATGTCACTTGATTTAGATTGGCACAGAAACACCCTGTTCAGACATACCTCGTACGAACAGCCTGCAGTATGTGGACGGTAGGTGCCTTTAAATGCAGATTTCTGTATACTAAAGGACTGCCTGGGCAAACTTTTTAAAGCCCACTCATCAGCAGTTATTTAGAGCTCGGTCCGGCCCATCTCGTACAACAGTGCGGCCCGTACAGCAAAGTTGGTCTATCAGAGAACTTGCAATCGCACACAAACTTTACTTCTGTGCAGAAGCGTTCATCTAAGAAGAAAAATTATCTGTAAGTTGGTCAAAAAAGTAGGGCTGGAGTCATTCGTGGGCTAACGTTTTCACAACAGAACCCGTAGTGGTTTAGGTCCGAGGTCCGATAGTCTGCAATTTTTCTGGACCACGGGCTGTCCAAGCCCGTGCAGGTCTCTACATATTACTTTTTGTGTTTACAGAAGCAAAGGTTCGATATATCTTGTGTTCGAGTTTTGTGCGCACGATCTTGCCGGACTTCTCAGCAACGCTACCGTGACATTCACTTTGGGAGAAATTAAAAAAGTATTTCGAGTTAAATGCTTTGCATGTAACGTAAATGATCATTTGCTTCTGTTGTTCTTGCGTTGAGAAAAACATTTTGTGCTTTTTGAAAGCGTTTGTATTGCCCGAGTTCGTGTTTAGTCGTCTGCTTGCGTTGTTTATCATAGGAAACTCCACTCAGTTGGTGTAATTACATGTTGTGAATTACGTTTTCAAAGGTAAAACAAGTTGCATCGCACGGTGATTACGAACTTGTTTAAGCCGCAATTCGCAATGATGTGCTTTTCTGTCAACACAATTTCCAACTAGCAGGACGTAGAGTTTTTGGCTGTTGCAAGGTTCCTGCGCCAACGTTTTCTGTATTGCACACGAGTAAATTGAGGTTCGCAACGGTCACCTAAACATTAGCCTACTTAGAGAAAAAAATCTGCAAGGTTTTTATCTAATGATAACATTTTGCTGCTGCTCATGTTGAAAATATAATAATAATTCCAGTTGCGGTCATTTAAAGGTCATGCTGCAGTTGCTGGAAGGTTTGTTCTACATTCACCGCAACAAAATCCTCCACCGCGACATGAAAGCTGCTAACATCCTCATCACCAAGGATGGCGTGCTAAAACTCGCTGACTTCGGTCTCGCGCGGTAATGGTCTTTACATTGCTGAATCCTTCATTTTTGCGTTCGCACTTTCGTATCTTTTCATTTTATGGCATGTTTTTATGGGTTTAGATCACGTTTGGGTTGCCTTTGCTTCTCTAAAGCGAAATTTGGAACTGAAACCTATTCAGGCGCAACTATTGGTCACGTCGGTATATCAACACCTTCGGTACGGATTGACGCGTATACGTGTCATTCGTTCAAATGTGCCGGGTGCGAATTGACGTGTATAAGCGTCATTGAAATGACACTGCGATAACTTCTTTCGTACTAGGCTTTTTCGCAGCGAAATTTTCCACAAATGTTTTTCATACCTAGATACACTAATCCTGAAAAATTTATGCGAATTGACCAAATACTTGTTTTCATCAAACCACCTTGCTAGGCCTAGGCTACAATAATTTTTAACAGTTGTTGTGTAAAACGCAATAACTTCATTCGTACTCGTTTGTTTGCATAGAAATATTACAATAATGTTCTCCATAACTATCCCATAACCTATGAAAGTCTAGGTAATATGAGCAAAAAATTTCCAGTTATCCACTTTGGCCTCCAGCAACATTTTGCTAAGCCTAGGCTACAACACTTTTTGTAAAACACTTCGGTCAAGTTGTCAGTTGCAAAGAAAATTTCCACAAACATTTTTCATACCTATGCGCACCACCCTTAAAATTTTGAAGTAGTTTTGACGAAAATCGTCGTTACATGCTTTCGGATCAGAACTACTAAAGAGAGCAGGCTACAAAACTTTAACCCAATCAGCAGGGTTACGAACATTTTGTGTTAAGCACCATAACTTTTTTAAAACTAAGTGCTTTGCCGTAAAAATATACACAAATGTTCTGCCGATGCCTATGCATCTTTTCTGAAGTTTTTGAGTTCAATCCATCAAGAACTCCCCTGACTTTTGAATGGAGCAACCGGAGTCTGTTCACAGCGCATCGGACTGCTGCTGCTGTACGTGGCTAGCAACACGTTTACCTAAGATTTGTGTTCAGTAAGTTGTGTAGAATGCACCCATCAAATTTTGCACAAATACCCTTCTTGTAAAAATGCATCTTACCTGAAAATCTCCGGTTAATCGAGCATGTACTTTTTCACTAAATGTACTTTTCGATCGGAATTACTCAACCGCGTAGGCTACAAAACGTTGGCCAATATGGTACGGTTGAGTAGTTGTGTAAAGCACCCTAACTTCTTTGAAACTAGTTTGTTTCCAACGAAAATTTACAAGAGTGCTCCTATGGTATTTATACAACTTCCCAGAAAATTTGAGGTCAATCCTTCAAAAAACTTGCCGAGTTTATTGATTTTTTAATCGAGCAACCTGACTCCTGTTCACCGTGCTGTTGCTGCGCGTGGCTGGCAATGCGCTTTTCCAAGTAATCTGGGTTCGGTAAGTTTTTGCGTCGTACGCAGTAACTTTTTTTGTGCTTGGTCTTGTGCAATCAAAATGTACACGAATGTCTGTCTTGTGTAAATGCATCTTACTTGAAAATTTGAGGCAAATCGATCGAGTACTTTTTGAGTTAGGTAATCTCTAGCTATTGAGCAAAAACAACCCAAAACCGTCTCGGAACTGCTGTATAATCGCACACAATTCACGCCGCGCCGAAGGTGTTAATAATTAAGAATAGAAGTAATAGTTATTATCTTCTATGATAACTTGGTTTTTCTGCAAGACGTGATTATTTTATTTGCCGTATACTTTGTTATGACAAACTCGTTGTGCAAAAAAGCTCGAGGACTTCTGCTTAAAAAGCGATGCCGACTGTACTTTCAATTTGTTGGCGATGTTTTCGATCCACTCGGCTAGGTCTTGTTCAAAGAAGTTCATAGATTATTTACATTCATATTTTTAGGAGTTCTCAATATTGTTTTGCTTGTGGCAGCATGGTTTGATGCCGGAAATGCAGTCGCATCTCTCCGTGACAAACCCCAAGAAAAATTGATAAATGCTCAGTTTATAGCGTGTTACACATTGCTAGAGCTGTTGAGTTATACAGTAGTTGGCACTTCATTGCCAAAAGATGCTCTTCCCACGCGAATTTTGTTTTTCGCAGATGACTTCGGTGTCATGTAGTCTTTTGGCTGGTTTGGTAAACGCAAAATTATTTTCTGTAAACTTAAGATATTTTCGTAAGTAAAGGCAGTCCTGGGAAGCAACCTAAAGAAAATCCTTCGGTAAAGTCGCCAGAAAGAGTTTTTTAGACTGACCTTGGACGCTGTGTGGCAGCGGGGTAGCGCACGTAGTGTTTTTTTAATTTTTATTTTTGATAACGGATAACTGGAAAACAGTTGCCTGCTACAAGAAAATCGGATAACTGGAAAATAGTTACCTGCTGCATATATGCCCAGGTTTTATTTCAATTAGTTCTATCTACTGACATAGTTTCCGGTTTTGATGGATGTACAGATGTACGTGTTACGGAATTCCGGATTTGACAGTAAAAAAGGGCTTCTGAGTTTAAAAGGTTAAGAAATGTAAGGTATAACGGCTGCATGTTACGTGGTTCGCTATCGCTAGTGTGTGTTGACCTGATGTTCTTGATCACAAATATGTGTTACCTTAGTCACAAAGCGTATAATTTTGTATGGCTGTAATTAAACCTTTGTCGATGTGTTTTTCGACTTGGACATATCCGAACATGTTTGGAGTCACCCTTAATAGTTGGGTACTTTTTCATTAGTTGTGGAAATCTAACACTTGAAATTTGAAAGGACTAAGAATGTGTGAATTTATCTGTACTCTTTCCTTCTTACAGTGCATACAGTTGTTCTAAATCTGGACAAGCCAACCGTTACACAAACAGAGTCGTTACTCTGTGGTACAGACCACCCGAACTGCTTCTGGGAGACAGAGACTACGGCCCCCCGATCGACTTGTGGGGTGCCGGTTGCATTATGACCGAAATGTGGACACGAAGTCCTATCATGCAGGTCTTTCGCTGTGAAATTACATTCTGTTCTTTTGGTATCTAATTGTTGAAGAAAAGTTGTGTGTCTTGTGTTCTGAAAAAGATTTGATAAGAATTATTCAAAGCATCCATCCCAATTCTTTATTTAGCCCCCATCTGCTCTTCAGCGATCTCAAAATATTTGTGGATGCAAACAGTGGGTGGTAACAGTAGTTCGCAAGTGTTTAATTTCATTTGGCGGAATTCTTACTGACGTGGTTACTTTTGTAACGGTCTCTTTCCTGGAGACGCTAACTCAAAATGCAGGGACTGTGGTGTTTCAGCAAAACAAACAATAAGATGTTCCCCACTCGACCAGATTCGTTCTTACTGCCTGTGCTGCACTGCGCCTTCTATCACTAGATGACTCCCTATTGACGCTGCGTGATGTAACGTCACACTTTTCCTGGTTTTCAGTTATATTTCATCACGTGAGGCATAACTACATTTGACGCAGGGCCACACGGAGCAACAGCAACTCACTTTCATCAGCCAGCTATGTGGTTCCATCACGCCGGAGAGCTGGCCGGACGTCGAAAAATACGAACTGTACAAAAAGCTTGAACTTCCGAAAGGTCAAAGGCGTCGAGTGAAAGAGCGTTTGAAAGCGTACGTGAAGGATCAGTACGCGCTGGATCTAATCGACAAATTGCTCACTCTCGATCCAAGGCGCCGGATCGACTCGGACGATGCCCTCAACCACGATTTCTTTTGGACCGAACCTATGCCGTGCGATCTCACCAATATGCTTTCCAAACACAAGACTTCGATGTTCGAGTTTCTGGCTCCACCCCGCAAGCCGTCACACTCAGGCCATGCATCTGGCCACCATCGTCAGCGTCAACACGCTGGTGCCGCCGCCCGACACCAGCAACCCACTGACCCCGCGTACGATCGCATCTTTTAAACGTGCCAGGGGTGCAAATGCGGGTGAACCAGAAGGTGACAAAACGAAGTTTTGTTTCAGATTGCTGCTGTTCATCATGAGCAGCTCTCCTAATGCCGCCTTCCAGTTACCTTTATGGAAGTCTAATGTTACTGCGGCATAGATCNGTTGCTTGAGATTGCGTTTGAATTTGCTTGTTCGTCAAATAAATGAGAACAGGATGTTTCGTGCTCATCCTCTATAGCTGAAAGTCAAATGCTGTTTTAACTACCACATGTATGCTCACATACTGTACATTGTTGAAGCTTGTGTTTTTACTGCGGTCGGAATGGGCTTGTGTAGATTCGATGATAGGTGTTCAAGCTCTCTGCGAAGGTTAGAGGGCAGTTGCCACCTAGGTTAGAGGGCAGTTGCCACCTAGGTTCGCAACCGCATATTTTACAGCTCTGGATTCACGAATAACATTTGTAAAAAGAACGCTTTTTTCAAAATGCATTTATTTTTCATGTTATTTTCTTCACAATTTCATGAAGCTTCCAAAATAGTTGTTTTGAAAATGTTTCAAACAGCGTATAAACGTACGCATTGTGAACATAGTGTGCAGCCCTATGCTAAGTATTAGCAAACCAACCTACTCTAAACGAAAAACGATAACTGCAGTGTTTAATGTGGATGGAGGCGTTTTCTTACTCAAAAAAATAATGCACTTTGTAAAATTCCTATTTTACATGTTGTATACAGGCACGTAACTAGAGGGTTTCACCCCTGCAAAATTTTTCGCCCCCTCCTGGAAAAGTGCGTTGGACATAGTTAAAAAAATTAAAAAAATTTGGGCCCTTCTCAGAAAACTTTTAGCCCCGCCTGTTGTCCCTGGTTACGGGCCTGTTTTTATATCAATTTCTGAATTGAACATCTTTCCGCACAATGTGATGGTATTTGCTTTTATACGGTAGTTTTACCTGCTTGAACACCATAACACAACTAATAATTTCTTGCATGCTGCATTCTCTTCAGCTTGCAAAAAACGTATCCTAGCTCACCTGAAACACTTAAAGTTTCTCACTACATTCTTGACCAATAAGATCGCTGAGAGATGATCTCCCGGTTGATTCGCTCGCGCTTGCTTGAGCCAGTTATAGTCCGCTGACGAAATAATGTGTCTGTTCAATGCAGCTCGCGTGATCGTGAAAGGTTTCGCTAGTCTCTACAATGTCACTGTCGTCTTATCCGTTTCTATGATTTTTCTGCATTCTGTCTGCAATAGCCTACGGTATTATTTCAGACAACAACCACACCTACGCCAGTTACGCAGTCAATTGCCAAAATAAATCCCCATCAGTGGCGTAGCAGCCCAAGAATTGCGGGGGCAAAATATTTCACTTTAGGCGAATAACACCACAGTAAACCTCGGTTAGTCCGGATTCGATTTGACCGACGATTTTATCCGGTTTAGGCGAAGATCCGGATTAACCGAAGCAGGGCCGGCAATAGCAAGGGCGGGGCCCGATTGGAAGCATTGTTGCGGGGCCCCATTTAGTGGCGTGTGCAGAACTTTTTGAGGAGGAGCATCAATTCATAATGGTAGAAATCACGAGTGATGTGTAAGTGCAAGGCCGGAAGGTGTAATGCCAATTTAGGGGTGTCTGGAGCCATGCCACGCAGTTTCACGTCTCCAGCTGAGACTTTCCATGTCCGTTACATGGACATCTCCGTAACACTCAACAAATCCATGAGTTACTACAGTCAATAATTCCTCTCTGGCTAGGTACCTACCGTGGGTACGCCAGGCCAATTGGCCATGTTTTACACGAAATTAACAATATGCTTGATATGATCAGCCATAAAAGATAAGATATCACAACTTAGCTACAAAATATCAAACGAAAGAGCGTGACAAACAAGCCGCCCCCTGGATTTTGAAATTTGATATTTTCCTATTAACTTTTTAGTAGAAAAATGTTTGTCTGTTAATTTCAAGTTGGTAAAATGAAGTTTCACCACTGTTGGCCGCACTCCTGGAAAAATCCACTACTGCCCCCTCTGGGAAAAATCTTTCCAAAACCCATGCTCCACATGTACATCAGGGCTTCTCAAATATTTTTGCATATGTCCCATTATCTATCAAACGCATCATTTCGCGACAACTCATCTGTGCTGGTGTAATAATACAATTGTACATACAGTATAAGACAATATTTTTCAGTTTTCAATTGACCAAATCATTTTGGAGCCGGAGTCATAAATTTTGGATGTTGGAGCCAGATCTGCAGCCAAAAACTTTAGATGTCTGGAGTTGGAGCCAGAGCCTGCAATTTGAGTTCCGGATCCGGTAATGCAGTCAGGGTCGGCCTTAAGCCGATGCAACTGCATTGGGCCCCGCGCCATGGTGTTTGGGTAGAGTGTCCATTTTTGCCAGACACCTTGCGCTTGAGAATTCAGAACAAACGGCGTATAAATTTCATTGTTAACAAAGAACGCTCTCGTCAGAACTAGCGAATTTCCCCTCGAACATTAGAAAAGGTGCTCAATTCTCGTGTGAGTGCTGTACTGCATATCTGCTCTCTACCACGATCATTACACGGTTGAGAGAACGCGATGACGTCATAAAATCATTGCTCAGAGGGGCCCCGCGCCTATGTCTTGCATTGGGCCCCACACCTACAGTGATGTGCCCGAGTCATTTTTGTCGAGTCAGAGTCACGAGCCCTTCGAGTCAGAGTCATCCAAAATTTTGTCAACTCGAGTCATGCCTTGGTCGTGTCAGAGTCGAGTCACAAGAATATGTAACGTCACTTCGAGTCATTCGTTTAAAAGCTCGAGTCAATGTCGATTTCGAGTCATACAAAATTTCAAACTTTTCCTATACATTTTTGGCTATAGGTCCGCCAGTGGACCATCAGTGCCTATAGGTCCACCAATGGACCTTCAGTGGCTATAGGTCCGCCAGTGGACCTTCAGTGGTTAAGTCCGCCAGTGGACCTTCAGTTGCTATAGGTCCGCCAGTGGACCTTCAGTGGCTATAGGTCCGCCAGTGGACCTTCAGTGACTATAGGTCTGCCAGTGGACCAGCAGTGGCTGTAGGTCAACCAGTGGACCTTTAGTGGCTATAGGTCTGCCAGTGGACCTTCAGTGGCTATAGGTCCGCCGTGGACCTTCAGTGGCTATAGGTATGCCACTGGACTTTCATTCAGTGGCTATAGGTCCACCAGCGGACCTTCAGTTGCTTTATATCCACCAGTGGATCTTCAGTGGCTATAGGTCCCCCAATGAACCTTCAGTGGCTATAAGTCCATCAGTGGATCTTCAGTGGCTGTGGATCATCAGTGGATCTTCATCTTCAGTGGCTATAAGTCCATCAGTGGACTTTCAATTTAATTAAGATATTTGTCCATGAGCTGATGCTAATCCCCAAACCTCAAACCCTTCACCTATGCCCTAAATCTAAACATAACCCCTAGACCAGTGGTTCCCAACCTTTTTTGTGCCGTGGCCCACATGTCGCTTTCAGCAGAACGTCGTGGCCCACTATCACAGAACAATAGAAAAATCTACTCTAAGTCTTCATTTAAGTACAAATATGAGCAAACAAAATATGGGCTTTACAATAATACATCAAAATGATTTAATTTTGGCATCAGCAACACTAAGCAGACTGCGAGATAAACTTCAGTGTGATTTTTGCTCTTGTGTGACGTTTTCGACCAGATTGTAAATTCTTGGCCGCGTTGTGGAAAGAGCGCATCAAAGATCGTCTTCTATAGTAAAATTGAGTTGGTTTCGATTTTTTGTTTCCACGTGCAGAAGGGTAGAGAATCCACATTCGCACAAATATGTGCTGGGGAAGAGAAGTAACTTTATGAGAGCTTCTTTTCCAACATCTGGATAAATATCAGACACTTTTAGCCAAAAATCGCCAATTGTATTAGTTTTGAAAACGTATTTGGCCCCAGAATCGTTTTGAAAGTTATCATTTTGCTTGCATACTGCAACATTCTTGTCTGGAACAACAAAAAGATTTTTCACTAAATTCAAGTTGTTTTGATGATTTCTGTGAAGTACAGCACAAATTCCTCACGAAGCCCTCCAAGGTCTTGAACAAATTCCGATGCTACATCAACATTCACTTCATCACCAGCTGCCGCGGAACCATCTCGAACAAGCAAAACTTCCCGTTTGCTGTTTTTGCTTCCAATTGTCAAGTTCTTCCACGAATGCGCTGAGGGTGTCAGTAAAATCAAAGACTGTCCTTCCTTGTACTTGTAGTTCCA
>JGI24022J15233_10008979_pt1 | contig 11224 bp, 7 predicted proteins | sample Ectturendosymbi2_FD_15233 | JGI IMG/M metagenome (IMG submission 15233)
TTCCTTNGGGGTAAGAGTTCTGTGGTTGCCAGTTGGCAAAGTGACTTTTGCTTGCTATTCAAGCTCATTAAGATCTTCTCTGATTTGCTTAGCATGGGAGAAGTACAAGCTTGCGCAAGTACTCAATAGCAATCTGATTTCTGAATGACTTTGTCAAAGAAAATTTAAATGGAAAAAATCGCATCTAAAAATATCAAATCAGCTGTACGTAATAGAAACGTTAACAAAACTGCAGTATTATTCAGAAGAAGCAACTATGTTTTTATTGTAGTACAATGCTGCTAACCGTACACAACATGTAGGGTGTAGTACACACAGCTCTTATCTGCTGTGCAACTTTTAAGCTTTGATCAGGTGCATTTCAAACACGAACAGTCACAAGTTCTTTCGCCTGATTCATACGTAACAATCGGTACGATTCAGCAAATACAGGACGCAGTCAACGTGCATTGAGTATATCGACACGGCATGCCGCTTGACCAACGGTCATATTGAGATTCATGGAAATTCGTTGGAAGACCCTGGCATTATCAACACGGAATCTGAATAGGTGAAAAAAAAATAAATTTCGCGAATAATTAAGGTATAAAATTTTGACGAATAATTGTCCAACTGATCATATGCCGGTAATTGACTCTATACGTCCCACAGTTTGCTGGAGGCCCCCTTGAATCTTGAGGCCCTAGGCTTAAGCCTATATAGCCTATAGGTAAATCCGGCCCTGCTAGGAGATAAATTGATGAACTGCAGTTTCCATCGCTAAAGGTAAGCTGCACAGTAAAATTGTTCTCCTCTATAATTAAATGATTATGATTGGAATTTTCGTCAGCTGTACTTCTTGACACGGGTAAACTGCTATTTAACAATGCCCGTATCGTCACAGTGACTATCATCGGTCAGGTTTGAAAATGCCCGCTTGCACTTAGACTCAGCCTGTAACCAAAAGCGTGAGCTAATTTTGGATGGAGTGGTTTAATGATCGCAAATATAACAACAACCTTGTACGAGTTCAAATCGAAAGTAGAAAGGCAATTCATATTTTTTTACAGATAGTGTTAGGTGCCAACAAGAATAAGTTACCTAAAGGGAATCGAAAAGATTCTAGAAAACAGAAGTGTGTTTCAGAACGCACTTTTGCTTGAGCAACGCCAAGGAAATTCAGAGAGAGAGAGAGATGGTAGAGCCAGTGGACGACTGCAAGTGTCACGGCTAAGTTCACAAACTTTAAAAATATGCAGATTAAATTCAATCTTGCACTAAATTAAGTTTTATAGTGAAATACATCTTTGCGCTCATTCTTGTTTTAATCATTTTCAAACATCCCAAATATATAATACGAAAAAATTGTGTTGATTTGTGTGCTAGGCATGGTAGGCGGGCGATAGAAATTTGTTTGACAGAAAAGGGGGCGCTAGCCAAAAGAAGAATGGGAAACACTGTTCTAGATGAATCAACGTGACATTTAATCAGTATATTTCTACTGCACTGATCCTGCAAAGAAATGAAGACAAGGTCACAGGCAACATTGGGGCAAATAACAGAAGTGAAAACAATAAAGAAATGAGATTAGAAAAACTTGTTTGTGCTGTTGCTGCAAAGCTTCACACAACGATTGACGTAAGCAGTTGTTTTTCTTAAAAATACGGGCTGAAAAGTGAGAAACAAGACATATCTTGCAAAAAATCACTGGATTACAGTGAAAAATCACTGGATCACTAGATCAGCCCAAAAATCACTAGATCCAGTGCAAAATCTCTAGGCAGTGCCAGGGCCGGCCTTAACCAGATGCAACCGATGCAGCTACACTGGGCCCCTGCTTCTGGGGGTCCCGCGCCCTGGTGTTTGGGTAGGTCCAGAGGTCTCAAACACGCGGCCCGCAAGGGCATGTTTTGCGGCCCGCGATGCTTTTGGGGTATTTTCAAATAATACCATTTACGTTATTTAGTTTATTAACCGGTGTATCAAATCGAACGTGCTCGATTTTCGTGCCAACGCTTTATATTTGCGCTCTACCATCTCCCTCTCTTTGTGGATGGAACTTGATTGTTAGCAGGGCCTCTGAGAGAAATTTTAGCAAGGGTGTACTCCGGGTATTCTAGGTGTGCGACACACACACAGTCAAACTGATCATGACGTGACATTTTTCAGATCGTGCACTCAAGGGAAAATTACAAAAAAACTAGAAAGATAGTTATGTGTGTCTGATCGATTTTCTGAGCCAACTTAAGCAAGCCTTTATCTGTTCTGTTCCGCCAGTAGATGTATATTTAACAGCCACATGTAGTAAGTTTATTTGGTACGATACAGCACAGCAACACAGAAGCAAACACTGCTAGAATGCACTCGCAACCACGACGCTGAAAAAAAACTTGAAGTTATCACATCGAAGAAATGAAAGTTTTCGTTCGTACTTTATGCGCATTCTCAATTCTTTTGTAGTTTAAGAAGTCTCGATATAGCAACCCTGGATGCACGCCATTCCAGTCGCACACCTGGACTCGACTGCTCGTAATCGATAAGACATTCACACAGTTGCATTTGCGAACTGCGCTGTTGTACGGCTGAATGTATTTTACTCCCCTGTTATAACGTGCAGCCTGATATTTTTGCCGTTATGGTTGCTTCGTCGTAGTGTTGAGTGCATTTTGCCCCGGCCACATGTGGCCCCGAGGGAGTTTTGTGCGGCCCGCGACACTTCTCGGGTATTTTCAAATAATAACATCTACGTTATTTAGTTTATTCACCGGTGTTTAAAAGTGCTCGCCCAGCTAGTGAACAAATTCCTTTTAAATCGGGGGTCTCAAACACGGTGCCCGCATGTGACCCGCGAGGGCATTTTATGCGGCCCGCGATGTTTTTGGGTATTTTCAAACAATAACATTTGCGTTATTTAGTTTATTCACCGGTATCTAAAAGTGCTCGACCAGCGAGTAAACAAGTTCCTTTTAAACGAACATAGAGACTGCTAGAAATGATTTGCCTGTAACTCATATACCTTTCGCAGGAAATAAGATGTAAAAGCTGTTTCTAGGTTTAGGTACCGCCATTGTTGCGTCAGCGTCATGATGCGGCTGTGTGGTTACTTTATAAATCCTCATTTGATACTCGGACCAATTTGAGTTTGAGATTCCTGGTTTAAAGTCAATACAATGACACATGGATTTACACAACAACGAATAAGGAGAGTGCGTGTAGAATAATATGCATATTTCAATGGTGGGCAAACTGCGGCTCGCGGACATATTTTGTGTGGCTCTTCAAGCTGAATAGCAATATCTCAAATTGATAGAGTTTTTGCCTCATATTTCATGTTTGTTTCATTTATGTGTTTACACCTATTCGTGAGATTAGTTACCTGCGAGTGTACGCGATTTGATAACAAAGACAGTGAAACGCAAGCTCAAGTTAGGCTAGTAAGTTTCCAGAACAAAATAAAGATTTTTCAAGAAGACATATTGTCAAAAGCATTCTGTCATTTTCCCAATGTCAGAATGAGAACGAATGCTTATAGCGAAGAAGCAATTGCAGACTAATGTGGAAGTATGCAAAAATAAATTGCAAGACTACTGGAGGAGTTCCAAGCCGGATTTGACCATTTGTATGAGTTAAAACCATGCTTTGCATTCCTTGTAAATCCATTCAACGTTAATGTAGTCGATGATGGCAGTCCAATTCGCCAACCATTTGCCACAAACTTTTCTGCTGTAGAAAGGAAATTAATCGAAATGCAAGAAGATCTGGCTCTAAAAATTTCATTCAATGTCACTCTCCAGTTGATTTCTGGCAACAGGTTCCAGAAAGGAAATGCCCAAAATTTTAGAGACGAGTGTTCGACTCATTTCTGTATTTATCACGACATATTGCTGTGAATTTTTATTCTCCGTAATGAAGTTCGTAAAATCTAACAACCGCGCAACCCTAACAAATGAACACTTGAGTGAATTAATTCGCAGAGCTTTAACAACGCATTTACCAGATTTTCGGAGACTAGCAAATCAAACAAAAACCTAATATTGATAAATATTGCGTTTGTTGTGCTTCAATTACTGTGGATCAGTGGTTTTCAACCTGGGGGTCGCGACTCCCGTGTGGGTCGTTTGCGTTTTTTCTAGGGTCGCGTGAGCTTCTAATAAAAATGTTCATAATGTCATATGTATTTCATATTTCGTACATGCAACCATTTTTGTCAGAGCCAAAATAATAGGATCGCTTGGCAAAATGGCAGTCTACTTTTTCATTCAACATTGTTTTAAGTGTGATTATGACAATTACAAATTTTGAGTGTGATTATGACCACGAATAACTTTGCGGCGTAAGAATGTGCTGTGTTTGTAAATTAGGCATCTGAATGCGTTAGCTAAATTGGGAGCTCTAGTTTTCAATGAATTGTGCTGGGGAGTGATTTGTATACGCCACAGTTCTCTCTCACTGATGCTGCCATGCGCATGAATTTAATAAAACAGTCTTTGTTCAATACAAGTTATTTTGATTTTCTATTGTGGACGCGCAGCTGCATTACGTAAGCCTGACTGGAAATTTTCGGAAGGGGGTCGTTAAGTTAAATTGGGTTGCAAAATGGGTCGCTGCATGAAGCAGGTTGAAAACCACTGCTGTAGATCATTTTATGTAAAACTTGCATTCTTTTCCGTATTTGTATTTGCACTGCAAATTGATTTTGCGGCTCGCGACTGCATTTTTGTTTTTCTGCAAATGACCCTTCCATTGAACAAGTTGGCCCACCCCTGGCATACTGTGTCAACAAACGTCGCCAAAACGTTGAATTGGAAACGTGAATGTGACGTCGTAGTGTGACTCACAAAAAGTGCACACCCAGTAACAATTACCACCATACGCCAAGGAATTTTACCAGGGTGTACGAAGACCGATAGCGGGCCCCCTATCCCAGGCGCCGACGTCGATACTTGCATATCTTGTTTGTAGGGCCGCAACCAAAGGGGAGACAATCGGGCAATTGCCTCCCCCGAAATTTTCACAAATGTATGTATGTGTATGGTGCAGCAACAAGTTACATTATTTTGCCCCGCCCTGAAAATATCAGTTGGTTGCGGCCCTGCTTGTTTGTATAGTAATCAGAATATAGATGAAACAGCTACCCTGCTAAGATCTATAAATAGTTTAATTGCTATACTAGCAACTGCCTTACATTTGTAATTTTAAGCTTGATTACAGAAAAAACTTAACGTGCGTACTTTCAACCTTCACCATTACCTACCGGACCAGGTTAATGTACCTCTTGTAACCCCTCTCCTAGGCTCTGGTTGCTAGTAGTGCCAGTTGAGACTGCAGTAGGGCTACAGCTATTGCAAACAACATGTGTAGTGATGCAGCTCGCAATCAACAGGTCGAGGCGAGTGTCTGTAATATTAACTTTGGTTGCAGTTCTGCTAACGTATCGCTGTTCAGGTATCGAATTATCCTTCTGCTTTGGAAATTTTTTTTTATGTTTGCGGGTCATCTGCATTTTGAAAAAAGCCTGCAGCTTTGCTTCATGGCAGATTTTAACATAGATTACTTATTTTAACATTTTGTGAAAATAAAATTAACTCGACGACATTGACACAAATGACAAAAGATCAAAGGTTGAACCCATAGACGTAGACCTCCTGTTCGACTCCGAAGACTCCAGGTATTGGCCATTCAACCACCAGCAACAATTGTTCTATTTTGCATTTTGCGGCTTGGTCTGTTCTGGACACTGAACCGTATCAGCCTGTCTACACATGCAGTCGGTCAATAGCTGTTGAGTAGCAACGCTCGTTGTGTCAAAACTATTGTTGGTCATTGTTCTGAAACAAATGCAAGCTGAGACCTTCGCTTTGATAAAAATGTATAGTGCGTCACGACTTGGTTACACACTTTATATTCAGTGCGCCCCAAAACTTCTTCATTTGTGATAGCGTAAAACTCTTCGCAATCCTCATTACAGCGGTTGTTATGCCTCTCTGGATTACTGCAGGCGACAATATTACCCACAGGTCGGAAACTATAGCTTGCAGGAAATTACCAAGACAAAGCTTGAAATCCCATCCCACCGAAAAAGATATTTAAATGCCTTCAAACGCCAATCAAAACTGATGCAAAAAACGCGCAAAATTGAAATCTTTTTTATTGTATTTGCTGTCTGGCGACTTTACTGAAATAACTAAACATTGTTTAGAGTGCTTAGACGTTCCACATTACAAAACATAACGAAAAGAAAGCGTGACATAGGTGGAAGGAGAACCTACCGTAGTGGCAATGAAAAGAAGATGAAACCATCGAAGGAAAGTAAAATAAAGCGTGTCAGCGGAGCAATAAAGAAATTTATCGCTAAGAAGAATAGTACAGAGATCGAGGAATCGGAGAGCGAGTCGCTTAGTTCCTTGAAGGATCAAGATCTGCCCAATCTTTTTGTATCTCCTGCGCAAACCTGCTGAACAAGCTACATCATCGTCTACCTTGGACCAGCAGTGTGTTTCAAATTCCGACAGGAAAAATGGCAGCTTTAACGTTAATCGAAATTGTGAGGATCCTGGGTCTTGACCCAAACGCCGTTCAACAGTTCAGCGAGATTTTCTAATCGCGAAAAGTCCATATAACTTAGATTTGAATTATTAAATTTTCAAAGATGTAGCAGGCGTCAGGAAATTTTCAAATTGTTATTTACAATGTAAATATCCCATGGAGAGGTGATGCAAAGGAATGGCCGGTGTACTCAGCTGGAAAAGAATCGGACACTTTGCTTTTGTTGTAAGCTTTTTTCCGATGTTAATGCCGCGCTATCCATTGATAGGTTTTCCGACTGGTCCGCTAGCGCAGGGGTTCTCAAACTTTTGGTGTTGTGGAGCCCATGAAGAAATTGACCATAATTTAAGGAGCCCCACAATAAATTTCTAAAAACAAAAACAAAAAAACATGTTACTTACCGATTGATGTTCCTGAGTAAATTGGAAGTGCTTTATTTAATTGTTCTTTGCCTTTATTGCTTCTTTGGACAGTTGCAAAATGAGCCAAGTCAGTATTTTGATAAGTAAAGGAATAGCTCGCGGAGCACCGAGGTTTCTCTCGCGGAGCCCTGGGGCTCCGTACGGAGCACTTTGAGAACCCATGCGCTGGTGTGCGCTTAGCTGAGCATAAAAAGTTCAGCTGTCACTTACAGGCAAGTGTTCAATGGTTTGAAGCTGAGAAAAGACTAACGAAAGGTTGCTTGTTGGACTCAATTCATTACTTTTATCATTTGCCGCTCCACCAAGCCTTCATTGTGCTTTGCCTATTTGCGAGCGTAAATCGGTAGGAAAACCACTATACGTCAAAGTCCAGGTACATTAACGCAAAGGCACTTAAAGCTGCACTGCGCCTTAACTAGGCAAGGCAAAATTGTGAATGTCATCCAGAACACTTGTTCCTGTTTATCATTATATTGGGCGGCTATATGCTTCTATTTCACCTATCAACCCTGCGCGTTAGGTATATTGCGTTTGGTACGTTGTTTCTGCATCAATGACGTGAGCTTTAAAATTTTGTGTATTACGTTTCTAATTCATAAAGAACAGTTTGCATTGGTATCCAAGAATATGCATTAAGAAAAATTTAATTGAACTTTTGGGGATCTTTTGGCGGATGCATGGGCTGCTCTCTTTTGAAGTCTATTTTTTTCATGTATTGCGTCAAAAAGAACAGGTTGATCGTGCGCCCGGACCCAGACGTTACGTTGATACAGGCCCGTAACTAGAGGGGGCGGAAAATTTTTCGCCCCCCTTGGAAAAATGTGTTGGACATAATCTGAAACTACTGGACATAGTTTAAAAAATTTGGGCTTCTCTCAGAAAACTCTTCTCCCCATCTGGTGTCCCAAGCTGGTTACGGGCCTGCCTTTATACAAGAACGCGTCCGAGCTTGTGGTTAGCGAAAGCGAGAAAGGTAATCAATTCATGTTAGCAGTTTTTTTAAGTCAGTCGTTCTTTGAATGAAAGTGCCGTTCAACAAGAGCGAAGTAATTGTAAGTTCAATTCGCTTTTCGGTTCGGTTTGGTTAACATAACTTTGCACCCACTCGGATCTCCATTGCAAAGCTTCCTTTAAAACTTTCGGCTTAATTATGAGTGGCAGATGTACACTGCTTAATGTCCACCGCAGCAGCATGACACTAGTCATAAACATGGACATAGCTAGGGGAGACATGAGCTATGCCTCTCCAAATAAAAGGACACTTTTGTGATATCATGCACATACAGATCAACCCCAACAAATTCCCATCTTTTTTGATATTTATATAGGCCATTTTGTTAAAAAATCTTCATCAAAAGGTCGTATCCGGTTGACTGAACAAGATGACGTCATAAAACCACTGCTCAGAGGGTCCGGCGCATAGGTGTTGCATTGGGCCCGCATCTGCTAAGGGCGGCACTAGGCGTGGCACCAGTGCAACACAGTGTCTACGAGTACATCACATCACCGCTCTTTCCCGAATCCTGAAAATTAGTATGATGCGTCAATATAGAAACAGGTTCTACTCGAACGCAGACCATACCAGGCGCATCAGAAAAGGGGGTGACGTCACGGAATCAGACGTATGCGCGCAAAAACACACAGAACACATGCCATGTGCATATAGCTTTAAAGCCTCTCCATTTGTTTTGGACAGGTGTTAGTTTATAAAGATCAGACCACAACTTCACGGAGTGTCGTATAGAATTGTGGGCTGAAGCTTAGATATGGAAATGCTTAGCCCACAAATCAGGGCGGGATTAAGGTTTACTGGCGCCCTTAGCACTGCCCAGTTTTGGTGGCCCCTCTTTTCTACACTGGACATGTCCATTTTAGTTGTTGACCTGTCTAACCAGACATACAGTAAAATAGAGGTTGCAGCAGTGCAAATACAACATTTATTCGAGTACTTCACAAATTGAATGTATCAAAGTTCCAGCATTCATGACCTGAAATGCATTTTTGTGCATTTCATTTTCGAAAAATCGCTGATAACATCCTTGAAGTTGATGCTCCTCAGCATATTTGCTTCAATTGTTAATTCACACAGCGAGTCGAGTTTTCCTTGAAGCATAACTGATCTTAATGTTTTGTTACACGCTGTTATCGTGAGAAAGACCTCTCTGTTGTGCAGTTGGTAACCATTAATGTTAGAAATAGTCTAATGGCAGTTTTAACATTTGGAGAAGCACTCTCTAGTACCTAGTTTGTCTTTTGTAATTGTTTTGTAAAGTTCAATGTGAGTGAAAGACAGGCCCGCTACCAGGCGGGCAAACAGGCAATTGCACACCCGAAGTTTTCAAAAAATGTTTAGTTGTTAGGTACAACAAGTTGCAATCATTTTGCCTCCACGAAAATATCAGCTGGTTGCGGTCCTGGTGAAAGATGTTTTCTTGGTTGTTTCAGACTTATAAAAAACATACGAATGGAACTGCTGAAGCCTGTAGACAACGTGCTATTCAAGTCGTCTCGATAAGCATCAGCGAGTGACTGACAGGTCTTTGAGTAACTTTCGCTTTCTAATTATTGGAAATTAACACCCTGTTGGTTGGCATTAGAAACATCTGTTAGACAAGAGAATCTGTCTGCTATTTCCTTGTGCACCTTTCGTCTCCTCCTCATTTCCGTTTCTCACTTCTCAACTATTACATAAAAAGTGTGGAAATACGGAATTTGTCTCCGTATGAGAATAACATCTGATGCACATTTTCTTTCTTATTCGCTTACGTGTTTCAGTTGTTTTGAGTTCGACATCTGAGAGCATGTCCTTTGAAAGTGATTAAAAATCTCTCATACTCATCTCGTGATGTATGCAACTGATCTGTCAATGATGAATACAAATCTGCACATGTTTGCAAGATCATATTTTTACTTTGAAGAAGCTGACTTGTTCGATGAAATTTTTTAAAGTTTCATTCCAAAAATTTTGCATCAACACAAATTCTGGTTCATATACCTCGTTTGCAATACTCGTTTCCCCTCTTCTATGTGTCAAATTTTTGCAATTGGTCATCTGATATACGATCCAAAGCGTCCAGAATTTTGCAAGAAAACTTGTTATTGCTGCAATTACCACCACATGTGCTTCCCATCTGCTGTATGGATGGGACTTCAACACTTTGTTATTTCCAATGTAATCTTTGAGAATGTTTCATCTAGCAGTTGAGGCAGAAAAGAATGTGTACGGTGGAAACGAAATCTATTGCAACTTGACATCAATCCACAGCACTTCGTCCAAACAAATTTAGTGAATGAGCTACACAGGGTACATATATGGCAAACTGATTTGCATCCAGAAAAGCTTTTGCTGCATGCCATTGTGACGTCCAGACTGGTAGCATTGTCGCACGACTGTCCTCTGCGTTTAGTAAAATCCAATTTAACAACCATTACGTATGTACTTCAAAACTTGCTGTCCCATAGCTTAATCTGTGTGTTTTTGTAATTCCAAAAATGTAATAAATCGTTCAATTGGTTGTCCATCTTGCAAGTATCTGAGCGCTATGCTCAGTTGATCAGCATGCGAAAGATCAGGTATTGAGTTGAGTCCACCACATACTAATGTATTCAGAAGCATTAATTTCGTCAATGATGATGGAGTGCACTTTCTTTGCCATTAGCTCAATAAATTTCTCATATGTATCATTTTGGACATGTAGGAAAGCTTGTCTTTCCCATCGTTGCCATACCGTGATATGTGAGCAGCCAAGAATGGGTCAAACTGACTTATTAGTTCTAGCAATCCCAGATAGTTCTGGTTATTGCGAGACGTAATTTTTCCAATTTTCCTCGCAATGCTAATCGTCGTTCAGCCAACGTGTAAATGAATGCTAGAACACGCCGAATCACATTCTCCCAGTAATTGTATTCCGCTTCAATTTGTTTTTCTGGTGCAGGAGTACACAACCTTTTAGCTGTTGCCAGCTGCATTGCATTCATTTTTATGAATTACGGCCACCAGTGAGTTCAGGGTAGTTTTAGTTTTTGCATTGCTGCTGTTCCACTTCCACACACTAAGTCAGTGGTTCTCAGCCCTGTCATGGTTTGTGGCCCTCTTCCAAAGACTCTCAACACTTGTGGCCCCCTGATCATCAATAAAAATACCTAACTTTGTTTTGGGTTTTGCTATATCGCGGCTGAGCTATTTAGCAAAGGCCTCTGCTCGTGGCCTCCGGCGAACCGCTCCGTGGCACCAAAGGGGGGGCGAGGGCCCCGGTTGAGAAACCCTGCACTAAGCC
>JGI24022J15233_10008981_pt1 | contig 11223 bp, 6 predicted proteins | sample Ectturendosymbi2_FD_15233 | JGI IMG/M metagenome (IMG submission 15233)
AATTAGCGGCCCGCGGGCCAGATGTGGCCCGCCACAGTGTTTTCAGTGGCCCGCGGAAACATTTGCGAAAATTCTTCAAATCTGAAAATTCCTCCAGCTTGCTGTACTTGAACAGAGACTTGCTTCTATTCCATCGAATGGTTTCCATTTCCGTTAGCAAGCGCGGCCCTCCAGAAAATCTTGTTTTCTCAAAGTGCCCCCCGAGCCAAATTAATTGCCCACCCCTGTGTTAAGTGAAATATATGTAGACTACGTACTGCATCCTACGCTTCTTTAAAATCTCGTATCTGAGCTTTGCACTTCAATGAATGAATGTTGGCTAGGTTAACCTAGGTAAATGTACCTACTGCTTCTTGTTATATGCACACTAGTACGCACTACGCAGTCTTCAAAACGAGAGAAACCACACATTGCGAACTTCGAATATCAGCAAAGGAATGCTGCTTTTGTTATGTGTGTTCTGTAAGTGCTGCTGTATACATTGTTCAAAAACTCCAACCCGTCGTACAAATATTGCGTGAAGTGTGTTAGTACATAATTGTTGTCTTGGTTAAATCTGTGACCGTGCTGTAGCCTACGTGGTTTTCCAATCCCCAACCAGTCGAATAAATTTTGATATAGGTTTGCTGAACTTCAAAACGACATTCGTATTTCAGAGCATAAATGCTGTTAGGTGAAATTAATATGCGTACATAGGCTACTTCACCCTACGTTGCTGTTGGAAAGTTTTACGAGCAAATGATTGGGTTTGGTCCAAAGTAGAAGCTGGGAACCACAGCAAACACAAACTTTGAAACTTCTCAATTCAATGATAACCAACTTTGCACGCCCCTGGAATAATTGTATGCAGGTACTGCAGCCTACGTTGTTTTAAATCTCCGAAGCGTTCTACAGTTTTATGGCAAGTTAGCTGAACTTCAAAACGACGAACAACCACAGCTTGCCAACCTGTCAATGTAGTGCAGGAATGCTGGTTAGCTTATACATATGTACGCTCAGCCGTCTACACTGTTTTAAATCTACAACCCGTCGTACAATTTTGTGGTTACTTGAACTTCAAAATGGCGAGTAACAACAGCTTGCCAACGTTGCATTTCAGTGAAGGAATGTGAAATGTATATGTACTGAACGTTCTTCAATGTGAACTTCAAAACGACGAATTACCACAGCTTGCCAACTCCGCATTATAGTGCAGGAATGCTGGTTAGGTTATACATAGGCAAGCTCAGCAGCCTACGCTGTTTTAAATTTCCAACCAGTCGTACAATTTTGTGGTTACTTAAGCACGACGAGTAACCACAGATTGCCAACTTTGCAGTGCAGTGCAGGAATGCTGTTTATGTGAAATGCATATGTACTGAACTTACTGCAGCCTACGTTGTTTTAAATCTCCAACATGTCGTACATTATTTTGTGATAAGTTTGTTAAACTTGATAATGACGATATACGCAGCCTAGGTTGCTTTAAATCTTGCACCTTAACTTCGCATCTCAGTGCATAGCAATGCTGCTGAAGTTGCTAAAGTGGTAAGGTGTTTTACTGTGCTGCCGACGTTATTTTCGGGCAATAACGCCAAATCGAGCGCTCCCTTTCGATGCGCTTTTTCTATGAGAGCGTTTTTCTCTTTACAACACAGTGCTCGTCACCAAGCGAGCCCTTCGGTTTCAACGTGCTCTTTCTGTGAGAGCATTCTCTTTGTGCGTCTGGAGGCGCTGAAAGGCAATGAGCGGCGCGTGGTGAGAATAGTAGGAATGGACGAACTTACACTAGACGAGACCCCACTCGCATTAGGCACTGTTCTTTTGAAATGGATCCATCTGGAGGATTAACCTTTGGTGAATGCTGAGTACACTGCTTGAGGGTCATCTTGTGCATACTTTGAAAGTGATTGAAGATCTTGTACCCAACTCTCAACCTTGTTTTTAATGTATTGTTCTCTGAACGATTCTGTCCCAATTACAGATCCAAGGAGGCATTCACCTTGGTCTGTGATTTTGATTCCATCATCTTTGAAGATTTTTTGTTCGGCTTGCATTAGACTGCTGTCTTTTGTTAGGAGGATTGTCTTTGCAGGTTTACGGCAGTACCCAAAGTCTGGTCCACTGGCCTGTATGTATTCCCACTATTTTTTCACTCCTGCCAGTGATCCGACTGCAGAGCTATCATCTGCATACCATACCTGTTTCACTTCATCATTTGCAGTTTCGTTGCTCAATGCTTGCATCAGTGGTCGTGTGGATAGGGCACACATTGCCATAGCTGCAGTCTCCCTTAGCGTCACACCATCCAGTGACAGTATGTGGTCACCATTTTCCAGATACTAAAGAGCATGGCGGGTGTGTTGTAACTGTTGTGTAGGTATGTGTACATGGGGGGACACAGTCTTCTGATGTTTTCTAGACTGACTTTTCTGTTGAATTTGTTAAAGGCATTGTCTGCGTCCATTAGCAGCAGGCACTCACTGTTGTCTTCTTCAAAACTTTTCCTTACAACATATATTGCTGCTGAGGGTCTAGTGTACAATTCACCCTCCCCGACTTCCCGAGTGATGATGTCATTGATGACATCATCGATTGAAGTTGGTGGTGAGAGAAGGTCACACAATAAATTTGGTGATGGCGTCACTACCACGCCATGAGATACAGCTTGTCAAAGTTGATGGCCTATACAAATCCAAAGGCATTCATTTCGGCTTGCTGAAACGGCGTACCACAGTCAACATAATCGTTAAATATCCACGCAAGCAGAACCTTTTTATAATGATATTTTTATTGCGGACTCATGGTCCATATCACAGACACAAGAGCACAAAAAGTGGTTAGCTATACATCAGCGCACATTACAGAAACGGTGTTTGCACATGGCCAACACTGGGAGAAGCAAAACAGTTTATCCTCTCCACAGCTGTATCGTCATTCGCAAAAGCACAGAAAATGGATAACCATACAGTAGGGCATTTCACAACCGTTGTTAGTACGTGTCCAGCCTTGAGAGGAGCAAGACACTTTCCCAGCACTTCCTCCTTTTTTTGCCTGGTCTGTACACAGTGTCCACATATTTTTACTACACAAAAGCAGTAATGGCGAGACGCAAACTCCGAAACAATTCACGGACAACTACTGCATTTGGTCTCCATACAGGAGTGTTGAATGACTCTACAGTAGTAGGTCTTATTTATTACCGTCAGTATTTCGCAGTGATGATGATGATATGGAGTGCATAATAGGCTAATAAGCTACTTTTATGTGGGTGACAAAAACGTGCGACATGTGGCAGAAAAATTTTGTATTGTAAAGAAAGTGATGAACACTGTTGCTCAGATGGACAGCAGGGCATTTACTGCAGCACAACAGGAGTGTGGAGGATAGGTAGTAGCAGTAGAGGTTGGTCAACTTCGAGTTGCTTGCAATTCTATGGAAGCAAATGTTCCGAAACTGTAAAGACCTTCAACATCTAGCATCGGATTAGTAGACACAACTTACAGAGACGGAGTGACGATATGCATGAATAAATTGTTTGACTGAATTGAGAGACTTCATAATCGTCATTGTCTCATCTACTTCACAGTTTTTCAATAAGCCTATCGCCGGCATGTGGTTGGTAGTTTCAAACAGAGGAAATTACAGTATACCCCTAAAAATTGATGCGGCCCATGATAGCTTCCTAACAATCGAATGTGGCCCGCCAGTGAAAAAAGGTTGCACAAGCCTACCCTAACCTAATGTTAAGCTAACCCTAACCTAACCCTAAAGCTAACCCTTAAAGCAAAAGTTTATAAAGTTTTGAAAAAAGTAAAGAAAAACTGGTCCCACGAATTGAAACATGCAAGCAGTCACTATTATGAAAATGTAAGGCCAAGTCAAGAGTGAAACCTTCAACCATTGACATGACAGACTTGGAACCTACCCACCAAGCTGCCAGGTTGACCCTGGTTGGATGACAAACTGACTGCATTATTCGAACTGCATCATGCGAGGCAGGATGGTCGAATAAGTTTTGAAACAGGAAGATCCATGGGTGTTTCCATAGCCACTTTTCAAAATATTCATTTCTTCAGGCAAATGAACCTTAAAATGAGCAATAGCTCAGTCTTATGCTATGTTGCTTACTTCGATATAATAATCTGTTTTCATTGCAGTTTACAAGAGCTTGCAAGTTTTTCGTAATAATTTGCAAACAAAGTGTCTGTACATATTAAATAAATAAAAGGATGAATGCAAGGGACAGGGATCCTGTAGATTATGAACGTTCTGTTCGCTCAGTGTTTGGTGAGTTTTTGTGTGTGTAAATCTTACAATTACGTTTGTTTATGAAACACATTTGTGGAGTCCTTATGTTATAAAATCACAATTTTACAACTTAACGTGCTTAACATATGTTTTTAGTAAATGCAGTGCCAGTGGTGAATCCAGACCAGGTGTTGGGAGCTATCATACACTACAGTACAGGGAGTGCCAAAACATCTTCACTTGTTTAAAAACTCAGATTTTCAATGACAACCGTTGGATATCACCTAAAAGTGGTTACCTTAATTGTAGGCCAAGCAAGCAGCTATTTTTGTTGTTGAACTATGCTGATCTTTCAGGAAATCATCACAGTTTAACACTTTCGCTACCAGCATATACACAGTGTTTGAATTTGTTAACGTGTTCCTGAGGGACATATATATACGTTTTAGATAATTATTAAAGATTCTTGGAGACATACATATATGTTTTTATCCAAATTTTGCAGTGGTTTGTTGTCTAAAAACATGGTCCTAGCTTGATTCTATGTAACTTAGGTTTTGCATTGAGAATCCAAAGTTTTTGTGGCTCAGAGGCTGTGTAAATGCATTGCCCTTTTGGGTTGGCCCACCTAGGTGGGACCAAGGTCTAGCAGCAATGAATGTGATTATGTGCAATGTAAGTGCATTGATATATTTCCAAATCCTAAGAGAGTATGTAAAAATGTATCAGAAACGTTTAGTGTAAGCAAGTTTAAGCATTTTGATAAAGTTCTATTGCTTGATGCTAGTGTTGTATAGCTGCTTTCATTGTATCAAAAAAGTGAAACTTATGCAAAAAAGTGGCTCTGGTAGGCCTAGGCTGGATGGTTACAGTGCTATGCAGCTTAAAATGATATGTTGGCAATTGATTAGTGTAAATGCAGCAAAACCTTTGCCAGGTTTTCCGTTTCAGCTTAACTTGTAAAACGCTTAGCACTATCTGCTTTGTGCAGAAGCAGACAGCATTTGAATTTCCCACCAAAGCCACCTAGGAACCGTGGATATTGCCATGGGTCAGGGACATCACCCAGGATCGACTGTGTTAATAGCGTCTTCTATCATCAATTTAAATAATTTTTAGAGGTTGCTTGGTAAGATGTACAAATAAATAGCACACATCCAGAGTTGGTTAAGTGATAACAGTTGTAAAAACAGCCTGGCACAGGGGCATATCCGGACCAAATGTATGTGAGGGGTTAAAATTTTTATTTAGGCAAGCAACTGTATTTTGTTTGGGATACTGCCTCTCAAAGTACAAAATGACTAGATATTCTAAAAATTTAGGGGTCATGGCTCCTCGGGCCCTTCTGCCTATGCCTATGGCCTGGAACAGTATTGATGGATAGACCAAATTTTGTAGCCGTTGCTCTAATTGCCAGATATTCTTGATCGACATAAGCATTGTGAGTCATCAGCATGTGATGCTCAGGGCAGATCACCGCTTGAATGTGGACTGGTTTGAGAACACTAAGAGACTCTGTACTCTCTATCCTGAAATCAGCACCCACATTCCCAGAATGGTTCTGCCAAGAACGACATGGGTCCAGCTGAACCTTTAGCACAGAATAAATGATTGAACAGTCAAAGTAAGCTGTTCCAGTGTCAAACTAACAGCAAAAGAGAGACAATTCTAGACAAACTCAGTGTTGCTCACAGACTGATGCAACTCATGCACAGAAGTTATCAAAATGTGAGTTATGTTATGACAAACTGCTCATCTTAACAGAAGAGCAGCCCAGCATTTGGACATGTCTTTGTTTGGATAAAACTTTGGAGCAGATTGAGCTAGAGAGCTGTAAACTCTCTAGATACATGGAAAGTCTTGTAGTTTTGCTTTTAAAAGAAACAAGAAGTTTTGCATTTGAGCTTTTTTATGGTGACGTCATAATTTTGGTCTTTTGATGATGCCAGCAAGCTTTCAGCCCAAAGTCAAGAGGCAATTTTATGTTGTTGTTTTTTTTCAAACTAGGCGAAAATCTGCATCTTTAGAACCCTTGATTGGCCTTCTAGTGTTTGTGGTTAGCAAGTTATAGCCAAAAATACAACAAAATAATTAAAAAATTCCCTATAATCAATTACTAAATCTTTTTTAAAAAGATAAACTTGTCTGTTATGTAGGCATCTGCCTTATTCAAATTGAACCACTTTTAGTTCACTGAAACAATTTTATTTCATATATTTTTATTTACCTAAAGTATGTTACAATATTTACAGAAGATCATTAAAGATTGTAAATTATTCTCATTTAAGAAAAAATTGTGCGGTTGCAAGTTTGTATGGTGACAAGTTTTTTGTTCATTTCTACAACAACCACTGTAAAAATATTCTTGCTGTTAGTAGTTACAATCATAGTAAATCAAAATTTTGCCATTGGTTACTGTAAGCAGGGTTCCCATGTGGTGTTGAAAGTTTTAAACTGCGAAATCGGTTTTCAAAACCTTGAAAAAGTATTGATTTTAGCCAAAATGTCCGCAATGTATTGAATAAGTATGGGAATTCTGAATTGGGCCATTTATTTATTCAAATTTTTTTTTTTACCATTGATGACAGTTTTGTTTTGAAATTGTTTTTTGCATTGTGTTGTGTTTCATAAATAAAATTTTGGGAAAATTAGATGAGTGGTGGTATTAAAAATTTTTTTCTTTAGTATTGAAAAAATACGGCAAATGTTTTTTGAAAATGTATGGGAACCCTGTCTAACTCTGTAATGAACAATTTGCTATTGTTTAATTTTGATGCTTAAATTTTTTTTAAATAATACTGTTGATATTGAATTAAGTGTATATATGTGTGAAAACATTTCCTTTGCTGTTGAAGTCAACTATATACAGTGTATACGAGCAATCTAGTTTCATATCCTTCTGTTTTTTTGGTGTAATGTGTGAACTTGTTTTGTGATTTCACACACTTTTTTAACTTTCAACATTTGTGTAAGCTGAGAATTTGGTTTGCTTCATTTTTTGAAATTGTGATTGTAATATGTTTTTGTTTAGTTTTCTTAAATTATCCCAGCAATATTTAGATTTTGTGAACACCTTTTGCTAAATTTAGTGGCTTCTTCAATAAAATCTTAAGGGTTTAGCAATAGATAAAATTTGTTGAGCATTTTCATATATTTAACGAAAATGTCATGAAAATTTGAGGAAATGTATTTATATTTTTTTCATGTGATTTTGAATGATTTCATTATCACTAAATATCTATAACTGCTAAAAATGCACAAGTAGTATGCATATATATACAAAATGTTTGGCAGCAAAGCTACACTGTCGGCACAAAGAGTTGTTGATCTTCTGCAAGTAAAATATCAGACCATGTAGAATTCTGATGATTTACTTTCAAGTAAACATCTATAATGCAGTATTCATGTGGTCTCTATCAATTTTTTAATGATATGAAAATAAAATGGTAAAATGATATGTTCTTATGCTAGTAATCGTTCCACCAAACAACTGTTTGTTACAGTTGGAAACATTCCATATGAAGCAACGGAAGAGCAGCTGAAAGACATATTCAATGAAGTCGGAAATGTTGTTAGCTTCAGGTAATGTTCTTGTTGCAACATAGCATTGTGCTTTATTTTAGCTGGAAGCATTTTTAAACTTAATTGATATCATTTGCATTATTGGAAAAAGTGTAACAATATATAGTTTTCTTACCATCATGTTTATTGCTAGATTTAAAACAACACATATTTTATTAATAAGATGTTGGCAAAAAAGACATACATGCCAGTAAAAATATTGAGTTACTGTATGCATTTTATTAAGATCAAACACACTCCCAAGTATCATATGTAACTCTGATAAGCTATATAATAGTTGTATTTAGCATTTTTGTAAATGAACAGAAAAAATGGTAATCCCAATTTTACATTTTTATTATAGGTGTTTCCTCAATGGTGTTTGTGTTTAATCTATGGTGCGAATTATTCAACTGCGTTGTATTTTCTATGTTGTGTGGCTGCTCAAATTTTTTCTGATCCATTTGTTTTTCTGGAAGTACGGTAGTTAAATAATGTTATATTCAACTGTAGGTTAGTCTTTGATCGAGAGTCTGGGAAACCAAAAGGCTATGGCTTTGCTGAATATCAAGACCAAGAGACAGCCATGAGTGCAATGAGAAATTTGAATGGTCGTGAGCTGCACGGACGTTCACTAAGGGTAGACCATGCAACTAGTGAAAAGAATCGTAACAATTTCCAGGTATGTCGTAAATAGGTGGCTATTTATCTTAAAACAATTCCATTCGTCTTTGTTGGCCGTGACTTTCTTAAACTTGGTAATTCTGTGTTGACTCTTTAACTGAGTCCGCTTCCGATTTAGAAACACCATTGGTAGTTGTGTTTAAAATGTGAAATTCAGCTTTACAGCTTGTACAGGGTGACCCAAAAAACAGAACCCAGTATGGGTACTGGATCTTTGTAAGATTAATTTAATAAATTATGGGTTAATTTATTAAATTCATCTTACAAAGATTCAGTAAACTTCAAGCACTTGGCAAGTTTCAAACTTTAGTATGTGTCTAATCATTCCCCAAAGCTTCAGTCATTGAAGACCCTTAGTGTAAAATTCATGTTCTTACCAAAATATGCTCCAAGGCGTTGGAGGCAAACTTGCACACATCGCCCAAAATTATCAGTTACTCGAACATATTCTTCTTTGGTATTTCACTGATTTGGGCTGTGACTGTTGTCTTTAATTCACCAATTATTTGAGGTTGTTCTAGTACACATCATCCTTGAGATAACCCACAGATGAAAATCTGGGGGATTTAAGTTCAGTGAATGAGATGCCCACTCAACTTCACACTTCCTGCTGATCAGTCTCTCCTGAAATCGCTCAGCCAGGCTAGGGAGGTATTTGGTGTGTGGGGGGTGAAATAAGTATCCCTTAGATTTTTTGAATTAAGATTCTGAACAGTCCCATACTCACTGAACTCCTGAATCCAGCCAAAAATTCTGCTTTTTGATGGAGCATGACAGTACAAACTTTCTCTGAAAACTTGCTTGCCGTACTTTGTATAAATTGTTAGTGAAATAGGCCTCCACACAAAATACCTGCTCTTTGGTTGACCAAGAGATGGTGGGAAAACTATTATTGCAATATTTCATGCACTAAGTCTACTGCTACAACCTGAAAAAGAAAAGAGGAATAATTGAAATAAAAATTTTATTCAAATATTTGTGGGTTCTGTTTTTGAGGGTCACCCTGTACTAAGGAATTTAAAGAATTACAAGTTTTTCAAAATCATTAGTGTCAACAGCATGTAATGCTTTAACTGGGATTGAAATGGTTTCCCCAAGTCGATTAGAACCGTAGTAATTCCAATGTTTGGCGATTACGTTTGTTTTGAATCATCCGGTTTAACTAGTCTTCATGCAAACTGTGTATTTTTATGACATGACTCGTTGCGATAAAAGTTAACGATAAATGTAGCTCTTATCACATGGGCATCAACTGAAGGCGGCGTGAAACACCAATCTTGAACGATTCACTCAGTAAACATATTGCATTTGTTTGCATGACGCATGCTTGCAGGAGGAGGTCAACAACTTCAGAGCTATGGGACCACCTATAGAATCAGAGTATGGTGAACCGACGCCACCCCAAGATGCACCTGAAGCTATAAGCAAAGCTGTTGCCAGTCTTCCTCCAGAGCAAATGTTCGAATTAATGAAGCAGATGAAGGTTGAGTCCATACTTCGTCACTTTTTCCTGTGTTTGAATGACTTATTGTCAACCAGTTTACTGATAGTTTAGATCAGGGTTTCTCAACCAGGCCCTTGGAGCAGAGGCTTTTTGGTCATTCCATTATATTTCAACCTAAATTCAGGGATTTTGTAACACATGTTCTTGGACTTTTTTATTCACAGATATGTTGTAAAGATTTTTGTTCTACGCTCAACAAAACAAAATTTTGAAATTGCTTAAGCATTTGGCAAAACATAGGCATTTTAAATTTTGTTTACCCCCTAGATTTAAGCTCTAAGGAAACTGATCTGAAGCACTTGCAGGAATTTAAGAATTCTTGCCCCCAACCGCAGACTTCTAACCCGCACCTGCTCAGTACAGTTTCCGTCCCAAACCTACACCTGTCACTGTGTGCCAGAAAACCACTAAAAACTCATGCAGTGTGTTTCACCACTAGTGGCAATTTATTCAGTGGTTCATTTCAATGCCAACACATGCGGCACAGTGAGCTTTTCATTATTGTGTATGTACAATAACGACACCCTGACTTTATTTTTATCATCTCAAATCTGACGTTTTTGATGCAATAGTCTTTAGTGCCTCTTTATCATGTGCCTATATTATGCACTGGTACATTTCCAAGTGTCCAATGACACATTGGTGCAAAATTGATTTCTCTAGTTTTCTGATTTTTACTCATATGTTTCTCTCCACTAAACTGATTTATAACTACCCTTGTTGTTCCACTAACTAAATTTGCCTATGGCATTTACCAGTTTGGAAGTCATTAAAAGTATACCATACAGTCGTTACCAATGCATTCAGTATTCAAATGCTCTCAGTAGCTTTAAACTAAAATTTTAGTTTGGTAAGATGAAAGTAAGCCATTCAATGTGTGGCCCTCATGACGATAGTGATGTAATTTTGACCCGGTAAGACATTTTGGTTGGCAAAGCTTCTCTACACCTTTGTACCACAAGCTTTCTGTGGCATTACTTTTTTGCTCATGTCACTTTCACATGCATTGAGTCAACATTCAGCTACCTGCACAAAGGATTTCTTATCCCATGCTCACCCACACACATATTCAGCAGGTTGCTCTGCACTCGCACACATAACTCCGCAGGTTCCTGCAACCTGTACAGGTTTCCAGCCCCGCGCAGGACTCAAGCATGTGTGTATACCTCTTTATGGTTGTTATGGTTTGTAACAGACCATAGAGTTAATATGGCTTGTAGCAATCCCTATGGTTGATATGGCTT
>JGI24022J15233_10008985_pt1 | contig 11220 bp, 7 predicted proteins | sample Ectturendosymbi2_FD_15233 | JGI IMG/M metagenome (IMG submission 15233)
GGATGATTTTTATTATCTTGATATTTGGCAATGTGCCAAATATTTTGTTGCTGCATTATTCAAGGAGTTAGCTTTAATTACCATCAGAGAAATGTGAGGTCTCGAGTCTCGGTCTCAAACTTCAGGTCTCGGTCTCGGCTTTTATGACAAAGTCTCGGTCCCGGTCTCATTTCGAAAATTGAGCCAGGTCATGGTCTCGGTCTCGGAGGTTACGGTCTCGACTACATCACTGACGTGAACGTCCTGCCCAATGTTACTTCGAGGCATAGGCCATAGGTGAGCGGACTGTCTAATTTTGCGATACAGATCCAGTCCTGAATTTTAAAATCTCAGTCCAAGTCCAACCATAGTCCAAAAAGGATAAGAAATTCAAAATCCAAGTCCAAATAAAGTCCAAAAAATTAATAAAATACAGCTTTTTAATGACAAACATTACGCAGTTCTTTTCCATTAACTCAGTCCAAATCCGGTCCTGATCTCAACTTTAAGAAACATTTTATAGTCCGGGTTCCATTCCAAAATCAACAAAAGTCGTCATAGGCCGGATCCAGACCAATCAAAGTCCAGACCTATGCTCATCTCTGGTATAGGCCTCGGAGAAAATACTCAGGGTTTTGTTGTTGTACATGATTTTCAGCTCACGTTTAGTTTCCCATTTGTTGAGGTGGAATACTGCCGACACTGTTTTCGTAATGCTGTAAGTTCCAGCCAGCAGAGGTGTACAGGATCCGGGTTTCAGGACTCGAGTCCAGCAGGATTCAGCACATTTTGAACAAACCGCATCGGGTCCTGACTACGGTTTTATTCAACTTCCCGAAAGGATTTTCAAATTGCGTTGTTTTGGGAGTTGACGCCAACACAATCATAAAAAGAATTGTGCAAAGATTCAAAGGATGTAATGTAGTTCACACATGGGCGCAATTTTGTTGTAAAATGTGGGGGGGCAGCTTCTTCGGAAACCAATATAGTCATCGAGTCGACGCAAAAGTGATGTTTTATGTATACAGATTCCCAATCATATTTCTAGAGGTGTTTTGAGAGCAAGACTAATCCTTGCAAATGATTTACATATTAAGAGCAACACTAATACTTGCAAATGATTTACATATTAATATACTTTAATTTGTTGCTGGACATGGTGCTGTACCGTAGTTCAGTCTGCTTCCAATATCGCATTTGGATACAAACAAGCTCAGCAATTTAGAAGAATACATCAATTGGGTTTTATCAGAGATGTCAGCTGGAGTGCACAAAATACTGAATCGCATTGGTCGCACGTGCATATCACTCTTACAGTAAAACACTTCCGTTGTCATGCATTTCATAAGTGTGGAATGCAGCACTTTTTGATGTCTTGTTCAAGTCGCTTAACGTTACAAAGACGATAAATATTTTCTTGCACATTTCCGTTTTTTGAAAAGCTACATATCTTTTGCTACTGGTCATCATGCATGCAGTCCCACCCCTACCAAAATCTCCATTGATATCCTTTTACCAGCAGCAAAAACATTTGGCCTAAACTTAGCGTAACCTATTTCACAAAATGATTTAAATCTATTTTTACTGTGGGTGGGTGGAGGATGTATCCTTTCAATCTCCCCTTGTTGGTCCCTGCCTACATACCGACACAGGGTTGTAAAAGGGCCTCATTGTGAAGCCTGAACCCGGGCCGAGCCCGAAATCACAAGCCCGAACCCGGCTCTAGCCAGACATTTATTTTTGGAGCCCGATTTAGGCCTGAAAGCCAAATTTACCGATGGAGTTAAGATATGCGCAACTGCGGAATGACAAAAAACGTTGTATGCACTTGCAGGTACGAGGTTTATCATACCGAAAATAGCAACCATATCTTGAACAAAAGATTGGCATAATCTGGCCCAAACGTAGCATGTTAGTCAACGACAGTACTGCGGAATATAATGTTTCTCAAGAAAAAAAGAAACTATCATGAAACCATCTACAATGGCGCTATAGGCATAAAAGAAACTTTCTAGGATAGCTCAATAGCTATGAAAAGCCGGATTGTAGACTTCTTAAAACAAACCAAGAATCGCGTGTGTGGTTGACCTTTTCGACACAATGCCATCTCGTGCTAATTTCCTCACCGTTGTCGCCTTCTCAAAAACAGTGGGAGACTAAATCCAGCAGAGAATAAAAGAAAGCAGCTGTGTTTGCAAACAGAATTAGCTGAAGAAAAATCACAATCACTTCACTCACAGAAGTTACCGCGCTGAGCACAACAAATCTACGTCACGAAAGAAAAAAGTCGTTACTATTAATGTTATAAAAAAGTTTGGTGTGCAGGACCGAAATATTTTGAAAAACTTAAGCCCGAACCCGGCCCGACCGAAAAGTCCTGCCAGAGTTATAATTCTCCACCATGTCAAAAGTTTCATTTTAAGTGTTCTACTTGCATAAAGTCACAAAATATATTTGAGATTAAATCAAAATGCACAACAGTGAATTGGCAAAAAGGTACCAAGATTCACCTTGAACACGAAAACAGTGTTCAACAAAATTAGGTACAATGTATCTGCAAAGCAAATATTTCGCACTTGGATGAAAACATTGCTCCATTGTGGGTTTGGTTAAACTTAAGTAAATCAGATAACTTATGAATCAATGCGTTCAGCACAAGCACAAAGTGTAATAGTCAAGAAAAAAATATATTTGGATTTATTGGTCACCATTGTCGCGACATTACAAGAAGTTAGGATAAATGTACATTTCATCCTTATTTCCAAGTCAAGTCCATACGTTTTGAGCTATAGGTCAATATACAGCTAGGTAAATACTGTAGGCTACTTCTTCAAGGTTTTGACTGAAATCCTGTTCACTAAAGGTTGAAAACAGTCTTTTGCTAAACTCCCCATCCCAAAACTAAGTCTCCACAATAGCGCTGCTTTTTGTCTTCCGCAAAAGCTTCGCAGGGGTTTGCCTTAAAATTTAACTTTCTAACATTATATACACTAGCATCTTTACATTATACGCTGTCTATTTTTGATTACGTGACAGCCATCGTTACAGCAAAGTCAGGCACATTTCTGCATGGAATAAATCATGGCTGTACTGTGGTCTGTCACATGTGCAGCTGTAATACTCTCACTGTTACAAGAAAGTAACTTTTTCGACAGTATACCACACAGGGGAAAATGTCGGACAGAAGCAGTTAAACATCTTTCACGGTCTCTAAAAACTTGAAAAATGCTAAAAATTATTTAATAGAAGCTAAAATTTATAAACTAACAGAATCAGTGATACCACACCAAACTCTGTTTCAACATCAACTTGGCTATGTACCGCCTACCATGTAACATGAAAAGCCCTTCACCCAAAACGTGACAAACCTTATTTTTATTTTTGAAACCTCTCCAAATGCAAAACCTAAAGAAAAAAAAGTGGGGAGGTATTGGCGTTTTCTGTCCCCCCTTCTGAAAAAGTTGGGGGACACGTCCCCCGTGTCCCCCACCAAATTGCGCCTATGAGTTCACATCAATTACAAATGTGTGAAAGAGGCGCTATTACGCCGGACGTGTCATGCACTGCAGAGCACCAGTCCACCGCCATACCATCAGTCCACTGTATTTGTAAATTGTGAGTTGTCGAGGTTAGAGATGTGGTGTGGCTGTGCCTCTTTTGCTGTATTATATGTTTTACTATGCATCAATATCAGTTGATGCCTATTTACTTATCAGTTAGGGCTTAATCATCACCTACTGTTAGTGGATGCAGCAAGTCTAGCAAGCTTGAGTTGTTTTGTGATTAGAAGTTCAATTGGTACTATTGCTTTCAGCTTCATGTTTCATTGTATGAACTTGGTTGACTGCATTTTCTGGATCTGCCTTTTAGTGCCATTTTTGGCTATGTGTGGTTTTATTTTTCCCAGTCTGTGTTTAGTAAAGCTTTGCTTTTCAGAAAGGATATGGCTATAGGTCCGGCGAGAGTGATGTGGTTAGAATAAAATGCTGACTTTGTCACTTTAATAGCACAATTGTGGATTGTAGCGAATGCGTCTACGTCTGCTGTGTGAATGGTTTTCGGTTCGACTCACCTTGGCGCCTTTCATTTTGGTAGCAGTCTAATGGTTGTACTTGTCAAGAGACCACTTTTCACTTTGTTCAAATGTTTCCAAACCTTTGTATTCAGATTTACAGTTTTGGTTTAGGTTTAAGGGTAAGGTTTAGTACCCATTTATACCAAACCTAGTGCACTCTACTACATACCGTGTGTTGCTGCCACGTTGCATGTGACGGATGAATAACTTTTCAAACGCAAAGGTCCACTGACGGATCTGTAGCCATTACCTTTTAGAACCAAAATTTTTAATAATGCACATTGATTAGTCAAATATATTAAAAGGATTTTTCAGGATTCGGAGTTCATATGTGTCTTGCAAACAGGATTTTCTTATCAGGATCCAGGATTCCCACCTCTTCGATCAGTACTGGAGTCGGACTCGAAAAAACTTGAGTCCGAACACCTCTGCCAGCCAAAGGTCAGCATGGACAGGATCAGGATTGGATATCCTGCAGGATACTTGTGATTTTTTTGGATCAGGATTGGATTTGGATATTTATTTTTGAAAAAAATGGATCAGGACAGGATCGACAGGATCAGGATATTTGTTTGATTTCTAAAACGAAATTTTCCTGAGAGTGATTCAAGGTGTCACAAATGATGATGACGCTGTTCACTTTGCTATGATTATTATAAACAAAAAATCCAAATGATTTTGTCAGTATGTGCTGCACTCATGACAATCAATGATAATTCTTGTTACTTCATCGCAAATATTTTCCGGCGAGGTGGAAGTAGTAAGCTGCTCTTATATTGCTGGTATGCTGCTTCGTTTTGTTATGCTGAGTGACTGGCATATGTCTGTGTTGTGTTGGTTAATATAGTCTATTTCATGGGTGGCCAATTTGTCTTCGACTTGGATCGTTTAGAAATTTTCTTGATAACTCGCGATTGACCAGTTGGTAACATAGTCACAAATACAAAATACCAAAGTTGACTATCACATGGGCAAATGCAGTGTACCACCGCCTTAGTAAGTGATGCACAGGCAGAAGGCAAAGTGTCTGTTAGATCTAAGTCATGATTGCAAAGCAATAATAGAAAAACGGACTATAATACCTTCGTGGCATTTGCCGAGCTAGCCTATGGTCAGCCATCACAAGAGGCACCAAAGAATATACGTGACCAACCAATTGATGGACAATTTTTATGTACCTTTTGGAATATTGATTGAAAAATGTTATTTTTAGGCAGCTTGCCAATTCGATGCAAAATCAGGCGCAATTGAATCAACCAAGTGGCACTCGGCGATCAACCGGTTGTTGTAATCAACCTGTTGGCCACCCCTGGTCTATTTCAGTGTTTAAGATTCCATTTCCTTATTTCCTTTCGGTTAGAATTTTGAACATTCTACCTCAAGTTTTCCGCAGTCAACCTTTGCTAAAAGACAGTTTGAGTTTGTAGTTTTTGTAAGCTACATAGTTTTACTATGTTTTATACTGTGATCACTCTCAGTGTTGCAAAATTTATTTTCTTTATTTTAACAATTGATTGAATGCTGGAGCTCTTTTGCAGTGAGCTGATGCAGGTGGAATTGGTCACATGACAAGGAATACATCCTTGGATTAGCGGATCTTCTTTGCCATAAAACCAAAAATCCTAATCTAAATTGTAAACCTGGGTTTGGTTTTCAAAATCTGTTGAAGAAGTGCTGTAGCATACATCAAAATTTTTCCCATAAAACGAGTCGTCTCTATCAGCCCAGCCCAAACAACAATGCTGAGAGCCCAAACAACGACCACTCGCACAGCAGGAATTTCCTTTGGACCAGGTTCATCGTACTACTGACAGTGGCTTTTGTTTTTCATGGTACTGGTTTTTATTTACTTTTTTCAAAAGTTTCCCAACTTATGTGGTCAGATATTTATTTTATTCATTTGTTTATGAGCAGACACGAAGATGTATGGTTTAGGTTTAATAAGTGTTAGGTTTAGGTTTACTCACTTTCTACCAAGCGTAGTCCAGCCTACTGCAACTTGTCATGGATTAGTGTCATGTTACAGGCGATGGATGAATAAGTTTTCAAAAATGAAGGTCCACTGGTGGACCTATGATCAGTGACTATTTGTGTCATATTTAACCAGTGTCGCATTCGGATAAAGATGGATATCGGATACTAAATTTCAGAACTTTTCGGATAAGGATTTGATATGGATATTCAAAAAATTTATCAGATAAGGATCAGAAGTTAAAAAATCAATATCCGCTCACCTCTGCTTCCAACAGAGATGAGCACGGATCTGGACTGGATGGTACTGGATTAAGACTGGTGCCAATTTTGGCCAGATCGGGACTTGATCGGACTGCTTTTTTTCAAAATTGGCCGATCAGGACTGGATCGGGCTCAGATAATTTTTGTTGTTTTGATGTGAGTATGCTAAGCGCATCAAAAATTTTAGTTGTAATGAGATTTTGCAGATTTGTTGAAAGGTAGTGCATATTTTACCATCAGTGTCAAAGGCTCTGTTAGAACTATTTTGCTATTCGAACTGTATCCACCTTTTGTCCAGACTCCATATATTGAGTATGTATTACCCAAGGCAAGGCGTACATAGTCGAGGTATTAGTCTCTGGCTTCGCCAAATGGCAAAATAGCAATGCTTTAGCATTTGATAGCAAATTAAACATTGCCATATTAAATTTTGCAAATGTCAAAAACCTGTGTCTATTTTGCCTCATGAGGCAAAATAAAATATATGGTTTACTTGGGCGGATCAGGACTGGATCGGACCAATGATTTTCAAAAATTTTGCCGACAGGACTGGATCGGATTCAATTTTCGCACATCAGGATTGGACTTGGACTGAAAAATTTAACATTCCGCACATCTCTGACTTCCTGGTCTGGAGCAGAGATGAGTAGACTGTCATATTTTGCAATCCTGATCCAGTAACGAATTTTGAAAACTCAGTCCAAGTCCAACCACCGTCCAAAATATTTTTCAAATGTGGANTCCAAGTCCAAATGAAGTTCAAAGTATTTAAAAATGCATCCTTTNTGCAACAAAAATGCCTCAATTCTTTCCATTAACTCAGTCCAAATCCGGTCCNGATCCTAAATTTTGAGGTGATTTACAACTCGGATCTAATCCAAATTCAACAAAATTTGCTATAGTCCGGTTCCAGTCCNCTCCAAGACCAATGCTCATCTCTGCTCTGGAGGTATTCAACTGTGGTTACCATGTCTTTGCTGAGCACCAGAGATGAACGGATTTAGGTTTTTCAAGTCCAAGTCCAATCCGACGATTTCATTCAAAATGCAATCCAAATCTAATGAACTGACAGTTTCAAATCCAAAATTCTATGAGTCGTGTTCTGCTAAAGGCAAAATAGGCCCAGCACTGTGTTTGCCTTCTGAGGCAAAATAGACACTTCCAATAAATACTTTGGAAACAAACTCAAGTTAACTTATATCTATCTTCGCCTTTATATTCTATTTTTGCCTCAATACACAACAATAGTGGACACTTGAGAACTTCAAGTTAAGTAGACAACTATCATCATCAAATGCAATGAAAAGCTGAGTTATAAAGTGCAAGATATCAAATCAAACAAACAAATTACCAAGTACTGCATGCAGGACAAGCGAATCATGAGCGCTACTTTCCACATGTATCAAACACTATACTCTCTACAACGGTAATGGGTCAAGACGAGGGACGGAAACAATGCAAATCACACGAATTTCCTTACCTTTGATGACATGACCGCTTCAAGGTTTGTACCTTACATCACTGGATAGGCCTACTATGTATATCAATGCTCCTTCATAAAAACATAATGCACAATTTCGATGGATGAGAGAAACTCGACTCAACCAAATTTACCAGTGGTGTACAGGATCCGGATTTTGGAGTCCAATCCGCCCGGATATTAAGAATTTTTGGATTTGGAATGGTTTGGATATCGCTTCCATTTCAACCGGATCTGGAACCGGATTATCCGATTGAATCAACCGTGACCACGCAAAAAAGCTTGATATGGAATATTAGTTGTTGGCAATTAGGAAAATTTACAAAATTTTCCAATCATATTGGCAACAATCTTCTTTTCTAGTAGCTCTCAGTAAAAGGCAATGTTAACTGCCGCTCGGTATTCTAGCTTTCAGACTGAGGACCAAAACCGTCGCCAGTAGGGGGGCTTTACATTTGTGCGATTTGTGCGGGGGGGCTTTGCTTTCGTGCAGGGGGGGCTTGACATTCAATTTCGACAAAAACTCCACTAATTTAGTGTTTCATACTAATTTAGTGTTTCAGGAATCTCGTCGCCACTAATTTAGAGTTTCATGTTTCGTATTTCAATTTGGGAGGGATTGGAGATGTGTTTGGGGGGGTTAAGCCCCCAAATGCCTCCCCGTGGCGACGAGATTCCTGAGGACATCTCATTTGTCAAGCAATATGCAGGTTGGAACAGTGTGAAGATGAGAATGATTCTATTGTTTTATTATGTCGTATTCCAGATGAAACGTTTCATTTTTAAAATCTATTTGTTAGGAGACCATAGTAAAATGTTGCTGTTTAATAAGTCATTACAAAAATCAATTTTCAACGTTGAACGAGCACACCATTTTTTGTCTCAACAGTGTAGTACTCTAGTCTAACTCAAAGTGGCCTCAGACTAAAAATTAAGTAGACTGATAATAAGAAAGATGGTGATAGCATATTGACATCTTGACTATGTTGTTGCAGGTTAAAATACACCTAAACTAGGAATGAAAACTTGTGAAGTTTTGGATTTAGAAGAAAGTGGCTAGATTGTATATTCTAAACCTAGCAGTGCTGGAAGTTCAGTTCGGAAAGAGTTTCAAAAAAAGGGTTTATGTGAACACGGTTGCATTGAACATAAAATTATGTTGCGCGCTTTGTCACTGTTAAATTAACGTACATTAGCAGTTGGCACTGCATGGAGTCCAGCAGGTAGGCCAACACAAATTTAGGCTAGTTCATGGTGGGGATTTAATATGCCATGTCCCCCCACATTTAAAATGGATTTCAGCATTTTGCAAGCATACCATAGAAAATGTCACTGTCTTGAAACAATTAGAGTTTAACAGCTGCACATATGAAAGACGGCAGTACGGCCGTGGTTTGTTTCGTGCAGAATAAAACTGGCATTGCTGTAACGTTGATTGTTATGTATTTAGACACTGGCACCGTAAAGATGTAAGTTTATAATGTTAGAGAGTTACACTTTCATGCAAATCTCTGCGAAGTCTTTGCAGAAGACAAAAAGCAGCATTATTGTGGAAATTTTAGTTTTAGGATGGGCAGTTCTTCAAAAGACTGTCTTCAAACTAAGGACAATTTTAATTCAAACGTTTGTAGTGTTGACTTAGCAACATAGTGACCTATAGCGCAAAACCTTGGGAATTGCATCGGAATGAAAAATAGCCTAGTGCAGCAGTCATGCTGGCGCGACCGCTAAATGTGAGCAAAGTCGGCCAAAGCAAGCAGAAGGGAAAGACCAAGCAAGCGACACTTATTAGTGACTTCCATGCACATGGAAGTAAGGGCTCTCTTTGTCCGATTCGTCTGGCGCGGAGTTAACATCGATGATGTCACAATCCATCCTTCCCGAGGTTCGAGGATCAATCCCACACGGAAGGTTTGCGAACACAAACGGGTCGCACACGGTTCACTAGCCCTGTACATTTAACATCATCGCGACAGTATTGGCTAACCAATCCAAAAGATATTTATTTCGTAACTCTTAGATTTTGTGCCTGTGCTGCACAGTGGCGCAACTGACGGCGCAGGGGACGAGCCGCCCCCCTGGCAAGCTGAATGTAAAAACTTGGCCCCCTTTAGCTGAGATATTGATATTCATTATTCCTTTGATTTTCGTTAGGCTCTTTTTTGCGTTTTTCGGGGTGTTTTCGTTTTTTTAACTAGTATAGACACCCACATTAGGGTTTCACTTTTTTTCTGAGTGTTGGCTACAGGCCCCCTTTCAGCTAAGCTTTGCCACCTGGCTGAAACCTTTGGTTGCGTCACTGGTACTGAATGCGTTGGTTCGTATGAGTCATCCGATGTATCTGAGCATAACCAAACCGACAATGCAGCAATGTTTTACTTTGTAGGCAGGGACGGATTTAGGCAGCGCGAGGCCTTAGGCCATCTAGGTTTTAGGGCCACGTACAGGTGTGACCAATGTGGCTATTTGTCTGAAAAGCGTGAAAGTGTGCCCCTCGTATGTGCAGTCCCCCCTCAAAAATATATCTTTTGTTGTGTCAACTTTTGTTCTACGACTGCCTTAGATCTTCAACAGAAACTAAAGGTTTTTCTACATTCTTCTGCAGAACAAATGGCATGGCGATCTTTTCTCAGAATTTATAGCTCTTTCGTGTAGTTCCGAAGTTGTCTTCGTTAAATTTCCGTGATTTCTAGCGTTTTTTGTAAGTTTGTTTTTCGAATATAAGCCTATAGATTTTCACGCAGAACGGTGTTGCCGCCCTCGAAAATATCGTCTAGCTATCAATCTGATTACCTGTACGTAAACTTCTCTTTTATCGTAGTAACCACATATTTTATCAACTAAACAGTCACAATCCATTAAGTGGACACAGGGCTTATTTATGCCGTTTTGCAGTTGTCATTTTCCAAGCAATACAAGATATAGTGTTTTAATCCTCTATGCTATAAGCTGATGGTAAACGCATGAAGAGAAGATTTGCACAGCAAGATATTGTCGCAACACTCTCACCTAACCATATGAAGTAAGCGTAATGAAGACCAGAGATGATCAGATAGTATTTCTTGCTATCCGATCTTTGCTGTCCGATCGAACTGCCATATATTGGTCTAAATATCTTAAAGTTTCATCTTTTTCAAATTGTGATGGCTCGATAATAGGCTTAAGAGTGTTTTTAAAAAAATCAGAGATGTGTTTAATTAATGTGTATCTACCATACTGCAGTAGCGCTAATACTGATGAATTTTTAACACACCTAGGTAAATTGAGACAATTATATAAGGAGCTGCAATGCCCAAATATTTGTTTTGTGGGGGACTTCAACGCTGGAACCACAAATACATTTGGTGGTCTGTTGGAAGACTTTTGTATGGAAAATGATTTTATCATTTCTGATTATGCACTACTACCCCAGGACACATTCACATACATTAGTGATGCACACAACACAACT
>JGI24022J15233_10008986_pt1 | contig 11220 bp, 8 predicted proteins | sample Ectturendosymbi2_FD_15233 | JGI IMG/M metagenome (IMG submission 15233)
CNCCCGACGAGACAACCTGTTTTGCAGGTTTTTTTCGGTGTCCCAGCGCCTTAATTTTATTTTTGCATGAAATTGTTTAATGTTTGTGCCAATAAACCCTCTCCCTCTCTCTGCACTGAGAGCGTGTCAGGAGTTGCCAGGCGTAATCCTTTGTTTGCTTTGATGCGTCGGGTAATTCTGCTCTCATGCACGGCTCGGTATGGCAACTCCTGGGCGCAACAAAACAAACAAAGAATCGTGCGCGGCTACTCCTGGCAACTTCTCGGTGTAGATTGGCCTGTACGCTCAAGCCGCAAATTGCCTACGTTTACTACCTCGCATACAGTGGTGGACTTAGGGTTGAGGGGGCCCGAGTCAAGGTTGAAAATGGGGCCTCTGACGACGTCAACATACTCAGCCAACCGTGATAAGACCTTTTGATCAAGTCTAGGAATGGTATATGCGGGTCACGCAAGGATACATTCCTGAAACCACGACTTGACTGACATAACAAAGTGCAAATGGACATTCAAGATACACAACTTTAAAAACACTGAAAGTTGAGAATACAAAGCTAGCAACACATAAAAGTTAAACAATAGCCAGCTGACATCGCCCCCATAAGAAAATTCTCTATATGTGGTATATTTTTTTCGGAGGTTTTATTGAGACTTTGCACCAAATTATTTGTTATATTGCAAAGCAACAACAGAAAAATGATAGTGGTGTTAAACTGTTAAAACTATATATATGAAAAATTCAATGATTTTGTTTAACATGGGAGTAAGCGTGCACTTTCAGCAAGCGGAAAGCGAGACTGGAAGAGAACTGAGAAGTGCAGCTGAACTCTAGGTATATGTTTAGTCAGCCAATCCATCCATCCAATGTTTGGATAGCTGCGTATGAAGGTGACAGAAGATTTATAGAAGAGTGGCTGATAGGGTTTGCATGGCTTGCAAAGCAAGATTCTGTTGGCAAGGACGGATTTAGGGAACGCGGGCCCTAGGCCATCTTAGTTTTTGGGGCCACACGCAAGTGTGACCGATTTGGCCGTTCGGCTGAAAAGCGTGAAAGTATGTCCCTCTTATGCAGGGATGTAATGCTAACAAAAGAGGTGTGGGAACGCACCCAAAAAAACTTTGCCATTTTCAAACAGCTTCGAATTCATTTCAAAGCAAAACATGAAAAAGGTGTGGGAACGCCGTTCCCACACGTTCCCGTCCCACTACACCTCTGCTCTTATGTGTAGTGCACCCTCAAAATCTATCTTTTGTTGTGCCAACTTTGGTGCTACAAATGCTTTAGATCTTCAGCAGAAAAGCCTTTCCTACTTTCTTCTAAAAAACAAATGGCATTGCAATCTTTTCTTGGAATTTATAGCTCTTTTGTGTAGTTCAGAAGTTCCTTTCGTTAAATTTCCGCGATTTCTAGCGTTTTTAGTAGGTTTGTTTTTCGGTTATATACATTTTCATGCGGGACCGTGTTACCGCCCTCAAAAATATCGTCTAGCTGTCGATCTGATTGCCTGTACGTAAACTCCTCTTTTATAGTAATAGTAACCACGTATTGTATGAACCAAACACGCACAATCCATTCAGACGTTGTCATTTTCCAAGCTATACAAAATATAGTATTTTCATCCTCTATACCAGAGTGGTCCAACTACAGGTCCGGCACAGCGTTTTCAGTGGCCCGCGGAATCATTCAGGAAAAATCTTCATATTTGAAATTTGTTGAAAAGCGTGTAAGGTTGCAATGGTCTCACTGAATTGCTTTCGCTGGATAAAGTGCATTTGCACAAGAACAAAGAATACTAACTTTTCTGTGCACCATTTCGTTTTATTTATTTATTTTGCGATCAAATTGGAAGGTACGGCCCGCCGCTAACCCTCCACTGTGGCACTTGACAAGATAACCTCTGTGTTTTTTCGGTGCCCAGGCGTCCGTTGTCTTGAAGAGTACATCTGGCACAATGAACTCAGTACCAGCAAATAAATCTGTCTATCTATCCGCTAAACGCGGCCATCTCAAAGTAGCCCGCGAACCAGATTAATTGCCCATCCTTGCAATTGGTAATTTTAGTAAGAACAAGCATAACATCTTTCAATAAAAATGTGCAACAATAACGGTGTTAGAGACTGCAAAGAGCTTCTGGAAGTTAGTCAGAAAAACGTGTGAGAGTACATTTTCTATGATGAAGCAATCATATCTAAAATCAGAAATCGAATGGGAGGCGAAATACTGCACGATAGTGTCCGAGAAGCCTCGGCCACAGGCATCCTACTGACAGAGATTTGTAATAAATGGCTATTTGCTATTGTTTCAATGACCCACTCGTCTTCCCTGTTTTAGTTTCAACTGTTGTGAATCTGTTGTTTTATAGGTTACATCATTTATTCGAAGTGGCTCGCGAGTTGTCGGGTTTTTGTAAAATAGCCCGTAGGTCAGAGGTAGGTGGAGCCTGCTGCACAATGCTATAGGCCGATGGTAAACAGCATGAAGATAAGTTTAGCACAGAAGCAAGTTATTGTCACAACACTTTCAGTTAATCACATGCAGTAAGCCCAATTGAGACACGTTTTTCCCAGTAAAGCTCACGATAAACTGTTCTAGCTGATTTCACTAACATATATATAGAGGTTCAACAAACAATCTCTGTTTGCGAGAAATCTAGTAAAAACAACCAAACGTAGGATCCAGTACTGACAATCTTGCTTTTCATCGGAGTTTTGCAGTGTCTGGCGGTTTTGCATTGTTGCGTGCTTGTCAGCGGAAAATTGATCATCAATTAAGTTCCGCTTTTTTCTTTTTCATTCTTTTTTTGTGACTGCTTTCATACAGACGGCCTGCATCTCTCTAACGCCCAGATGCACAATATTGTCGTGTTGTTAATGTACATATGTACTGATAAGAATCTAGAGTAGACATTTGCATTTCCTCCCGTTGCAAGGTAAATTGTGACGTTATGTCTCTGCGCAGTTTTGCAAATTTTTAGTTAACATTGAGCCGTCATAGGAAAGAGTTGCGCGGGGCCCTCAAAAGCGCGGGGCCGTAGGTCATGGCCTATTTGGCCTATGCGTAAATCCGTCACTGTCTGTTGGTGCTTGTAGACCTATCTCTGCTGCAAACTGTGCAAACAGAAAATTGTAAACCGCAAAGCAGCTATTACAGATCATAAGAATGCAGTGGACAACAAAAGAAATGAAAATGCTGTTGCAGGTGTTGGAAGGTTGAATTTTCCAGGGATAATAAATCTGTCACTGCTGAAGTTAGGCAAGTAGAAATTGAGCTTGCAGGTGGCAACTTTTCTGTGATGGCAATGATCAAGTTGCTGTTGTGCAGTAAGTAAAGTCGTAAAAAAGCATGGAAAGCCAGCATTAAATTTTAAGTTTTTTGTTGCAGATAAATTTGGTATCCATTTGGCATATTTTTAGACTGGATTTGGTATATTCGTTGTAAGAAGAGCTGGTAAACCTGGAGTCCCAACAGAGTAGTGCAGTTAGTGGATTATGGATGTTAACCATGTTGCCCTCTATGTAGTAGGCCTCAGTCTATATTTTTTGACATTTATAGCCTATTTGAGATACATGAATCTAAACACGTGCTATACACCAGGAGATTAAAAGTCTAGATATTAGAGAGGTTTATGCATGCGTATTTCGGCCAGTTAAAAGCACGATGCGCGTTCTTTAAGTAATAATTCTCTTAAGCTCATGGCAATGTTTATCAGTTTGCGCTAATGAAAGAAAACGTTCATCGCGGCGCACTGCTTTGACCGGTCTCAGGTTTGCTCCTTCGGTAACAGTGTTTTCATAACTGAACGATAAGCTTGATTCTGATTTCCTGCAAATTTTTTTAAACATCTCATTCACAGATTGTTAGTTCCAAACTATACCGGCCTATTATGGGCATTTTCGGGAAATTATTTGATAATTTCATAATTAAATCGAACAATTTGCAAATGCTGTGTTGTGAATTAAATGTAAATTTTCAGAATGCCCATCCCTACATAATCACGAAGCCCCCAATTGAAGACTTTCCGGCAACAGTTCTGCCGAAATTGTGTCCGCTAGTGGAACAAAAAATATAATCACATAAGAAATTATAAAAATTAGGATATTTTGTTGTGCCATAACGTCAAAATCTTCTATTGGAGGCCCCTGTAAGCATTTGGGGGCCAGAGTTGGGCTGCTACGGCACAGCCTGTAATTGATATTTTTGATACAACCTTCGCATTTTTTGTACATTTCCTCGGTCATTATTTTACTAGTTATTGAGATATGTAATCTAAGATCTGCCTTTTTACCTTTGCATGACTGTCCAGCAGCACCGACGAACTCGTCAGAAAAACCCTCTTTGCATTCACATAGGAAACCTCCCTCAGTGTTGGTGCAGTGAGCGTTGACGTGACACGGGTAGTCGTCAGTAAGATCACATTCATTCAAGTCTAAACAGAGTTAGTTTCGTCATGACTAATAAGTTATAGAAACGAGAACCCCAACATTTTATACTATGCACAAGACAATCAGTAAGCCTTGAGATTAATTTTACAAAAAAAATTAGATTATTTATAGCTATGAATCCACTTCAGACAACTGTGTTCAAACTGCGCAGCACAGGGGAAGGTGATGTACAATCGACACGTTTTTGCATTTTCAGCCATTGCTATTTTATTTCAAGTCCAAACAGGCTCAAAATTTGTCACACAATAAAGCAACTCTATATACACAATATCATGCCAAAACATCAAAACAACGTCCTTCAGGAAAAATTTTAGAATCAATTTCAAAAGAGTTGTTTTTCTGTCGAGTGTGCCCCATGCATGGGCACACTCGACATGAGCATGGGGTACACCTGACCCGAAAAAATTGGGTTGCATGCATTGCATAATGTTCACGTGATATCCCATGTAAAATAGGCACTTGCTGACTGCCTCTCCACCTTTTTCACATTCAAATTACCCACTATCACTGCATGGGAAAACAATTTGTGTTATTACCAAACATCAATTGAAACCAATGCAGTATACTGAAATTCATGCTTTACCATACAAATATAATGTGCCTCTGGGCACATAATAAACCTAAAAATGTTAATAAATAAGAATTATTCTGTACTGCATTCCAGTATAACCCCTTAGTGGCAATGTGTCGATTGTGCCCCATTTTTTTCTGTCAGATGTTCAAAAGAGACGACAGACGAAATCAAAAGAGATGACTGTGCTCCACCTTCCCCTACATTTTTTCTGTAGTTTTTCGAACAGCTGTAGATACACTTTTATCGGCTTTGCAATTTCATCGTGTATTCTGATCCTTACATTGGTGAAATCAACAAAGATGTATATCCTTACAAGATACCAGAGATTCAGTATCGATTCAGGCTCTGATTTAAAAAGTCACGTTTACGTCAACCGACCAAGTGGTGCAGTGATTGAGCAAGCGTCAGCAAAACTAGCAGGTTGGATTTGAATCGGTAATGGGTGGGTGCATATTGCAAGGAGACGGTTCAGGCGTATTTATTCTCTTTGGCTGCTAGTTGTAAAAGATGTTACCTTGTAGATCGACGTCAGCATCGGGTAAGGCATCTTCAATATACTGAGTAATATTATCGACGAGGTTAGGTGGAATGTTGAGAATGTATGAAGAGGTTCCTGCAAAGCATAATACTTACAATTTCAGTTCTATGTTTGCTAGATTGTTGAAATTTTAGCTTCAGCCTAATCACGTATTCTATTTGTATGATGGAGATACTTAACAAGACGATTAGCGGCACGTTTTAAAAAATAAATTTTTAAAAATTGTTTCAACTATTTTCAATTTGTATGCTTAAACGCCCTACACTCGTAGCCCAAAAACCTTGGAAATGTGGCTGTGGAGTGAGCAGATTGATAAAATGTTTGTTCAAAAGTCTGAATCTGAATCAAACCCAAGGTTCTAAATTAGTCTGTTTTTGTCTTGAATTCAAAAATTTTAACATACGCACTTCAGGGGCAATCACCCCAATCCCTGCGCCTCTCTCCCTAGTTACAGGAAGCCATGTTTTGCCACCCCAGTCAAAAGTATTTTGAGCAAAGGACAAAGATAACATTCGACCGCAGGCTAATGAAAATTACTTGCAGTGGCGTAGCAAGGAGTATCTGGGCGCTCCGGGCCCTGGGCGGCACCTTCTAGGGTGCGCAAGTCCCCTTTCAGTTTGTATTTGATTCTAATGTTCAAGATGTTTTAATAATACTTATATCTTTACTTCGCACGACAATGATTTTCTTTCATTTTAAATTTTTAAGAAAATTTGAGGGGTGGAAAGCAGGGTTGCGGAGTCGGAGCCGGAGTCGTAAGTACTTGGAGGTTTTTGGGTAGAGTCGGATTCCTAACAACACTAGAAGTTGGAGTCGGATTTTTTGTCCGACTCCGACCTCGGATGTCCGATTGGATCACTTTTTACTGTTGAAATGGTGCAATTTCTTTTGAAATGTTTTGCTGAAACAGATTTCTTGCTGTGCACCACGATTTCCATTGGTTTTAACAGCCAAACGTCATTCCCTTTATGTTAAGGAGTCGGAGTCGGGAGTCGGAAATTTTGGAAAGGTCGGAGTTGGAGTCGGATATTTTACCTCCGACTCCGCAACCTTGGTGGAAAGGGTGGTACTCTCATGGACGTCCCCGGGCGGCACTTAACCTTGGTATAAGCTACTGCTAAGATAACCTATATTTAAGTGCGACTTACAATCAAGGGCGGATTATAGTCAAGGGCGGCTGACAATCGAACTAATACGGTAGTCAAGTTATCCAGCTTTGAAAAAAAAACTTACTTCTTATGAACAAGAAACTAATGCATTGCTTTAGATTGTAATCCACAGTCGCACAATGAAGTTGTTATATTTTTGGATGTTTTGTCAGGGCCCTGGGTTTACGTAAACTGCACCAACGCATGAACCGGAGTTGCCGCTCAAGTGAAACCCAGACGTCATGGGCAGTGGCGTCGTACTTACAGCGGTCCGTGCTCCTCTAAATATCTGAACAACAGTATTTTTTGATTTTTTAATGTCCCTATAATCACAGGCGTACGCGCATTGGAATCTGTAATCGACAGTTGATGGCCAATTTCTGTTCTTCATTCCTTTTTCAGGTAACAATTACGCAACTGTCAATCACGGACCACACATTTTTCTAGCACGATGCCCCTGTTAATGGGGAATGTTATTCTTCATATTTCACAAAAAATAGTTTATGTTTTCATGTACCTTTCACAAAACGAAAATCTCCAACGGGTGCTTAAAACACATAAGCACAACACAGGCGCGCAACCGCATTTGCCCCTCCCGAAAATTTCAAAACATTGCATAGCAATTTTGACATTTGCAGAAACTTTCAAAGAATAAAGATGAAATTTTAAATTCTAATCATGAAAATTTTATATTCTAATTCTGAAAATTTTCAGAAATGCAGTGTGTTTGTACGCTTTGATTTTGTTTCTTGCCTATCTTTTGAGAAAGAGAGTTTGTATAGACTCACGAAACGTCAGCAATAAATGCTGTATTGTTATGACATCAGTGGAGCAAAGTTTGTAGCCAGGAGACTATACCTGGTGACAGAAACAGAGTTCACAAACAGTGTTCACACTACGTTCACGTTGTGTTAGCTTTACGTTTGCCTTGGGTTACTGTAGGTCACAACTTAAGAGTTTTTGCATTTCATGTTCAGGGCCTAACCACTGCTGAGGTTTCACAGCCTAACTAAGGTTGCAAGGGAAATTAGAATTTCACAAGGGCCTCCAAGTTATTTAGTGTTGTTTAGGTAGTCCTGGCAAAAGTGGCGAGCCTGGCCTAACCATTCGTAATAAAGTTCAAGTTGCATCCTGCCTGCATTCCTTTGAAGAGTGTTTCAGTTGGCAGACGAATTCTCGTATCTACGATTGAAACAATTGCATCGGTGAGTAAATATATCCTAACATTCATACCAGTCTCTTGTATCTGACAACTTCACCACTCGCAATATCGTCTGCAGAAATTATCTAACAGCAAATATATTTAACTGAAGTTTCAAAAATCTAGATAATTAATTGATTTGGTGAATTTGTTAAAACAAGACAAGAAGTTAGGCAAGTTTATGAGTAGCCAATACATCTGCCACACTAAAGCAATGACTGCACTAGTTGAGTACGGAACCAGCTGTTGGTATTAGGCTACTACTTTGTACTCTGCCCTGATCGTTCGGTCTCCATCTTGATTAAAACTGAAAAGTTCTCATTTCGGATCTGTTGCGAAGAGAACTTTACCTGTGACCGTTTGCGAAAAAGTTGTACCACGGTTGAATAAGCACGATGTTGGCACTTGTAATGATTAAACGTTTTATGGAATCTGCTTCTAACGGCCAAGTAATTTTCTACCTGATTTCGCTTCCAGTATCAGCAGAGTAATGGCGAACAACAATAGAAATCTTCTATCCATATTGCCACGTTATCTATCAAGCATAACAGTTGGTATCAACAGTTACAGTATTTACTTAGATGCTCTACGTCAGAATTTTGGTCATATGAGGTGTTCTTCATCAATTGATGAAGCTGTAAAAAGTTTTGTAACATTTAATCTACGCGACAATAATTTTCCGCAAGGAGCGTACATAAAATATCACATTAAGTATTTAACTTTTTATGTACGTGCTTGTCGAAAACTTAAGATCCACCCCACAAGGATCAGTAGTAGAGCATAAAACAAAAATTTCTGAAAGCGTTTTCGCTCAAAAACAGAAATACGCTTTTTCATTTTACTGTACTTGCCAGGCTCGTAACCAGAAAAAAATTGGGGAGACGACAACTGTCACTCTACTCGAATAAATGATTGGCGTGACGCGTTGATGACAATTTTTGCTGAACGGTTCAATAGTTGCGGTCCAAAATTTGGAGATGTAACCGCGCCTTTCCATCCCCGCCCCTAATACTTTTTACAACTCAAACATTTTGCTCCTCTTCAACTAGCTGTGCTGTAAATGAAAGGTTTATCTTAAAACGAGTAATCTGTAACTGTTAACTTGGAGTTCTTTCGCAGTTCACTGTCTTGCTTGTTTTTGTAACTGGGGACACACAAGCTGTTCTGCGCCGAAAATGGCGTTTATTTACAAACAGCTGGTTTTTACTAAAAGACACAACCATTCACGGAAGACTTCATGAAATTTTACGCTCAGCGTTTTAGCTTCAAGACTTTATATACAGTAAACACGTGAAAAAAAAATTACGTCCGTCATCAAATTACCAATTAGTGATAGATCTGTGGCTTCGGTTTACCGGTTTTCATCTGGGTGATATGAATGCTTAGCTGTCAACAACTGTGGTCACTAAGGGATGTTGCAACGGCAAAACCAAAAATACTCCCTTGAAATGGCTTTGAATGAAACAGTTTCCAAGGTGCACACAAGCTGTTGTTTACATTCTCTTAGTGTAACTAAGCAATCCTAAATCAGTTTCGTGCGTTGCGTAAGGCCAAAACTTTGAAAAAGAGAAAATCGCCTACATCCTGTGAACACGACTCACCCAGAGAATCAGCGAAAAGCGTTCGTGTAACAGAATTAAATTGTATTTGTAGATTAACGCGTATAGTTACGAAAAACTTGTTTCAACACCGAGTTTTACGTTAAAGTTTTAATACTTTTTAAGCTCTTTCAAGCGAGACCGATTCAGCTTTTCACTTGGCTCTTGTCCTAGTTACTCGCAAGTAGTACTGAAATGGAGCAATTTTCATGTAAAATCAGTCACGTTAGAAATATGCTTCCGTTCCGATGGAGCAAAACCAAACCCCCACAAGTTTTTCCTTTTAGAACGTGAAAAATTATCTGCAATGAAAATGTTGACCTATGTTGCATATATGTAATTATTTCATACCAAAGATATCTGAAAGCACCAGATTTTAGTTAATTTGTAAACACATTGTTACATTGTTTTTAATGTTGTGCAAAAAAAGTTCGGAAGCATTTAAAAAAACATTTTGAATTGCAGTTAGTCAACATGATAAACAGTGCTGCCAAAAAAAGTATCGATTTTACTTGCGGCTACATAAGATTACGTAACTGCGATATAGCCTCAATGACTTTTAACAGAACATACGAAGCAAAAACTCGTTTGTTTGTTTAGTTTTTTTTGGTTTTCGAGTGCACCAATTTCTCTTTAACGAAGCTTACTTCTTCATTGCGTTATTAAATGAATTTTTTACTTCCACCTCATTGCTGATAGTAGTTGGTTATAACGTTTGTTTCAATTGCTGTGACCAATGAAATCGTTAAAATTGAGTTTGAATTTGGAAATGCGAAAATCTTTCTGGTGCTTTTCCTGTAGATTGTTTCTAGGAAATGTAACAAAATTTCATTCCTGCAGCTCGCAAACAGTTCTTCGGTATTGCATATCGTGATTTGAAGCGTAGCCTACTGTGCAGTACGTGTTTTTGCAGCTAAAGAATGCAGGTTGACAAACATGAAAATTCATACTGGAAAAAGCTGCTATCCAAAGTTTACAGAATTCTTTACGTGTTCGCGAACTAGTTACTCTTCAACAGGTATATGATGCAAAGATTCTTCAAGAGATTTGTCTGAATGCATTTAATTTCTGAATGAAATCGAGTTGCTAATCGGTCAACACATGTCACAATGGAAACAGGCTTTTTAAGTTGAATCAGTCACTGGGTTGTCACTAGCAGCAATTTCATTAAACGTTTAAGTGCCTTTTGTGCTGTTTTGTTGTAATGGATAATCATGTTACATCTCAAAGAAACCTTGAAGTCGGCATATGTACATTACCGATCATTTTAGTCTGTTCACAACACATGGCAAGGTTCTCTACGCTTGACAGCTTCTTTGACAATAATCTCCAAGCACACTACCTTGGTAGCCAGAAAACAAGCCAAGCATTACTTCTTTTCAAGACGTAATTGAATGGAGGCAATTATGGGACAGCAAAACACAACAAATGGATTTCATTCTTTGGTCATGTTTCACTTGTTCCAACAAAATGCTGTCGCACAGGCATCCGCATATGCTAGGGAAATATGCATTGCTACTAGCGCCATTTTGGATGGCGAATGGCTCGGCTATGCTTTCAAAAGCTTTTAAAACATCATTTCCTTGGTGTTTGTTAAAGTGGCAGTGTGAGACGAAAATAATCTTCAGATATGGTCAATGGTCAATGGTTTATTGTTTCATATGACTCAGCCAACAAGCAGAAGCATCATAAAAGCCATCGCACGCAGTAAGCCAATCG
>JGI24022J15233_10008987_pt1 | contig 11220 bp, 9 predicted proteins | sample Ectturendosymbi2_FD_15233 | JGI IMG/M metagenome (IMG submission 15233)
ATCTTGCTGCAGGTTCTTATTGGTCATTCAGGAGAAAAGCGCTGTAAAAAAATGAAAAACGCAAAAGGCTGTTTCGGTAGTGACGTAGTGGCGCGAACCATGCGTAGTCACATGACTCAGCTGGATACGCGCTAATGGTGATGGCGCGTGACGTCACGAGAGAAGCATGAAGCTCTGTTACAAGTGAAACTCTGTTACAAGGTGATAGATTGTTTTCCAGAACTGCTTTGAAATCGAGGTATCGTTGCATGAACCAAAATATCATAATGCTGAGATAACTACACAGGACTTTACGACATAATTCATACAGGTCAAACTTAAAACGTCTGTTGATAACAAAACAAGTGGCTAAACTTCCTGAAATGCAAAATTGACAGAAAAACGGCTTTCACAAATTTGCTGTTACCACGGTCGTTTGCTTTGCAACAAGTTTTGTGAACTTTATCCAAATTTCAGCTTCCTGCTTCACTTCATTTTTTTAAATAAGCAATGCCCATCACGGAAAAGTCGAGAACTGCGAGACCACCAGCAGTTTCAAATTAAAACTCTTTAACAAAATCACAATCAGTTCAGAATTCAAGACTTTTCAAAATGCTACATTTTCAAAAAACATCGCGTATTAGAGATAAGTTCATGAATGTTTTGCAAACATTTTGCAGTTGTAGGTCCTGCAATCAGCAACTTCTGGTTGTGCCAACTAAACTAATGTTGAATGAAAACTTGAAATGTACTACTATGCCTATTAAAGTTAAAACACAATTATGAAACTAATGAGCTTGGCATTTTAAAAAGCACACTTGATGTGCGGAAAAAAACAGCGACATGCAAGGTCAACTAACCAAAAAATGAAAACGAATACAATAAAAAAACAACCGTGTATAATCCCTAGGCTGACAAGTTGAGTTATGCTTTTCCTAATGGTTGAAAAAGTAGTGTTCGGTCAAATCAAGGTTTTCTAAAAAATATCGTAGAACCACCAGTTTATTAAGGGTCCGGCAATAAATCTTGCTCATATCATCAGCAATTTTGGCATAGACCGTAAGATATTTTTGCCTTGTTTTCGATTTTAATTGCTTATTCAGCTGTGAGACAAGAAGATGTGCCTACTTGAATCTCACTGTAATCATGCTGCTGTCTACAAAACACCGGCATGTCTATGTTATTTTAAACAAGCAAGTTTGACCGATGAAGTCAGTTTGATGCCTGTCTCGATTCATTTCTACTCGCTTGGCATTTGTTCCCAGTATCAAAACTTGCCTTCTTACTTTCGATCAACAAAACAATTCACGTAAGTGGAAGTTCCGGACCTACAGGACAGAAGTGCAGGGGCGTAACGAGCGGGGCAAGGGGAGAACAATGCCTCTGGAGCCGAATCACTGGGGGTGCCAAAAAGTCCCAACGATGTCGCAAGTGCTTTCTTCAATACACTACATTTACTCCCAAAAGACCTTAGGTTCGAACCTGGGGGCGCCAAATTTGTTTCTTTCCCTGGGCGCCAACTAACCTCGGCACGCCCCTGCAGAAGTGACATACTTGGAAAGTGAGTTGTTATTGGTTCTTCCATCTAAAGTGCGGGGCTTTTCTTACTGAGCAAATATTGTGATGTGCTGTTGCGTAAACTTGTGAATGCCGAATAAAATCCCTGAGAAGGACGTTAGTGCAGATCTTTGATTTAATTCGTTATTCTCTGATTGTGTAGTGCAGCTCTTACATAAAAACAGCTTTAAGTGCCAAAGACGGAGGGGGAGGCTACTGTTCAAAAACTTAGAAACTACCGTTAAAGTAAATCTAATTAGGGCTGATTAGTTAGGAGCTATTTTTTTAAAAATCTAGCAATTTTATCACTAGTTGATTTTTTGCCTTTAAATTTTTCTTGCCAGTGTGGAAGAGGACCTCTACTTCTTTAACTGGTGAGTTCATTTCCTTATTGTACTCATGCGGTGGAATTCGATGGTTTACGATATCGAGATTCAACTCTGGTGCTTTTTGGCAAGCTATAGACATTTTCGGACTTAGAAAATCAGGTAAGTACTTGGTTTTGATATAGATTTACAAGCATTCTTTCATAAATTTGTTGTTGATTTAGCTTTTGTAATACGAATACTTGTTCCACCTTCCATGGATGTTCTATGTCATGATGTACTGCAGCTGTCGATTAACAGAAGCAGCCACATAAACTGACCTTGAAAATTCTGAAAGAGCATTCCACAATTTTTGGTAGCAGTAACTCTTGTCTTTTTTGTTATCAACACGGATGTTGTTTGACATAATAAATACCTGATGTGCAACTCCTTTTTTGTGCTACTGGACATGATAGACTGACTCGAAACTCTCCAGAAGAAAAAAGATAAATCAATACGATCTATCTTTTATTAATCAGGTTTGTGTTATTGGTACTTACAAGAAAGATCCAGGCACTTCGAAAATTGTGTCGAATGTCTATATTTTCTTGTTGAGACTCCTATTTTCGACCTGACAGCAATCTTGCAGCGTTCAGCTGTATTGACTGCTAAAGGGATAAACTACACAGTCATAAGCGAACGACATGGGGATGCAGGGAATTTTATTGCATCCGCGAAGACTGAAACTTGACGATTAATCCGGCAGAAATTTTAGTATTTGGGAATTTAGTTTTTTGATACAAAAGGGTAGATTACCATAGCTTCAATCACATTTGGGTAAAGCTAAAAGCATTAGGTAAATTAAAACAGCTTCATTCAAATGTGCGTAAATGTAAACAGCTCCCTTGAAATATCTGGGTAAATTACAACAGCTTCAGCTAAACTTGAGTAGAATTAAAAATATTTGCCTAAATTCGAGCATGGTTAGTGGCTGAATTTATATTTCACACTTTCACATTGCTTTGTACGCGTCAACGGCTTCTCATTTATTTGTGAATTTTAAGTTTCAAACTGGCAAAACGTCAACTCTACAGTTTCCACTAAAAAAAATCCTAATTCACGTTTTATGCAACGTGGTATAAGAAAGGCTGAGAAACAGGTTTGCTTTAATTTAAGACTTTTGAAATTTTGCTTCAAAGTTTCCTAAATTTTTTTCAAAGACTTGTTTTCACGTCAGTTAAAAAGTCTGATTGCCTGAAGTTTCTGTCTGTCAAAAAATGCCGGCGAAAACTGTTAAAGAGGCGCATTCAGTCTGTTACCACGCTAAACGTCCACTGCGTTGGCTTCACGGCAAAAGCTATGTCAAACACATTTACAACATAATGAAGCCTGCTTCCTTTTCTTTATAGTTTGGTCACATCGGTCCTGTTTTGTTTTTGCAGAACTTCCTGTCTACCAGTATAAGGAACAATTGTGTTCGTGCTCCACAGATGATCTAAAAACCTTCAAGGAAAACACCACCTTAGAAGACAAATATCTTTAAAATGATCGTACTTCATCTGATGCTTGAAAAATTAAATTAAAAACTTTTCTCCAAACAAATATTTATTATAATTCCTGGCTACCCTCCCAGCTTCAGACAACCACACTGTAGTTAAGTTGAAAATAATTCAGTTGAGCATAATGCTGACAGGAATCTCGTGTAGCGCAATATTTTCAAGTTCTTGTCGCGTTTGTTCATAATCACTCGCACGAGAATGCAAGCAACTGATTAAAAGTTGAAACCCACAAAATATGATGTTTTTTATAAAATCGCAGACATATATTTTGTTGTCAGCACTAATCGTAATATTTCCTGCATTGTGCAACAGTTTGTTTGTACGAAGCGTACACATTATATAAATTTTTTACCGTTAGTCCCTCTAAGTCTTTTGCAAGCGTATTTTCAAACAAAGCTTACGAATTAAACAGATGCTTTTCTGATGTTTCCATAATTACTGCACCAGTTACTCAGCAACAATTCACTACTGAAATTTTAGACAAGAAAATTTGGGGAACGTAACTGTCGATTTCGATTATAAAAGATATCCGCTATCAATAAAGTGATGTTTTTGCAACAAAAACTTTGGAGCGGACTTTGCTCAACGATGCAAGAAAGCTTCAAGTCCTAAAAAGGATTTCCAGATTTTTTCAGCAAAGCGCTCTGCAATGACAATATGACCTAAAAAGTTTTGATGAAATAGTTGCAACTTATTGAACAAAGAGCCTACCCAAGAAACACAAACGAATTTTTTGCCTCTGAGGCAGTAACAGAAAGAAATTGATAAAAGTTTGGAAGTTCTGCGAGTCTGACGTCCAACCTTTCTAAAAGGCGTGTTAATGGTTTTGAGCTGAAACAGTTCAAACAGACGTCGATAAACCTTCAATCGACAAAAAATAAGCTTGCNCTATCATTAAAAGCTTTTGAATGTTCTATAAAACGTACAAACTTGTATTATACGTCACGGACCAGCTCAACAGCAGGCCATAGGTTCGATCGAACCCCAGAGGTCGTGGGAGTCAGCTTCAGGTGTTCGGTGATGATCTGTCACGTGGTTCATGTTGTGCGCTCACAAAATAAATATGTATGTTTCGAAGAAATCAGTTTTTTGCAAAGCCTTCAGCAAATGCAGCCTGCATTCGCCGAAAAATCGTTGGTTGTTGCGCTGTTTCTTATCTTGCCCAAACGCCACCCAAACGATGTGAAGTCCAAGATGACTGCACTGACTAACCTTCAAAAGTAAAATAAGCAAGCTGTTTATAAATAAGTTGGACTTCAAAACTTGCGCAGGTCATCTGCAGTAAAAAGATATTGTTCTAGATTTTTTCAACGAAATTTTGAAAACATGTTCCAAGCACTTTACTTTCAAAAGATCTTTCCAACTGATTCCAACATAGTGCCATAACTCTGGCAATTGCATTGGCTAAAAAGCGGTGTAACCCGATTGAAGACAGCATTTTGCTAGTAACTGAAGGCGAGCAGAAGAATGTTTAGCATAACTTGGAAAAAAGTGTAAAGTTTTTATTGACTAGATGTTGTCAACATTGTAGCGTTCTCGCCAACCAGATTTTTTAAATAAAATTTTATGTAAGCTAAGATTTTGTAATTGATTTAACAGCGTAATATATTTCCACAATCACTGTCGTACAGTCTGTTCTCACTGCGCTTTTGAATTCAAGCATTTCCTTGTAAAACGCAGGTTCTCAGTTTCTGTTGGCACAACAAAATTTTACAAAACGCCATCTACTAACAGCTGCTGAGAGAAATCGTTTCTTTACAAGTTGGTTAGGACGCCGTCTCTCTGAGTTTTGAATCGCTCACGTCTCTGTAAAATTCACTATTTAGCAAAGACTGTAATTTCAGCTCAGTTTATGTGACTGTGGCATAGATGTTATCCCCGTCCATTACCACACGGGCTGTGATCACTGAATCAAGCGGCAAAGAGTAGGGCGGAGTGGAGGGCTCATGGGTGTAACTTACCTCTGGAAAAGGCAAGCTACGTTCCACAACCACTGGTAGTTTCTTAACCCTAGACCCAATGTATTTCATAGCAACAACAATGACCCCAGCTATAATTATAATGGCTGCAGCAGTAACACTTAAAACTATGACAGTGTTCTGGCTAGTCGCTCGGCTGCCCGAATTGGGATTAATCGTGGTACACTGCGATAACGCCGTTTGAACTCTCGTGTTACTCGTGCAATTATTCAAAAAAGAGGAGCAAAGTCTATTTCTCTTCTTTCTTTCGGAAAGCTGATCACAAATTGACCAAGAACTCCATTTTTCCCAGTTCGTGCAGTCCACGTCATTGCAACTCTTTGGGCGGGCTGTATTAGGTTTTCTTGTGCTAGCTGTCGCCAGAAAAGCACACGACCCCACGGTCAGCTGACGTGGAAGTCCACCTTCACTCTGTCCTTGACATCGAACAGTTCGTGGAACACAGGTGCGTATGAGCAACTCAAACTCAGTGCCGCATTTGTCACTTGAGCTCATTCGCGTCCAGGCACCCCAGCTGCCGTCCGGACAGGTTCTGGTGTTGTAGCAAGTCTTCAACTGCTTCAGTTGGCACGTCATGTTGCTCGGGCAAGCAAGAGTCCGAAAATGGGATGCTCTGTAGCAGAAGTTGTTGCAAGAGCCGAACCTTAAGCACATGTTAATTTGTTCAGGTATATTAATATACTAGAGAATAATATTGATCTTTGAACCACTTGCGTGGTTCACCTCGAACGAGACAAATGCTGATCGGACAAATTTTGCAAAGCACGCGCGTCATGAGCATTCACGTTCAATCGTAGTCATGGGCGTTGGAAAGGGGGGACAAGGCCTCCCTGGATTTTGAAATTTGATATTTCGGCATTAACGTTTTAGTAGAAAAATGTTTTCTCTTCATTTTGGAGTTAGTAATATTGAAATATCACCGCTGTTGGTCCGCCCCTGGAAAAAATCTGTTTGGACAGCCCCAGGAAAATCCTTTGCTTCAATTTGCACAACACAACTGCATCACAACAGCAAAATTGCAAGACGAACCTGCATGGGAAAAGCGCATATATAATTCAGATAGAAATCGCTTTCTAATATTTCTTTAACTGCATTCGATATTTTTTGTTAACCACAATCTAAGAACACTCTGACTTTTTTTAGGGCACAAACATAATGGGAGAGATGGCGGCCACTTATAGCAGTGGGAAAAATATGAAAATCAAGCACATCACAGCAAATATAGAGCGATATGCAGATTGTGCATATTGTTTGCAACGGATGCAAGTTTTGCTCCCTAAAGGTACAGTAAAATAAACCCCTGATGTCACAAACCACGACTATGGCAGTTTTGGGGCAAACGGCTTTGGCCTAGCTAGTGGGCCACAGCGCAGTTTTCGAGTGGGCCACGGAGTTAGGACAAAAATATATCAGAACACAGTTATACAGACATCTAATTGCTATAGAGCGTGAGAACATATTGACTGCGTTCAGCAGCAAATTTCTCACTTAATTGCATGCAGGAATAAATTCTATTTTAAAATAATGTGTGTTTATTTAAGCGTATAAACGCAAAGCTAATGCGAACAAGGTAGTGGGCCACGCAGTATTTGCCAAAAGTTGTCTGGGCCACGTAAGTACTGTAGAAAGGTTGAGAAACACTGCTGTGGAGCGTCTTGCCATTAGACCCATGCTTATGGAAAATTACAAGTGAGCTTAATTTTCAGGGCGGCTGTTTTGAGTTTAATTAGTGAAATTAATAAGTCTGCATAGGTACATGAAAAAATTTGGTTCTGACGTCAGGCTTTGTATATGCTCAAGTCTATATGCATTATAATACGAAGGGTCGTTCTAAAGTGATTATCAACTCTAACTCCATCTTTTGGGCGCTTGCCCAGGTAAGCATATAACAGAAAAATGTATTACCCAAAAAAGACGGGTATGCAAAGGCACTTGAAACCAACAAATTGATAAACGTAACCTCAACTTCGATTTGCAAAACGAGTTTTGAGAATAACTGCTTGGTAGATCATAAACATGCAGTCCATTGTACTTTACAATAATATGCAGTGTGTCCATATGCTCAATTCCGAAGTGTTACCTTTATCTTGTGGTCATTATATAAACGTCAGGCTGTCCAGTATTGTGCCAGGAAACAACGCACATACACAGGGGCGTAACGAAGGGAGGCAAGGGGGGCACAATTTCCCGGGCGCCAAATCACTGCGGGGGTGTAGACAAGTTTCAACAATGTCACAAGCACTTTCTGCAGTACAGTAAATTTGCTTGCGAAAGACCTCAGGTTCGAACATGGGGGCGACAAACTTGCTTCTTTCCCCGGGGTCCATCTAACCTCGTTACGCCCCTGCGCATACAATACATGTTGCCATGTGGCTTGATTTTTCACGAAACAAATTTACCACCACAAAGTGACAAGCGATGTTATCTTTTTTTCGTATATGTTATTGTGTTCAGTTCATAGCCGACAACACAGTTTCTAAACTAACGAAACGACACTGAACAGTCAGTTGCCTTACCCATTTAAGTGTGTAGTTTGCTTTCCAATATTTTTGCAAGCATTGAAGCAAGACAGCGAAGCCTCTTCTCTTTTTATACAGTACATGGATCCATTGCACCTCTTTGTCCTGATCATGATACTGTTTGCTTCTGTCCACATGCCCCATTGCGAAGCAGTGGTTGAATAATATCTTGCAACGAACGCTGTAACCAAGGCAAACAACACCCACCTGTTCGCTTCCATGATCAAGATGTCTATTGTTTCGCATTAGACTTTGCAGCTATTCCTACAAAATGCATGTAAAACCTTCTTCCATTCAGAATGCGTATGTGCGTTACACTGCATTGAATCAGCACCACTGTTTCAAAGTAGTTGTGAATCATTTGCTAGTTAACATCGCGCATGTTTTCAAAAAGAAGGATCGATGCTCTCGTCTTCGTCACTACAGTCGGTGCGTAGCAATAGTGACTCCTTTTCCTTCCGATGTACGAGATGACGCTTTGAGGGTGATCGGCTAACGAACCACCAGCAGTGGCGTAAGTGACGGGGGGCAGGGGGGCGAGTCACCCCCCTGGCAATCTAAATGTAAAAAATCGACCCCATTTTGCTGACAGTTTGTTATAGAGTACTCTTTTGGTTTTCAGTAATTTGTGTTGTTTTGCGTTTTTCGGGGTATTTTCGTTTTTTTAGCTTTTTTCTGATTTCTTAACTTTTTTCTGAGTGCTGGCTAGTGGATCCCTAACAGTGGTTGGTGGGCCCCTTCAACTATATTTTGTTCCCTGGCTCAGACCTCTAGTTACGCCACTCAGACCTCTAGTTACGCCACTGACCACCAGAGAGTGTGTTCTAACACGGTTCCTTAAAGCGTTGTTTCAAAGAACATCTATGCTCTCTCAAAGCCTAAAATTGCAGCAGTGTTTGCATGAGCAACACGAAAAAATCAGTTTTAGCTCGACATGAATGCATGTCCATATACTGGATAAGCTCCAAAAGCAAATGCTAAGGCTGGCTAAACAAACCGAGGCACTCCCGCGCTAACGTTCCGTGAGAAACCTAATTCATCGCCACCTGGTGGCTTGTTTTTTTAAGCTATATCAACATCAGTCTTGGCAGACCGCTGAAAATTCGTAGGCTTGTGCTTTAATTTGAAATGCGATTCACACAGATTTTGTTTGTTGATTTAAAAACTATCTTTCGCTTCTATTAAATTAAGTTTGTCACAAAAATGTCGTTGTAGTCCCAGTAGCGTAGACAGCCCAAACTTTTGGAAGGGGCAAAATATTTTGAATTTGATTTGTTGGGACACCGCCTCTCGAGCAACAGCATTTGATTTGGAACACCGCCTCTCGAAGCACAAAATGACAATATGCTATAGGAATTTCGAGGTACCCATGGCCCCTTTGGCTACCTGGGCCCTGGCTACGCCTATGTGTAGCCTAGCCGCTGAAACAGCAATGACGCTGCAAAACACAATTCAATCCTTGGTGGTAGGTTCATATGTACTCCAGCGTGGCTTCTGTCTGAGCCCCATTGGAGACGTACAGGCAAGGTTGCATGTGGAGCAAGGGTATATCGAGTAGGATGACGAGCTTGATGTTTGCGGGTTCGGCAGACATCCGCTGCCTCGATGCATCTGCGGTTGAAAGAATCGATGTGGGGCGCCGTTCGTAAAAAACTCTAATGGACATAATTAGCTCAAAAAACTGCTAATTCGGAAAGATTTTGTTAAATCGGAACAGATTTACCTAAATCGGAACGGATATAGACCGGGAACAGTCGGTCATTGAACAGTTGTCCGATCAGTGCATAGAAAACTTCGAAACAATAGGCCTAATTATGATTATATGATTGGTGGAGGTCTTAATACCTACTTAAATACACGGGTGTAGTGGGGTGGGAACCACACCCTTTCCACATTTTGCTTTAAAATGAGTTGGAAGCTGTTTCAAGATGGCTATTTTTTGTATGCGTTCCTACACCTTTCTGTTAGCACTACATCTCTGCTTAAATATCATTAACACCCAAATGTAACAAAATATGCACATTGTCTTGCCAGATTTGGTTGTATTTCTCTTGTCAATAAACCAACTCGGTTCTCAACAAATTCAAATCCTTCTGTATTAAATCATATATATGCAAATATTTGTGATGAACAAAGAATAACTAATGCTAGAATCACAATTTTTGATATCTCTGATCATTTACCAGTTTTTGTAAATTTTATTCTTCACCAACCTTCTCGCCAGAAATTTAAATCTAAATTCAGATGCATGAAACATTTTGATTTAACTATTTTTTATCTGATCTCAGCCTCAAACTAAACAACCACAATCCTGAAGCTGGTGATGTAAACACTCTAAATGATGATTTTATTAAAATGTCTAGTGATGACCTAAATATGCATGCTCCATATCGTTACGCATCTGGAAAAGAACAACGCTCCTTTAACAAACCATGGCTTACCAAAAGTATTTTATTTTTTGTTGCAAAAAAAGAATACTCTATACAGAAAACAGTTAACTACCCAAATATTATTAGACAATACAAAACTTACATAAATAAGCTTACACACCTAAAAGGAATTTCCAACAAAATCATTATAAACAAGCATTTCAAAAATGCAATCAAGATATTAAAAAGACATGGAAATGTGTCAGTCAAATAATAACAATCAAAACCAAATCTCAACAAAATGAAAAACTCCTTGAAGGCTCAGAAAACCCAAAAAGTGTGAAGAATTAAACAACTTCTCCTCAAAAGTTGGGAAATCCTCATCTGCAAAAATAAAGCCACCCCCTGCCACTTACAGACATTTTCTTAAACACGTAAATTCCAAGAATTCATTATTTCTAGCTCTAACTGATCCATATAAAATCCAACTCCTCATTAAAAACCTTAAAATGAAATCTAATAGTTTTCCACTGATATCCCATCTAAATTCTTGAAAATAGCCAACTGCATTGCATCACAATGTCTCTTCAATTTCGTCAGTAATTGCATGACTTGTTGGTGAATTCCCAGACTCCTGAAAAATTCCCCATAAATCTCATTGTTAACAAACGACGTTCTCGTTGAAACCAGTGATGAATTTCCTCTATTATCGAACGTTAGCAAACATTCTCCATTCTAATGCTAAGACGTAAAATGTGCGCTCTTGCAAAGTCGTATAGCACGGTTGACTGAACACGATGACGTCATAAAAGTACTGCTCAGAGGGGCCCCGCGCCTAGGTCTTGCATTGGGCCCCACACCTGTATAACGGAAAAGTTTTAGTTGTTAGGCTAAACAATGCCGTATTTAGCTACATTCGAAGTTCCTACGTGAGTTCGATCATGAATGTAACA
>JGI24022J15233_10008989_pt1 | contig 11219 bp, 6 predicted proteins | sample Ectturendosymbi2_FD_15233 | JGI IMG/M metagenome (IMG submission 15233)
CACTGTCGAAAATGTAAAGTTTCTACCTTATGTGGTTTTTGCGATATAAAAATTTTTAATGTGTGCAGGACTTTATGGACACCCTGTATATTGTAGCTATTTTCGCAATAAGAAAATTCAGAATGGTTTTCAATCATTTCTGTTATTATTTTTTAGGTCATCATTGTTGCTGAACAGAAACAAAAATATTGATAACGCTTTGCTTGTTTTTCATAAGTTGCCATTTTCCTCAACTTTTATACTGCTCCCCCTGCCCTAACGTTGTTTCTGCGTGCCTGAAAAGGAGCATGAATGAAAAAGAAGCATTGCTGCCAACAGTTAAGCGCATTTTTTTAAACCAATATTCCATCTGAATTGCTCTTGATAAAATTTTATAGTTGTTCTAATAATTTACAAGTTTTGTAATTCATTTAGAACTCTGCTAATTCAATCCCTGGAATACTTACGTGGGTCAGGCAGACCCGGGTCAAATGAGGTCATTCACATGAAACTACATAAGCGGAAGTCGGCGCGCTTTCAACTCTTCAGTAGCTTCATTTTTTTGTGTGACTAGTAATAGGTGCGATTGCGGTCATCCACGCTCTTCTACATTTTGCAAGGGAGCGAGTTCGTCACGAGTTCGGGTCACGCTGACCCGACGTAATGGTTAGTGTGAGGTGGTGGGTTGCGCATAACCCCACCATATGGTTTATGGGGGCAGAGCCTGTAAAAAGCTGAAACTCAATCAGGGCGTGCTTCTATGGTCGTGTTAGCGGTATACAAAAGGAGAAGTTGTTTACGCCCATAGTTTTGTTTATGAGCAACTGAATTTTAGGCATGCCTGACACCTTCGCTATATTTGGTCTACTTACTTTTCATCAAAAATCGTATGATATTAGAGTAAAGTAACTTTGTAAGTGCTCAAGTTTCTCAGTGAGACTAATATTTTCAGTGTAGTTTTTGTGATAAACTGTAGTTGAAGGAAAGTATATTTTTTTATTTTTGAAAACCGGTTCATGCACACCCGACGTAAGTATTAACGTGACAAAACACTAAGGTAGGTATTCCGGGGTTAAGAATTAAGATATTCATGCTCACTAAAACAAAGTTTTGCTCAGTGTAAATTTCTTAGAGGGAACACTGCTTGCAACTGCTGCCGTAACCAGAACGACATTACTTCATGCAACTGGTTGCAAAACTTCTTCCCATACAATTGCCACAAATGGTGCTTGGATTTTCCCAAAAACATATTTGAAAGAAACAACTTGTTTGCCGCGCAGATAAATAATAGTGTTTTTCTGTATTTCGGCAGTTATCCCAATTTCACTAACAACACTAACACCTCAACGAAGATGTTTGGCATAGACAGGATATCACTATTTAAGTAGGTCAGTGGCAGGAACTACAGTACCGTGAATGGGAACAACGCAAGAGGGTTATAATTGAAACATAATTTACAGTTACAGGGTAGCATCTCAGGCGTTTTGCTAAACCCTGTTTTTATGAAAACTTCAACCCAGAACAAAATATACGCAAAGATTTCAGAGGTCATAAAAGTGTAACAGCATCGGGTTTATTGCGGGGTACACAACTGGGATGGTGAATGCTTAGCATAGACTATAGAGCGACAGTATCGCACATTTCCAAAGAGCTAATAAAATTTAGATTCGGGAGCGTGGTGCCACACAAAGATGATACATGGAAACATGGACGTCGGAAGAGGGGTTAGGGGGCTTGCCCCCTCTGGATTTTGAAATTTTTAGGAAAAAAGGTTGTTTTCTTAGTTTTGAGTGGGAAAAAACAAATTTCACCACTTTGCACCCCCCCCTGGAAAAATTTTGGAAAAATCCCTCAGTGGCCCCCTCTGGAAAAAATCCTTCCGACGCCCATGCATGGAAACAGTGTAAATGGGTCAAACGCGATTTTCTTGCAACTGAACAGAAATCAACATTTGATAGTCTACAAAATCAGGTTAAAAGACGCTTAAATATGATTTTAAGATATACCAAATTTTTTAAAACAAGCGGTCTTTGTCATTCTACAGAAAGCGAAGCAGACACTGGTGTACTCTCTAAAATTACCATGAATTCAACAGGTCGAGAGTTCAATCAAAGCCACCTGGTAAGTTTTTACCAAAGTTATCGCGGATGTCTTTTGCGTGAATCAAACACCGCTGACGCACAAGCTTTCGAAAAGCATGTTTTGCACTGTAAAACCATGACTAGGGCCATTTTTATGACCTAAAAATCTGGATAATATGACTTTACTTCTCAGAAAATATGACTTTATATGACCAAACAAAAATGTCTGTGCTCTGGGTATTTTTTCGGTCATTTTTCGGTAACAGACCGAAACGTTTTTGAAATGACCGAAAAAGATTAAATCATGTAGGTCAAAATGTCTGAAAATATAGGCTAAATCAGTGGTTTTCGACCTGGGGTCGTTTGCCATTTTTCTGGGGGCGCGAGAGCTTCTGATAAAAATAGTCATAATTACTTCTAGATTTTATATTTCGTATATGGAACCACTTTTTGTGGCAGCCAAAATAATAGGATCACCTGGCAGAAATGACAGTCTACTTTTTCTTTCAAAATTGTTTTAAGTGTGATGATGACCATTACAGTACTGTCGCGTTTGGCAATGCACAAATAACGTTGTGACGTAAGAATGTGCTGTGTTTGTAATTTAGATATCTGATTGCGGTAGCTAACTAGGGAGTTATTCTAGTTTTCAATGAGTTGTGCTGTGGAGCGATTTGTGTACGGCCAGTGCCGGATTAAGGTAGCGCAGGGCCCTAAATTAAAAAACACATCAACGCCTGCTAACTAAATCATAAAGTGTGTGGACAAGGCATCCGTGTTACTAGCTTTACTCTCTGCATGCTCTCCTGTTAGCATCGTGACATGGTAGTCTGGGTGTATCGTGGTAACCGGCTGTGTTGCCAGATGGTTCTGACCTAAATCTTCTGAATGGTCTCACAAAAAATGCCAGATTCTGCTAAAAGTCTTGTCACAGAATTTCAGCTAAAATCTGCTAAAAGCAGTGAAATTCTGTTGAAAACTTTGCTATTTTTAAGATGATTGAAAAAAATGCATAAAGTTATTCAAAATATTAATTTTCGTCTTGCACTCGCCCTGAATGAGCATGGGCTAAAAATGCTGGTCTTGGCCACCACACTTTTCGGCCCACAATTTTCTTTCAGTCAACATTTTGAGCAATGTAACTGCAGCTTACCTCGTTTTTGCACAACACACAGTTTTTGACGATTTCTTTCAAATGGTTGCATATTATTATACAGTAAAACAATGCTCAGCGACAAACAATCTGAGGTTAGCTTCAGCCTTACAACTTTTGTAAGTCTGGTCTTTGTAAATTAAAAACTTTGTGTTACATCAGGCGGCATGCAAAAAGCTCCATGTGCTTTTGCTACCAGTTATGCCTTTTAAGCTCACAATGTTTCGCTATGATTGCATCAACGCAAACTTCGCAAAAGACTTTTTATTTAAACACCAGGATAGGCAGTAGCCACTGAGCCAACTTTTAAGTTCTGAATCTTACAACCATATGTCAAAACGTTTGGCAGCTTTGATTTACCAGGAGATTTTCTACCGTACTACATTACTACTTAATAGCGTAACTAAACCGCTTGGATATATCGTGCCGTGGGATAAAAACATATTCTACCAATGTTTTCTTTTAGTCTGACGCGCTCACTAAGCACACAAGCAAATCATTTAGGCTTCACCAAGCAGAGCCGAATTTTCATTTTCGGGGCCCTAGGCTATTTTAAATTGGGGGCCCTTCTGGAAGGCAGAGGTGGCCGTAGTCACATATTCAGACTCCGAATCCGCTCCTGTTCCAAAATTTTTCAATCTGGATCCCGGTCCAAAAATTTTTCAAATTTGCGAATCCGACTCCTGTTCAGACTCTGGCTACAATCGATGCAACCGAAATTCAGCAATGTTTTTACTTAAATGCCATGTTTGAAAACCACACAAACTCCTGCTGCTGCTGCCGAAAATAAAAAGTGACTCCTGGTCCGGTTTTTCGCAAATTCCTGACTCCAGCACTGGTGCCAAGCGAAGTTTCTGGCTTCACGCCGTATACGCATGCACGGGGTAATGTTATACAAACCAAATACGTTGGGAAAACTGATGATTAGGGCTTAGGGATTCGTGTTTACGTTAAGTGTGTCGGGTTAGGGTGAGAGAAAGAAGCATAATTGAGGTCTAAGACTAGTTCCAAAAATTTTCAGTGGTTAGAGTTATTCCTGTACTATAGCTTGTTATGGGTACCTGACAGCTAACCAAAATGCTTTAATTTACACAACACATACCAAAAAAGTAACTGCCAAACTGTATTTCTTTATTCTGAGAAGCAAACCAACTGACTAACAATAACAGGTCAGAAATTTCGCAGAGGTCAGAAATTTCGCTTGACGCCGGGTCCGAAAGGAAAACACGGAATCCGGAGTCGACTCCTGCACTGAGGATCCGTAGCCACCTCTGGTGTGGGCTCTTCTGGCAAACTAAACAACTGTGTTATTTATTTCGTCTTTTCAATAACAGCTCATAGTGCATCTGCTTTGGCAGTGGCTTTCTTTCGCTTGCTACAAACACTCTCATATGTAAGCTTCGACATTTTCAAGTTAATGCAAGTAAGCCTACTGTAAATTCACCTTTATCCTGATCACTTTGAAAAAAAAACTTACGCGTGAAGCTTACTTTGCTAACTAAGCTAATAAGCTCAAGCTACAAATTAGCCTTACTAATACATCAAGATATGTCTAGTTCAACGGCAGTTAAAATCTTTTTCTACGCATTGAGCTATAGAAGGAATGGGCCAAGATTGCTACAAAACAACTGAAGTCAAAAAAGATCCCAGCTCAACGCGCGCGAGGTTACAAACAGTTAACATTTTGCTCCACTGAATATCTGTAGCGTTGGCTACAGTGCAGGCTAGTCTTGTCTTTACCCCGTATCTTACCCATAAAAAACGGCGAGAGACCTGGGCTGAACGAAAGTACCTCACTGCCTGGCCTCATGCAATCTGACTAATGGATTCAGGCGTTTTGTTCCACGCAATGTACATAATAATAACCAATTCTCAACGTCATGAAAAGAGAATGCTCATTGTCATTCACTTCAATCATTCGCGCTCATTCTTCTGCAGAGATCTGTTGCAAGCGGCATAGTAAGGAAAAGTGCATTGAACCAAAACAAAAATACAAATGTAATTACTTACAAAAATATTGGAAATATTCCTTACTCCCAAACTTTTGGGGCCCCAAAAAATTGGGGGCCCTAGGCTTAAGCCTTTTTAGCCTAATGGTAAATCCGCGCCTGTCACCAAGCCATCTAATTACTTGTTATTATGATACAATTACCTGGTTGAAACAGCTTCGTTGCTTCATAATAAAAATTCCAAATAATTGCAAGCAGCTGGATGTTCTCTGTCAGGCCCGTAACCAGCTTGGGACACCAGGGAAGACGAAGAGTTTTCTGAGAGTGGCCCAAATTTGTTAAACTATGTCCAATACTTTCAAACTAAGTCCAACATATTTTTCCTGGGGGGGCGAAAAAGTTTCTAGGGGGTTTCGCCCCCTGGTTACGGGCCTGTTCTCTGTACTGGTGTTATCTAATCAAAACATCTTAAAAAAGAGAAGTAAATTTTTGAAGAAGATTTGAAAGTTTTCATCTTAAAAAACTGTTGAAACAGGTTTTTGGTCTGGAATTTCGTATCTGCCAAACGGTTGGTAAAATCCTGCTAGAAAATCAGCTAACTGCTAAATTGATAATTTTGCAGCTGACAGTGATAAAATCGTGCGAGATTTAGCAGCAAATCAGCTAAAATAACAACACTACTCAATGCAGCCTTATGCCGCTTGTTACGTTACTCTCCAAAAAGATTAAAACGAAAATTTCTGGACACAGACAGTGTTCAACCGAAAACCCTCGCTTATCACTTATGACAAATTTAGCAAAATACTGACTTCTTAGACTGAAAACATCTTATATATAATGTAATACCGTATATACTAGCTTATTAGCCGCATCCGCAGATAAGCCGCAGCAGAAATTTTAGCCATATACCGAGAATCAACGTAATCCACGAATAAGCCGCAGGTCAATTGACCTTTTCACCGGTGAAGATCCTGCGCGATCAATCAACCACAAAATATTGATTTTTACGGGCAAATGTAATGAAAGTCAATTTTATTGTTCAAAAGCAAAGAAAACTTCTTCGTCGGAAGAAGGAAGCTCGTCTATAAGTACGGTAGATCGTCGTAGGTGTCATCTTCTTCATCTGTGTCATGAGTGTCGTCGCGAGCATCTGTCCAGAGAATGTCATCTGTTCTGTCAAAGCTATTGCTGATAGAAAACTTTGTCCCTCTGGGTATGTTGTGCGTATAAACCGCAGGCAAAATGCAGGCCATATTCCAGGTAAAAAAGTGCGGCTAATAAGCGANTATATACCGTAAATACGATTTATCAAGACCGCGAGCCCGCAAAAGCGCNGGGCCCGTAGCAATTGCTAGATTTGCTACTGTTGTTAATCCGGCACTGTATACGGCACGGATCGCTCTCAATGATGCTGCCATATGTATCAACTTAATACAGTGGCGGATCCAGGGGGGCAGTTTGGGGCAAGTGCCNCCCCAAACGTCTGTGGCNCCCCGTTGAATGGCGCCCCTTTGCCATAAATGCGCCCCATTTTGGTGCCCATGCAAGTAGCAACAGAGGTAAAAAATACTCTAAACTTGACAATGCTTTGCGCTTTGTTAAACGTCAAGATTTACGTGCCGGACTTCACCCAAACTCTCATCGAATAGTATTAACAACGCTATTGTTTCGTAATAGTACCGATGTTTCGTTATTTCTTTGCTGCGTGAGAACTGTCCAGTCTTACGTCAGGTAATCACTAACACAGTCGCTTACCCTTAACACAGTTCTTGACTTGCCGTTAGGCTGTACAAAATTAGTCTGTTTTCGTTATAAGTTTGTTTGTTTAATGCCTGATGACAACCTCGAAAAGAAACGCAGTAATGAAAACAGGAATGCCATGTGGAAAACTTTTTAGTGACCCAAGATTTTAGAAGCCTCCAAAACGAAAAACCAGTTTCAAAGCTGATTCCAGTGCAGTCGGTGAGTCCGCATTATGTCTGCATCGTAGTTTTGCAACATAAAGACGAATGGATGAGTTTCATGACGGAAGTAATCTCCTGATTGAACCATAATACAGCGTTTGAAAAGCTAAAGATGTACGTCAGCAAACAACTTGCCACTATTTGACAAAAACGCGCATTGAGCGCAGGTTCGCAACGAGGTTAGATGGCGCCCGGGACAAGAAGCAATTTTGGCCCCCTCATGTTCAAACCTGAGGTCTTTCGGAAGCAAATTTACTGCATTGAAGAAAGTAATTGTGATATTGTTGGGACATTTCGGCGCACCCCGCAGTGATTCGGCGCCCGGGGAGTTGCTCCCCCTTGCCCCTTCTCGTTACGCCCCTGATTGAGCGTGCTGTTTGAATTATGACCTAACAATGCAATTGTGTAACTCACGCCCAAAAGATGGACAACACAGAAGAGTATTGCAATATTGCATGGTGCAGCCTGTAGCACGACGCGTCTCAACAAACCATGGTACTCAGCTCTAACCATGAGGCGTACGGGGACCTCTGGCTTTTGATTCGCACGAATTTTTACGCCACTATGAGGAAAATGAATAGGAAAGTTTTGCAGGGCGATGATTCTGCTTAAGCAACTTGCCCAAACATACACCGCTGGATGTTTTTCTGGTGATTTTTTAAAAATCTTGCCCGAATCTGCCCCCCACCGCTCGTACGCCTACAGCTCTAATGCAGAAACTTCGGCAAAATACTAGCTTGCTACAGCTTGGTGGAATGAATAATTGGTTTTACGCGGTCATGACAACTTTTGCTCAATATTTGAATGTTTGCAGTCTAAATTTGGGAGAATGACGGCGCCTTTCGCCACCACCTCGCCTGGCAATAGTGACTAATGGCTATGTGGTTATGATCCTTTTGTTGCAATCGCAAACCCGTAGACAACTTACACTTGCCACGAAAAGACAAATTTGGCATCCTTAGGGAAATCTGCCACCGACAGCAAAATGCTTAGCTTATTGGTTGTTAGAACATCTTTTTCTTTTTTCAGTAAAATGCATTATTGTAGTTTTTCGTGGTGTCTTAACTATAGGAATCCAAAATAGCTACATACTACAAGAAAGATATGAACTTAATTTATCTGAGAAGGCTTGTTGTTCTGAAGCGTCCCTGTTTTCAATCACAAAAATATGGTATGCCTAATATAACCATTAGTATCTGACTGTGATTTATAATCAAATATGTAAAACAAAACAAAAGAAAAAAGAATAACTGATATAGCAAAAAAACAGCAAAATGCAACAACAAATTCAATCCAATATACAGTTAATCTATTCGAAGATATGGTACAGACAGGCCCGTAACCAACTTGGGACGCCAGGAGGGGCGAAGAGTTTTCTGAGAGGGGCTCATATTTTTTAACTGTGTCCGATAGATATAATGTGCTAAACATAAATATGTGTCATCAGCATATAGTTTATTACTGAATGAGGGCAGTTGGGAAGGCCATTTACATAGTTTAGATGATGAAAAATAATGGGCCAAGAGTGCAACGCCACATGTAATTTTATTCATTTTAGATATCGTATTTTGCACAAACGTGAACTGTCTACGATTTGACAAGTAACTTTTCATTAACATCAGTGGTATACGTCTAATTCCTAAATTCCAGTCCATTTTTCTTAATAACATTTCATGATCGATCGACAGTATCACATGCTTTCGAGCAGTCTACATATAGCGAACAAGTGTGCAAAGTAGACATCTACATCTGGCTTCACTTTCATTTCTCAACTTTTTGATGATTGTTGGCTTTTAGGTCCCCTTCAGCTAAGTTTTGCCCCCACTGGCTCAAACCTCCAGTACGACGATTAGGATATCTCCAAGGTCACACACGGTTACGTAGTCTGGCAAGCATACGCCGATGTCTTCATCTGGGGTAGCATCCACGTGTAAGCAAGCATTGTCATGTTGACCAATCACATCCCAGCATGGGCGCAATTTTGTTGTAAAATGTGGGGGGACAGCTTGGTGTGAAACCAGTATAGTCGTCAGACCGATGCGGAAGTGAAGTTTTATAAATACAGATTCCCAATCTTGGTTTTTAGAGGTGTTTTCAAAGAAACAATAATCACGCTTTGCTTTATCCCTACAAATGATTTAGAAATTAATAAACTTAATTCTGTTGTTGGACATGGTACTGCAGTTCAGCTTGGTTGCAATACTGTCAGACTATGATAAAAACAAGCACAGCAATATAGCAGAACACATCAATTGGATTTTATCAGAGCTGTCAGTTGGAATGCACTAAACGGTGAATCGCAATGGTTGTGAATATTACTCGTAAAAACACATCAATTTTCATGCATTTTATAAATAAGAAGTGTGGGTTACAGCGCGATTTTATGACTTGTTCGAGTTGCTTAACGTTAAAAAGACGATAAATTGCAAGGTGCGATATATATATTATTGCACTAAATATATTTCTTGCACATTTCTGCTCATTAAAAAGTGTTATACATCTTTAGCGACTGGGTATCATGCATGCAACCCCATCCCTAGCCAAATGTCCATTGATATTCTCTTACAGTAGCATAAAATGTTTGGCCAAAATTAGCGTAANCTACTTCACAAAATGATTTACAATTTATTTTAAAGCCCCTGCATGCTGTTGGCTACCCTTTCAATTGTCCAAACATCGTTTGTCTAATAGCCTTTACCAACATCAGTCAAACTCCCAAGCACAATTATCCAATCTAACTAGAGAAGATTTCAAGAGATTCAAAAGAAAATCAATCAGAAGTCTTTCTGAATGCATACCCATGTACCAATCTAGCCTACAATGTGATTTCTGCATACCTAATCATCTGGTGACCAGGCCCGTAACTCAGGGGAGAGCTTCGCCCCCCCTGGAAAAACTTTCTCCCCCCCTGAGAAAATGTCTTGGACATATTGTATGCTTAACCATTGTTTTCGTACACGCTATCGATGTGAAATTTTGGACTCCCTCAGAAAATTCTTCGCCCCTCTGGTGTCCCAAGTTGGTTACGGGTCTGCTGGTGACTGTTGCCTTGTAACTTCTGTCAGTTATGCCACTCAGCTGTCTTTTCACAATTAAATTTTTCAGATTTAACATCAAACTTTATTAGGCGAAATTAAAGTCAAAAGGTTTATTCTAGAGTTATGCACAACGACACGAAAATATATTTGAGATTTAAACAAAAATCAAAATGAACAACGGTGAATTGGCAAACGGTACCACGTTTCACCTGAAAAAACACAAAAAGAATGTCCAGCAAAACTAAGTGTTACGTAGGCTCATAGGTGGCGGAACCTGGGGGCCACATGGGCCTACTTTTTTCTGGGAGGGCCTGGCCCTCTTACTTGTAAATTTCAAATTTTGCCAAAATTAGTTTTGTAGCACAATTCGTATTGGGTCCAATGTTACAGTAAATTGTTTTTGTGTAAGACTATGAACAACTAGTTACATTTATGTGCTCAAGTCTGTAGTGTATGATAGATAGGGTGTTGTGTAGATAGGGGTCTTTGAGGGCTTATCAAATTTTGAATAAAATTGCTTAAACATGCTAACAAAAGTTGATAACGTCATATTTTAGTGCTTGTGACATCAGAGTTGCCAATTCAAATCACAAAAATATTCTAGTTTTTGTGACGTGCACTTGTGGCCCCCCATTTTCAAAATAGTTCCGCCAACCTTGTGTAGGCTACCTGTAAAGCAAATGTTTCGCACTTGGATGAAAACATTGCTGCATTGTGGGTATAAACATCTTTTGAGTTTGTTGGTCACCCTTGTCGTGACATACAAGAAATAAGGCTAAATGTATGAGCTATCTCAAATTCCTAGTCAAGTCATTAGTTTTGAGCTATAGGACAATATATAGCAAGGTCAATACTTTTCTAAAGTTTTGATGTAAATCCTGATTACTAATGGTTGCAGACAGTCTTTTGCAAAACTACCCATCCCAAAACTAAGTCTCCACAAAAGTGGTGCTGTTTTTCTTCGGCAAAAACTTCGCAGAGGTTTGCCTGAAAATGTAACTTTCTAACATTATACACTTGCATCTTTAAATTTTACGCTGTCTGTTTCTGAATAC
>JGI24022J15233_10008992_pt1 | contig 11217 bp, 5 predicted proteins | sample Ectturendosymbi2_FD_15233 | JGI IMG/M metagenome (IMG submission 15233)
CACCACCAATGACAACCACCATCAACAAAATCCTAAGCTAATTATTGTAAATTTTGGTTGCAAAAACTTTAGTTTTTAAAAGTTATGGTGCTTCAGAGAACCAGGCTACTGCTACACCCTGCTGCATAGGATAAAGTTTTGCAGCCTAGTCGCGTCTTTACGAAACGAATGTACCTAACTCAGAAGCTTTTCGTTAGAATTACTTCAAATTTTCAGAGATGATGAGAATAGGTATGAATATTGTATGTGGAAATTTTCTGTGCACCAATACAACTAAGAAAAGTTATCCTTATACACGCAACAACTGTCAAGACCTAAGTGTTTTGCAGAAAGTGTTGTAACCTAAGCCCAGCAAATTGTTGCTGGATACCAGGCTGCATAACTAAAAAAGTTCTTGCTCATATTACTTGAAATTTTCAAGGATTATGCGGGTAGATAAGCTACTAGGTATGGAGAACATTATTGTAAATTTTCATTGCAACCAAATGAGTACAAAATATGTTATTGTGTGTTACTAAACAACTGTTCGCACCTAACTTTTTTTAAAAAGTCTTGTAGCCTAGGCCTAGCAAGATGGTTTGTTACCAAACTTCATAACTCAAAACGTTTTTGGTTGGTTTGTATGAATTTTTCAGAAATAATGTGTCTAGTTATGAAGACAATTTGTGGAAAATTTCGTTGTAGGAAAAGAGGCACCAAATTTTATTGAACATGGAGACTTTGCCGTTGATTCATAATCGATGAAATCAGAAAAAATGAAAGAATTCTAATTTTCAGCAAAAGATGACATAGCATCAGTCAAGTTTAGTGATATGGTTGAAGTCTTGTCCCATCGTGCACTTCACTCAATAACCAAACACTTCTTTGGAATTTTGAAATTTTATTTGACATTTTCACAGATGCAATGTAAACCACGTTTCAAACACTGTCATTCTACTGTTCATAAATGTTTTGGATGCAATTATAGACAAGAAACCCAGGCAGGTTAAACTGAGATCCTATCTACCTTTCTTTCCACTTACACATGAGAAATTAATCACAAAATAGAATTAAGTTCTTATCGAATTTTGTAAACATTAAATGCATGGTAAATTTGCATTTCATTGATTTCTTAACATGGAAATCAAGAAACGCCATGACAAGGTTTGGTTACCTGAGACAATCATACTTTGTTCATGTCCCACTGGTCCCACCCTATCGTCCCAAACGTCCCCATGGGTGGGGACCAATGGGACATTTTAGTAGAAATTTTTAAATGCAACTAAAACTGTCGAAACATGTCTGACGATTGAAGTTTTTTATGTTAAATTATACAGAATAACCCAAACTACAAGAAAACCATCACCTGACTTTGAATGTATCAGCCAATTTTCTGAAACAAGCAAAAATGTCAAAATTGTCCCATTGGTCCCACATTGCCTCCATTTTCCACAAGAGAGGCAAGAAAGGAATCGGTCAGCAAATATTTGATAGGAAATCGATTTCACGTAAAATTGCGTCTCCTCAGCCCTTATTCAAATACAACACTTTCACAAGAACAATTCACTCCAGTATGAAAGGCACTCTACACGACTCCTTTCCTAAGATTGATTCACCTCCAACAGGGAAAGGAGCAGTGATGAAAGTAGAATAATTTTCTTACCGGGACGATCCAGTGTTTGTCAATACCGTCCCAAAATTTCAGCCATAGTTATAAAAATGCAGTCAAGAGCACGTCTACTTTCGGCCAACCCTGTATTGTACATTTCAAAAACACAAAAAACGTAGGCCTACTGTACATTCTGAAAACCACCATTTCAAAATCAACCAAAAAGCGTTACAGGCTACGTACGGCAACTTGCCTATCTCCGAAAGTGGTTCAAGCAATGCAACTTGAGTTGTTTAAATTTAACAGGTCTATAACGAACGTGGTCTCTTGTGTGTGGTCTGTTATGAACAGGTCTGTTCTGAAAGGGAAACAAATTTAATACCTCATACTATAGCAGTTTTTCCCAGACTTTTTTGTTCCATCTCCCTCGACATGGCTGTCGCCCCCCAAGCCCGATAAAGCAAACATGAGGTAGTATTTTTAAATAATTTTATTTAAAGAAATCGATACATACTATGGTACCCGGTTCAGTGTGATGGATGTGCTTGGCGACCTTCACAAAGCTTTGAAATAGTGGGACAACTTTTAGTGAGGTACAGTCGTAGATCACCTCGCTGAATCAAAAATCGGTTTCTTTGCTTTGAGAGCATAAGGTAACAGTTGAAGTTAACTCAATGATCGATCAGTGGTAGTGGTTGAGCGTTTTCGCCTGCTTGCTCCTCAAAATCGCCCGCAAGGGAGTGATTACGCCCACTATGAGAACCACTATAGCCTACTTCAGTGCTCTTCAACCTTTTTTGTTACGGTGTACCCTTAAAGATATTTTGACGAACTCATGCACCCTGTTTACTGACACTTACCCCGTGTCCCCCACCTAATTCAAAATTGCGCCCATGCCTGTAAGTACCCAGATCTAAATAGGCAAGTACCCTAATTCAGTAACTCAGCTACATAATTCAATTGATAAAGGCTCATTGCCTGTTGCTTATGAATCACAAATAATCATCTAATTACCATTAGCTTGATATGGTGTTATGCTTATGCACCACACTTCAGAATGTGCAAAGTCTCGGTTAAATTCTGAAAGTGATTGGTTGGCTAATGGTTCATTTTGCTAACAAAGTTTTTGTAAAAATTATCTATTTAGTGTGACAAGTTTGTGATGCACCTTTGTGAACCCTTTCTTAGTGGTGCACCCCACACATATTTTGGTGCACCGTTAACACCGGTTGAAGAGCGCTGGCCCACTTGATAATAGGCCTACTGTATTTGTAATCTATCTACCCTAAAATTGCAAACCTGAAACTAATACTGTATATCGTTAGCAGGGCCCTAGGCTGTTTCAAAGGGGGCTCTTGTGAAATGTTCGCGATTGATGTCAAACAAATTTGCACTACACGTGCTCGCTACATTCCTGAGCAAGTTGTTCCACTTCAAACATATTACTTTATTCTGAACTCCCTCGATATCCGAACAAAAGCAGTCGCAATGAAGCTAATGAAAAAGGCAGCGGTGAACAGTAATCCCTCTCAGGTGCGCTACCAAAAAATCATTATCAATTTTTGGCAGAAGCAGAACGCTTCTCAGCATGTTGCACAGCCAAGATTCGGCAACAAACCTGGAAAAGTGTACACTGTATTTATTCGATTGTAAACCGTGGCTTACAAATTTTTTCCCATCATTTCGTGCGGCTTACGTTTTTTTCTTTAGCTTATCGAAAGGTCTACATCAGGTGTCTCAGAGACGCGTACCGCATGTGGTCCGCAATGCTTTTTGGGAACTTTCAAATAATTAAAATTTATGTTATTTAGGACTTAGGTTAATAACCCGTGTTTAAAAGTGCTCGGCTAGCGAGTGAACAAGTTTCTTTTAAACGAACGTAGAGACGGCTAGAAATGATTTGCCTTGAACTCATGATACCTTTCGCAGGAAATAAGATGTAAATTGCAAAAGCTGTTTCTTGTAAAGTTCAGGAACCGTCATCGCTGCGTCAGCGTCACAATACTAGCCTACTTGAAACTCAAGCGGAACGCCGTTCCGGCTTACTTTCACTCTGGATAGGAGTTCTAGACATCCCTGACCTCAGAACTATTTACTAAGAATGATGAAACGCGTAATCCACTCGTATACATGCTACGCTTAGACTATCCGTAGAATTGTCAAGAAAAGTAATTTCACTAATCCGGATCTTCGCCAAAACCGGATAAAACTGCTGGTACGACTGATTTCTAACGTTTTTCTTCATCAAAATCTTCGGTTTATCCGGATTTTTTCATACGGATCTTCGCCAATACCGGATAAAATTTGCTCTTTTCACACCTCGTAATCTGGATTTTTGTCTCTAGGAAAGATTCGGCAGCTTTCAGACGCAACACAAGCGTTCTTACGATCACCAACGAGGGATAGAATTATCATCACAACGGCCGCAACTGCGTGCAACATTCGACTAATCGTAGAGACTATTGTGTCACACACGGGCATGGCTTTACGCACGCCGCCGCAACGGTTTCAGTCTATTGATCAGTGTTGAGTGTGCTTGTGTAGAACATTATACCTGTGTGTATTGTACTCGGCAAGATGTCCGCATGGCATTTACCTTCCATATAGTGACTGCATAAGGACCAGTCGCAGAAATCTTTGCGTCAATCCAAAATCCCAAATTTCTTCGTAGCCAAGTAGTGTGAAATTATGAACTTAAGATTGCTCAAAACTAACTGGATATGGCGTTACTAGTCTGATGTACCATTATAAATACATCAAAAAATTCCTTTTCCTTCTGCGAAAGTCTGCTGTTGGGTCGTAAATGTGCTCAATTGAAGTAAGTTTCACCGGTATCTCAGTACTTACATGACGTCAGGCTGGAAACAACCACCTTCGGTTAATCCGGATCTCCGCCCAAACCGGATAAAATCGTCGGCCAGATGGAATCCGGATTAACCGAGGTTTACTGTATCTTTTCTTGAGTGCCTCACGTCACAAAAACAATGCCAATATCTCGTTTATTCAAGAAAAAACTACGAGCTCGTAAATAATAGATTGCAGTTCATGTTTACGCGACAATTAATATTGTGACACACGAGTTTGAACGATTCTCGTCTATAATCCGCTGCAAAAGAAAAAAATCGCAGGAGAGTAATATCTTGTCTGCTATGAACGGACACCGACAACATCAAAATCTATGCAACAGAGCTATGATGTTCACAACGTTTCAAATTTTAGGGAATGCTCGTATAGTGGGTGTAAACCAGGGTTGTAGGGGGCTGGAACAACATTCCCACACCTTTTGCTTTAAAATGACTTTGAAGCTATTTTAAAATGGCTATTTTTGGATGCGTTCCCACACCTTTTTTGTTAGCACTACATCCCTCGTGTAAACCATGTGTGTTGCGGATTGTCGCTGTTTTTCTGTACGTGCTGGCTTGCTTGTTGATTTGTGTCAACCCGTCATTGCGCCAACGGAGTTTTGCGTGTGTGTGCCTGTGCCCGCGCACAGATCTGGTGCGCTGACCTCGCACACCGCCTAGCGTGCGGACCACGTTTTGCTTGCTCTGTTACCTCGCCATCATCGAAGTATTGCTGCTGCTGAGAAGTTTCATATATATAAAGATTTGTGCACCAGTGAAACGAACTTTAATCAGGGTGAGAGCTAACGCCTTGGCAACTTAAAATGTGAGGTAGCTTACTTAGACGGGATACAGAACAGGGCTCATACAACGACTAAGATGTCTCGTTGTTCGCAGCGTTTGGGGACTCCAGCAATTCTGCATGCGTGCTATACATCGTCACATTCTGCATGCAACAACGATCTCCCTACAAGCAACGTTACATTAACTTCTTCACAAACCACGGTTAATCAATGCTCAATAAATTGGGAATACCTCGTACATTGTCTGTTGTCGCATTTGTCCTGTAGCATCTTTGACACTGCTTGTTGTACTGGTCAAATTGTGTCAGTAAAGACAGTTTGGTATCGCCTTCATGATTGATAATTACGCAGTATACCTTTTACTTCCTAGGAAACAGCATTCAATTTCTCAACTTCTCTTTCCACGCAAGCCTGTCTACCATTGCAAAAAGTTGAGTTTGATATCAAGTTTATGATCTTACCACATACTTTAATCTGGCAACTTTCAGTAAATTTGTAAATGCTTATTGACTTGGAAGTTGAAGATCTTGCTAAGAATTTACCACCCTTTATGACATCTTTATCACGATTTAGAAGCAATGGCAGTAATAGTAGCAGCCTCTTTTTTAAACATTACAATGAATAATTTTTCTGCATCTACTTGTTTTTTCATACACTATGTTTTTACACTATGTCCAACTCACTATTTATTTGAATGTAATCACCAGAGCGCCTGGTTTTTCTAATGCAAAAAGAAACAAAAAATCTCAAATAATTTGGATTCAGTAGGAAGGCCTAATATGACAGAAATAAACCGTGAACTGCAAGTAAGCAATTGCAGAATCAATGGTGTTAACTGCAGAGCTTCACAGTTTGAGGCAAGTAGTGTCGAAGCCATCTCCAGCGGTCAAAGCCAATCGCTGAAGCAGCATCAGTTTCTTCTGGAAACTCCGAGTAGATTCCAATTCGTACAATGTGACAAGATTATTCAATGCGGCTTCGAAAGGAATTTGAAACTGTGATGTGCAATACATTGCGGCAGTTATTTCGAGCAATATATAGTTAAACAGCAACTTTAAATCACTTGCAGCAAACCTATAATCTACGAAAGGAGATCAGTGGCCGCTGCAGAAGGTATGGTGGGTGATAGTAAGGGAGATTAGATCGCATTACTCTCTTCACTTAGCATAGGCAGAAGTAACACAAAAAACTGGAAATGCAGAGGAACACCAACGGGTATTTGCCATTGAGAAATGCACTTGAAGTTTCTGTTTGCATAAATATGGTATTACGGACTGACTCGATTATTGCGCATAGAACTTTTATTGGAAAATAACCAGATATATTTTCTTATGCAATGAAGTTCCTTATACAATGAAAACACCATTACGAGCCGCAAAACCGGATCCTAGACCACTAATTTGACTCGTAACCAAGTGATTGAGCTTCTTCATCATCACTGCACTGGTGACACTTCAATTTATGAACTTAAGCTTGAAGCACTTGCGCAGTTCACACAAACGCAAACGACAGACACCAGACAAGAATCGTATTGGCAAGAAATTCTTGATGTTCATAAAAAACAGCGAAACTGACATAGCAATTTCGTGTGGCATTTATTTTTTCATAGAACAAATATTAAACTAGTGCTTATTTCAAATTTGAGTAAAATTAATAACAGCTATGTAAATTATAATATCACAAGCAACCCCATACTAAGGCAAACTATAAAAAAGTTATGTGCTTGTTTACTTGTTTGTACTTCATTTATGTCATGCTTTACTAAATAAACATGCAAATAACACTCAAGTAATTAGGTTCAAAAGTTTGTTATAATACTCAGACACAACTCACAGGAGGAACAACATCCTCAGATTTTTCTGTTGGAACAAAGTTCAAAGCATTTTCAAGTGTACCGATTGCTTCCTTCAGTCGGCACAAATACAGCAAACACACTGCCTTGTTGTTCTGCGCCTAAATACATGAACACAAAGCAGTAAGAAAAGTGCGAGGTGTTGATTGTTAAGAGGCGCGAAAGTCAATAAATTGTTACAAACCTCGAGGTTGCGGGGATCAATTTCAGCCGCCTGAGAAAACTGCGTCAGAGCATCATCCCATTTATTTGCTCCTAAATAAAGAAGGCCCCTGAAAACAAATGATGCAAAAGATGATGAACCTACCCACTTGCGATAAACCAACAGTTATGACAGGGTATGTTGTATCTTTCATGATATTTTTGTCCTGTATAAAGTTAAGCGTAGCTGGACTTCAAATTGGATAAAGTTTCTGACAAAAAACAGTGGGTTAAATGAGAAGGAAGGAACCATAATGTTTCCCTGCGAACGCATAAATCTCATCATCGCAGAAAGTTCTGCGTTTGATTACAGTGTTTGCTATCAGGTTTGGAAAAATCAGGTAGACGCTTAAGACAAACAAAGTCAAAATTTTCCAACTTTTGTGTCTTTTAATTCACAACTGAATCAGGTGGAAAATCAGGAATACAAGTCAGTATCATCGCAGTAATAGCCGGCGTCAAGAACAACTCTTAGCTACAATAACTGGGCATGAATGAAAGCAATAACTGAGTCTCTTGCCAAATACATTCACAACAGAATAATTTCGCAACCGCAGATCCAAAACGTAAAGAACATGGCAGCCGCAGGAAACGCTCCTCAAAACTCCGAGCAGGAAAATATCCGGGTTAAGACCAGCAGAAAATTAACAGTAGGCTTTAAAGCGAAGAAAAACGTCGAAAGCATCAGTCGCAAAAAACTGTTAAGTATTTCAATGTTTGGAAAGGAACCTTTGTGCCACAGAACTGGCTGCAATTATTTCGAAAAGGATCGGATCTCCAACATCCAGACAGAACTGTAAACTAAGTGCACCTGTTTATTAGCAGTTGCAAGCGATGTTTCTGACTATTTCCGGCTGCTTTCTCGACTTCGGCAAATCGCTGCTGGGCTGATTTGATGTCGCCAACTTGAAGCAAAGCCCGTCCTATTCCGCTTTGGAGAGGTACGAAATCACTGCAAACCACAGAGTATGTGTAGTGCGTTCACCATGCAGCAAAGAAAGCTTTTTTTTAGAATTTAGCCATCCAAAGAAGACGCACCTAGGTCTGAAAGCAATAATGTCCTCATAGGTTTTAATTGCAGCTTCGAACTCTTTCAGTTGAACTAGACTGTTGCCTGTAACACCGAGGTGACGAAAATTGATGAAAATGTGACGCAAAGCACAAAGACAGAGCTGTTGCACTGCTCACCCAAAGCATACAAAACTTTTATCTTCCTGTTTGTCCACAAAGCAATTGATGCATCTTTGTCGTCAGGTTGCAAATCAGTCACCGTGCCGATTTCCGTTTTACCGGAATGAAGATTCTCTATAATCTGAAGAAGCAAGGTGGGATTACTGGGATCAGTTCAGCCGTTCAGAGCTTAGCACCAACATAGAGTCTAAGGCGCAAAAACGGTTTCAAACACTGAAATTCATCTAAAGTAATTTCGAACCCTTACCAAATACAGCTTTTAATAACGTCCATCTATACTAAACTAATTGCGATTTTCATGTAAGCAATCGGAGAAAGATTTCACAAGGACTTTGATGTCGCTCAAAAACAAAACAGAACTTTTACCCAGTCAAATGTGGATGCGACTGGGAGTGTTTGCTCAACGTTCATCCAAAACTACTTTTATTAGTTTATATATCTACGAAACAAGAAGAGATTTAACTTCATGAAACAACATGCAGCACATCATATTTTAGTGCAAATCCACTTCGATGCTTGTTTCATGATGTGAATAGGTAAATTTTTCACAATTAGGTAAAGGTTTTATTCAGTTTCTATCTCCGCGTTTCAAGTAAAAAAGTGGACACCCATCTCTACGCTGCAGTCCTTTGCACGGTTTTTAAGCATTTGCTTCTGTTTTGGCGCTTGTAATGAGAATACCTACGTATATTCAGTACCCACAAAAACTAATTGTTTCAAATATGACTTCTGACATATATCTATATTTTTGAAAAAAACAAAAAAAACACTAAGCATACCCCTCAGCATAAGAAACGGTTTGACCAATGATATTAACACAAAAAAATAATGCAATCGTCTCGTAAAAGCAATCTGGAGTTGACGTTAGTCTTCAGTGTTTAACCAAATTGGTGGTTTTGGTGTTTCACTTGATATTGTACCTTCCAACGCAATTGTATGTTGATTTTTCTGTATTTACAATGTGTAGTATATAGTTAATCGTAATTTGTACTATAGCTGTATTGAACGTGTCCGAAGTCTTTTTCTTTGAATTTACAAGAAAAAGTCGCTAACATGGTAACTAGTGTTGAAAATGTTAAGATCAGGGATTTTGACCTCTTTGCGTAAGTTCAAAACTGCAATTTGCACGATTTCATAAACGAGCTTGTGAAAACCTCATCGCGGACAGCCTGCATCCTGTGTGAATTACAATTCCCCAACATCGGAAGAAATACCAGTTTATGTCAACACTTTGCTGTACTTTCTTTACCATGTTAAAAAGCATACCCAGCCACTTTCCGCTTTGTGGACAATGTGTTGTTCAAAATATATTTTGCTAAAAAAATCAACGGCCGTTATGCGTTACTTCATGAGAAACGACCTTTCAAAGCGCATGGAATAGGTTCTAAGTGGAGACGGTGTGTCGATAATAGCAACACAACTATGTTACAAAAAAGCTAACTAGAAAAAAAAACACAAAATGAGCAATGGCCTTTCTAAACTTCACCAGAAAATTTCCTAACGTTAAAAACTTAATATGGTAATTCCATACAATACCTTATCACAGCATGTTAACAAGTTGTACAGTCTTGCGATTGCCTCTACTGACTTATTCACATGTCTAGGCAGTTCTGCATAAAGCAGCCGCAGTGAGAATGGAACCATGCATCCTTGTCTGCCTGCAATAGTTCCAAAAATTTGCGTTACAACTTCAACATAGCAACCCCGTAACGAGCTCGAAACAACGTACTTGCTTCAGCTATAGTTGTCTACGATACACAACGCAAATTATATTCATATTTATCAGAAAAATTTCTTTTCAAACAATGGAATTTGAACCTAATAATGGCAAAAATTGACGGATTGGTCTATAGTGAACGTAACGGTCTAGCGAACAACACGTTACAGCAGTCTGAGCACCGCCTGCAGCATGTTCCTACATTACAAACAACGGTGATGGGTAGCATTCAGTTTATCAAGTCTTCGGCATGACCCGACCGGGAATCCAATCCAGCTTTGGTGGCGCGTGCACAACCAACTGTACCAATTGGCGGGTTAATAGTGATATGATGAATAGCAATAGCTAAAAACGAGCGGATTCAACCCACGCAAAAGAACAACTGTCCATCATCTTTCGTATTTTTTAGAACCTTCTTGCATAACTTCTTCGAATCACCAACCTAATCCATGAGTTTATTTGAAAAAACGCCGGTTTTTGTAACAATTTGAATTGATTTTTCCAGAGCTGTAAACACTGGATTACACAGTAGCATGGGTTAGTTTCTAGTATTCAACAGGGCTGTGGAGCTGGAACTCAAATTTCAGGCTCCGGTTTTGGCTCCAGAGTGATTTGTTCAATTGAAAATTAAACCATTTGTACTATTGGCACAACTCGTTTGCCACACAAACTAGGGTTGTGTTGCAACCTCTCCACTGGCGTTGCGCTGAATGCGTGGTTCACCACGAACGGAATGAGCGCAAAGCACAACACCCATATATAAGGGCGCGAACAAGCAATAACAGAGTGATCGTGGCGTGTAAGCTCTGCCGATACTAACATGTAAACCAGTGTTTCCCAATCTTTTTTTGGCTAGCGCCCCCTTTTCTGACATACAAATTTCTATCGCCCCCCTACCATGCCTAGCACACGTCAACACACTTTTTTCGTATTCTATATTTGGGATGTTTGAAAATGATTAAAACAAGAATGAGTGCAAAGATGCATTTCACTATAAAACTTAATTTAGTAAATTAACTCAT
>JGI24022J15233_10008994_pt1 | contig 11216 bp, 8 predicted proteins | sample Ectturendosymbi2_FD_15233 | JGI IMG/M metagenome (IMG submission 15233)
CATACCATACCTGTTTCACTTCATCATTTGCAGTTTCATTGCTCAGTGTTTGTATCAGTGGTCGTGTGGATAAGGCGTACATTGCCATTGCTGCATTATCCCCTTGTGACAGTATGTGGTCCCCATTTTCCGGATATAGCATGGTGGGTGTGTTGTAGCTGTTGTGTAGGTATGTGTACATAGGGGGACACAGTCTTTTGATGTTTTCTAGGCTGACTTTTCTGTTGAGTTTGTTGAATGCATTGCCTGCATCGACTTACAGCAGGCATTCACTGCCTTGTTCCTCTTCATAACTTTTCCTTACAGCATGTGTTGCTGCTTCTATGCCTGATTCCAGTCCTGCACATGTCTGCAGTGTTCACACTGCATGAATGATGTCTTCCTTCTGTGAGTCCTATGATTTGTTTTGCCAATGATTCGTTGTAGGCATTCATCTACACCTACTGGCCTAATGCCATTGTCTTTTTTCTTGATTGGAACAAGTCTGCATGTGAGGAGAGTTGATATGTAATTGTGCGGAATGGTGCCCGCTGCAAAACACCTGGCCAGAGTGGAAATTTCGTCAGCTAGCTTTTGTGAGTGTGGGTGCCATATGATTTTGAACAAATCATGTCAATCTGTGTTGGTCCTCCAGACCCCGGTGAGTTTTTGGCATTGGATATGATTTTATCTTGAGTTATGTTTTCAAAGATAACCCTCTCTGTTTTGGTTTCAGGCTTATCAATTATGGCAGATTGTTTTAGTTCCGCCGCTTGTGGATGCTTGTCTTTCAGTTTCTTTTTGATGTCTGTAGTGATGTCATGTTTTCCTTTAATATCATTTTGGCATTATCCACAAATTTAAGGGCCTTTTTCACTTGTCTTTGTAGCGTCAGTCTACAGAATGCTTTCTGGTCTGATTGTTTTGAATGATTTTTTTAGTCTTGTTTAAATAGCTTCACACTCTGAGATTAGTTCTTCTAGCTTTCTGTGTTTCCACCATTCCATTCTTTTGTTCAAGTATTTGACACGTTCTCTGTTTTTGATTTGAGTGATGGCTTCTGGAGTAGTAACGGCAAAAATACTTGACGCATGTTGATTGCTACTGGCTCCCATCTTTTACTGCCGTTAAAGAGTCCTATAAGATGAGACACTTCTGCAACTAATGTTTTTCCAGCTTTTCCTCTTGAGATTTGCATTTAGTTTTTTTTCCAGTTAACAATTGTTTGGTAAGCCGAATTGAGACTTTTTTGATTTGCTTAATGTCTTTCATCTTGCCCCATGCTGTAGATGTTTCCCTTTGGGTGGTTTCCTTATCTTGGTCTTTGCAGCTATCACAGAACCATTTCAATTTGTTATCCCCAGAATTGTCTTCCAAGTATATGGAATATTGATCTTGTGGTATTCCAACACAGATGCAGTGGTACCATTTTGTGCACCCTCCATCACACTCTAGGCCTTCATCAAAGTCGTCAAAAATTTCCTTACAAACTCCACATTCACTCATCCCTGCTGCCCCAGCGGCCTTTCAGAACTTCAGAAAAGGCTTCAATCAGTCTACACTACACATTTGAGGTATTCAAATAGTCACTACCTTAGTTATTTGAAAATTCCCAAAAAGCATCATGAGCCACATGTGTTTGAGACCCTGGTTTAGGTTCAGGTTTAAGTGTAGGATTTAGGTTTAGGGCTTAGGCTTAACATGTGGAAGTGTCTAGGTAGCCAGCTATGGCTACACAAGGTCAAATAACCACTGCTGGCTACCTAGACACTGCCTTAGGTTTAAGTTTAGCGTTTCCTTTTACAGTTTAGTTTTAAGGTATAGGTTTTGGGTTTTACACAGTTGCAAAAACTGTCTGTAACCCTGTGATTCCGCCGGCTCCAATGCCTTGTAAAACGTTCTGTTTTGTCTGTTTTTTATCAACCTGCATTATGCAGAGTGTGTGTGTTTATACTATGGACTTTGTGTCTGGTCACACACAAATAAACAAATAAATTTGCATTGTGACCAGGATGAAATGCTAAATTCAGGTGTATCGGCTTTGTCGCATGACCAATTCTGAAGGCAAAATATATCCTGTCTCTTTTTTATTCCATGCTTTTACAAGAAGTGAGTTATGGAGAAGCTTATGGTTTGTACATTTGTGATTGGCCTATAAATTGACAAAAAAAACTGCAACGAACATACTCCAATACTTAATTTTGAGAAATGCATGTCTCATTTTCTTGTTTATGTTTCAGTGTTGGCAATTGGCAGCTAACTGAAACGTAAATTTACTTCCGTCCAGGGTACATATTTCAAAAAATAAACCTAGCTGAGTATCTTGATAATGAATAAGTTTTATCATAATCAGTAATGCTGCACTGAGGTTATTTGTGTCAACAGTTTCATAGGTTTTGGTTGTAGCAGTGTATTTTGTTCTTATACATTTACATAAGAAGTTTTAACACCAACATGAGACTCATTGCTGTTTTGGTTATTCTTGTTCCTGCCACTGTACAATGTGCAAGTTTCACAAAAGGGCAAGACTTTTATAATATTGTGAAAGTTGTGAACCAGATGAACACCACATGGCAGGTATTTCTTTTTTTAGACCAAGCTGAGTATGTGTAACCACTTAACTTGCAAAACTTGCAATTTTTCATAGGTGATAAAGGAATATGCATTTAAAATTTTAGTTCCGATTTACTTTTAATTGTTATACTGTTTTTATGAGTGGTACTAGTTAGCCTTCAATTTTTCTTGAAATGGGCTTGACATCATTTTAAGCCAATGTTTTTTTGCTATTGTATCATTACTCTGCCTGGCTGTGGTTACTGTGATTTCTATTTTAATTGGAAAAATCAGTTGGTACTATTGGTTGTGAGTACCAACTATGCTAAGTATATAAGCTGCGGTCTGCCAAACTCAGAGCCACATATGGACTCAAAATATAGTTGTGCTAGTAGATCTTTGGACATGGTGTGCATAAGCATTCTTTTATCTGTTTGCAAGTTACTGTTACACATAGAGATCATGGTCTATAACAGTGATTCTTAACCTTTCTTCTACAACACCTCCCTTAATTAATTTCCTTTGTTTCAACCCCCCTGATTTAAATAAGTGAATCAGATGGAAATCTTCCCCATTGAAAAACTTTCCATACTGTAGAGTGTGCAAGGGCTTGTGCTTGTGCCCCACTGGGGAGAGCATTCCCCCAGCTAAGAACCACAGGTCTGTAAAGTTAAGGTTGATCTCAAGATTAGAATCACTGATAAAAAAGTATTTATGTTTAGCAATTGGAATTGTTAATTTAAATGAAAAGCAGTTGTATGTTGACTTATTTTTAATGATTGCAGCAGTGTTTAGGCTGCATATTAGTAATTCAAAGTCATGAGCAGTGTGCGAAAAGTTAAGTTTGTGCATTTGTATGTGCTTTGTTTGCTTTTCTGTAATTTTGTATATTATGCCTCTTCTGTAGTACCTTCACATTTCCATTTGCTCAGCTTCACTGAATGTGGACATGTTTTCAACCCTTTCGTTTTTTTCCTTTGTTAATGTGCTTTGTTACTAACTTCTGTCTGATGTTTGATTTTACACTTTTGTCACGTTTTTCTCTCGATTAAAACATCCTCAATTTAGTAATGATTTGTGCCCAAAATATGGCTTGCTCAGTAGCTGACCCATAAGGTATTTTGTCAATCCTGTGTGTCTCAAATAGGCAGTTTACAACAATTTGCAAAATTCTTGATGTCTTGTTTTTTTGAATTTCTTTACTTTTATGACACACAGTCAATTTTCTTTTCCATTGTGTTTTGTTTCTTTTGCATGGTTTCAGTCATAAAAATTATGCATAAACCTACCTACCTTCCTGACCTTTCTGGTATCTTGCTCAACCACTAAGTGATAAAATGTGGGTGCAATTTTACTGAAATCCTGTACAACTATTTTTGTTGAACAAGTAGTGGTTTAGGCTGTCCTCACCCTGTTCTACATCTATGTATCTGGCTAAATAAAGCAATATTTAAAATGTAGAGCTGCTGAATGCATGACACTATAAGGCAAGAAAGTATCTACTGGTGTTCTTTGTTGTTGTTTGATCAACTGCTTCTAACCTGCTATGCATAAAATAATTTGGTCCACTGTGTGTTGTTACATCTACATATACTTGTGTAAATGCGTTTTCTTTTGTAGGCTGGACACAACTTTGATCCTGAAGCGTATGTTCCTGAAGATTTGAAAATATTATGCGGTGTAAAGCAAGGAAAAGCCAGCGTGGGTTTGGACGTTCTGTGAGTTTCTTGAACTTGTTACTTTTATGTCGAGACATGTGATGGTTAATGAAAATGTCTTGGTAAATCTGGAATAGTTAAACCTGATCATCACTGAACTTTGTGTTGGAACAAGGAAACCAGGGTGTTTGGCAAAAAGGTTGAAGTTAGCTATCGGTTGTTGATGACCTTTTTCGTCATTCATGTGAATTTTTTTGAAATTTATCTGATATTTTGTTGCTTTCAAATTTTCAATTACCAGTCGATAAATTTTCACGTCTCTGTCATGGGTGTTTCCACGAAGCCACTGTTTTGAAGTTTGAACCAGGTTCTCGGAAAGTTACGTTGACTGTCTTGTTCTCAGAATAGTTTTTAGCAGTTTCGACTGCATCACAATTTGACAATGGTGAAAATCGTTTTAGTTTCCATGATGTGAATGCAGCTGCTCTTCCAGACACTTTTGATTCACGAAAACAATGGCCCCACTGCCCATCAATACAGAAGATAAGAGATCAGGTATGTTTACCTTCGCAATATTCTTTCATTTTAAGTACATGCTAAGAGTAAGTTTTCTTTCAACAATTTATACTCCGGCATGTAGGCCTGGACTGGTTTTGCAGTTGGTTGCAGATACCACAATCTACCGGGAAATTAGCGCTGGCTGCCACTGTCGTGAGTCGTGACGTATGTAGCGGATACCTACTTCCCTTGGCTGGTGTTTTTCTCTGGCTGCGCTAGTGCACTGAACATACGGCAGGACAGTAGAAACGTTTGCGAGTTGCAGGCGCGTTGCGAAGCAAGGAAGCTCTTCTATATTATACTTTTGCAAGTGGTCGTTCTTTGCCACAATTACGATAAAGTTATAGTCGCCTCCATGTGCTCAGCCATTGATTACATGATGTCGATTTTTGCATGTGATCGTTACATGATGAAGGTCACATTAAAATTTGAATGCTACACTTCGCATAAGAACAAGAGCTGACTTCTGACTGGGCTCGGCTGTGACTAGTAGAAGTTACTGTAAGACTTCCTTGCTTTACCTAACCTATGAGTCTACGAAAAAAACTTTAAAAGTTTACGAAACTAAGTAAATGTGCAGAATTAGTGCATGCGAAAGACTTTATCCGGCTTTTTCTATTTTTGATTATCACCGCTTGAAAGAAACTATGTTTTAGGTTTCCAGCGGCTATAGAGAAAAACATCAAAGACAGCTTCCTGTTTTACTACCTACTATGTGCGGTTGCTCCAAAATAAATGCACAGAGTTTGTGCACGTGAAGCGTTTTCTCCGCTTTTTCATTTTTATTTCTTCAAGGAAACTGTGTTTTAGGTTTCCAGCGGCAATGGAGAAAAACATCAAAAACAGCTTTCTGTTTTAGCGCCAAGTGCGCGCGGTTGCTTCACTGTAAATGCAAAATTTAGAAATACTCATAATTTTAGGTGCACTACTGTCACCCTCCATGCACTCAAGTTACTTATGGGAATTGTTTTCATAAAAGCAAATTCCTGATATTTGCATCTTCAACAGAAAAAAATTAAACACTTTCCCAGAACAAGGGTTTTGTCACTTCCGACCCACCCTGTTTGGTTCGCCGCTAGTGACACAGTGTGTGGATTGCCAGCGACACATTCCTTATAGTGTGTGGGGGTTGCTAGAGACCCATACACTCTCCAAGCATGGTTGGTCACTCTATATTGGTCGCTAGCGAACCAGCTGGGAAATACTACTAAAATGCATATGAGTTGCTAGTGGCCCAGTTACGTAATGACTGTTGAAAAGCTTAGGCCATTGAGAGCGCAAGCTCCAAGTATTTACGTTTTTTTGGAGAAAATTGTGCAATCGCTCTCGAACTATCCACTGCCTGGTCGGCTTTGATTCCGACGTATTGGTCAAGCATATTTGATGCATACAAACGTCTGCGGAATAAAGAACTGTTCAGTTGATTTTTTTCGCCTTATTTGCACGAAGTACTTAATAGAAATTAGTGTTTAAAAATAGTTTTCACAGCTTTATGTTGAATTTTGGAGCGACAAACCTGTAGACACGTGCCTAAAGAACCTCACGCAGTTTGAAGCTTTCTGTTCCTGGCTATACCATAACTTCACGAAGCCAATACTGATAATCATGCATACAACCGATTAGATTGTGCTCTGCAAAACACACGCGCAGTGTAAATCCTGAAAGAAGGCATTTGAGGAGATGTTGGAAACAGCAACTTCGCTGAAGTAATGAAGAGCCCATTCACATTTTGATTAAACTACACTTCATGAGCTAAATTTCATTAGAAATTCAACATGCGACGAAACCTTTGTTTTGCCAGGGATCGTGTGGATCGTGTTGGGCTTTTGCTGCTGTGGAAGCCATGTCAGATCGCGCATGCATTTTCAGCAATGGAAAAACTTTGTTGGAAATTTCCGCTCAAGACCTGTTGACCTGCTGTGGTTTTCTTTGCGGAGATGGGTATGGGTTATCCGTCGCTTTGTGTCTGTATAAGAAAAACCCAATATTCGCTGCGGATGTATGAGTTGATTCTTTCGCACGCCATATTTACTGTAGATACCGGTCTGATCCTGTTTTGGGATAAATGTATTCATCTGCACGATTGCTGATCATGAATCACGTTGAATTGAATCAGTAATTAACTGAGTTTTATGGATTAAATTCCTTGTCAGAACTTTTATTAGTTTCAAGCATAACTGCTGTAATTTCAAGATGGGCTAAAGTCGGAGTAGATTTCTTGTTCATATCGCCGTTTTGTGCTAAATCCGAAGTTTCTCTAAAGCAGGGGTCACAACAGTTTTGAAACTGAGAGATATTTCTTGGTACAGATTCATGCGAAGGGCTACCAGTTTGATACACACACCTCTGAAATAAAAATTTGCTCAATTTGTCTTCAATTATGTTATCATTAACAAAACACAGATATTCATCAATGTGAAGACACTGATCATATTTATCCTATTGTCAGAACAGGCCCGCGGGCGATGGTCCGTGCGGGCGACCTGGTTCCCGCGGGCACCATGTTGGTGACCCCTGCTCTAAAGCAACGTCCGTGTTTTGGCCATCTTTTTAACTCCTGACTGTTCCATTGCTGGGAATCCACTTTCGGTTCCTTTCTACTGAAAGCCACGTTGCTTGTTTTTGACCAAAGTCCAGATGATGCCTGTCGGTGTATCCGACTGACGTCGCGCAATCACTTCAGCAAGATTTAGTCAGCGCCCGCGGAAACTAGATGTCGGTAGGTAATGGATCAAGGTCTGTTGCTACGCTGGCATCTGGAAATGCCCTTGTTCGCAGCTGCAACGGAGGCTATCCTCCCGAGGCGTGGAAATACTGGGTCGAAAATGGTCTCGTGACTGGTTTCTTGTTTGGAGACCACCATTATTGCCAACCATACTCAATCCCTCCCTGCGAGCACCATGTTGAAGGTTAGTTAATGCGCTTTGCATAATTTTCACTTTACCTTTTACTAACGTCCTTGTGGACTTTCGCAAACGTGTGTGCGTGACGCGGTTGAAGCTGGCGCCAACATACTGCGACGATAGAAAGTAGAGCACGGTTTGAAGTCAACCGCGTGCATTCCACGAAGATTGATTTACTGCGCCTTTTCAGTGAGAACAAATCAACTCAAAGGTAATCTTTCTTTGTGTGTGCAGTCAACGTCCTAAATAGATTGGATGTTGTGCAGTGGTTGCATTGCTCTCCAGTGGGGCAAACAATGAAGCGTTCTTCAACCGCAACCGTCGTGGTTGTTTTCTAGGTTGTCAAGAGACTTTTGCTCTTGTGGCGCTGACCAATCGCATGTTAACAAAATCCCAATGAGGAAAAAAATTTGATCTCACTAGCAAATAATTGCCAACCTGCAAACAATGGGAGGGATGGCGCACCGTGTTTACGCGGTTTCATTTGCTTTCTCATCAGATGACTAATTGCATGGACGTTGAACCTTACCACTTCAATTCTTTGACATCACGATGGACCAGTGCTGAGAAATTCGGCGACTTAGTGCTGCTGAAGTGGTTTGAAAGAAACAGTCGACTCACGCACACAAATACACACATGTCTGCTGCGAGGCTGTGCAGGTTACGAATATCACGAACAAAAATGTTTTGTTCGCTCAGATTTTTTCATGCCTGCAACTGCAATGCGCAACTATCCAGTTTGTCATATTCTTATACAGGGAGTATCTCTATATTGATTTGCAAAAGGTTCGTCATAAATATTTATTCAAAAGCAACAGCGCGTTGCAAATGCACTGGTGATTCTTGACTATCGCTTAACAGAACGTTTCACGGCAGAAGAGCCCCAAGGCAAAATTATACGATAGCGACTGCATGCGATGTACGACTAATAACCCATGCAGTTGCATGAAGAGTGCATAAAGTATTGTCGGCAAAGGTCTTGATACTGAATTGCACTTAAACAGTGTACGTGTTTGATAAGAATGCTGCTAGTTAAAAAGTACCTCAATCACCGATTTATTTCACAAAAATACTCAATGTTAAAAACTACCCTAGTCACTACCTGTTCTCCGATTGGTTTGACCTAATATGTCGTAAGTTTACGATAGCGCGACAAAAGTGCTCCAAAGGGTTGGATTACCACTGGTCTAGTCATGCAAAATTCCATATGGTTTAAGTGACAAATTCCACATGGGTTAAATACCGGTTCATCTTTCTCTCGACACAGTTTATTTTGTCCAAGATACTCCGCATGCGCTATATGTTTAATGAAATTGTCCGTTTAGGTAAAAAATTGTTTGAGTAGAGCTTTTGCAAAATGCTGTCTCCAACGCTTTGGCAAAAAATGAACTTGATATTTGAGTGATGGGTTCTCAAAAACCCTATCGTTATTTTTTTAACTTCCAGTTTTCGGCGGCTTCTACAACAGAGTTGTAAACAGGCCTCATGTTGAAGCCCGAACCCGGCCCGAAATGACAAGCTCGAGCCCGGCATTTATTTTTTAAGCCCGATTTAGCCCGAAAGCCAAATTTACCGTATGAGTCAGGTATGCGCAACTGCGGGGTATCAAAAACGGAGTGTGCGGGTGTAGTTGCAGGTACACGTTTTTATCACACCCCAAATAGCAATCAACTTGAACAAAACATCAGCTTAAACAAGCACAAACTCAGCGTGTTAGTCAATGCCAATACTGCGGAATGTATTGTTTCTTAACATAAAAAACGCTATCACGAAACTATCCACGATGGCGCTATAGGCATGAAAGGAACTATTTAGGATAGCGCCATAGGCACGAAAAACCAGATTGTAGGCCATCGTTTCTTAACACAGCCCAAGAATCGCGTAAGTGATCGATCTTTTCTATGCAGTGCCATCGCGTGCTAATTTCCTCACCGCTGTCGCCTTCAAAGTGTGAGACTAATCCGAGAAGAGAACAAAAGAATGCAGCTGTGTTTGCAAATGGAATTAGCTGAAGAAAAATCACAATCACTTCACTCACAGAAGTCACCGCAGTGAGCAGAACAAATGCACTTCAAGAAAGAAAAAAAATCGTTACTTCCAATGGTATAAAAAACTTGTGTATGCAGGCCCGAAATCGGCCCGAAACATTTTCACAAACTTTAAGCCCGAAAAGCCCGGCCCGACTTACAACTTTGTGCCACAGACTGAGCAAGCTTTTAAAAATCAGCGAAGAAAACAGTTTGAAAATGGGCTTTTACAGCTTTTGGATGCAATTAACTCCTGTCGCCGCTGTAATGAACCGTAGTTAGCGCCAGGAGTGCAATACTCGCAGTGCAAATTCAAAAAACCTGGGACGGTTAAATCACAGTCGTTTTGTTTGCCACAGTCACGTGCTCGTTTTACAGCGGTCACGAGTTGTGCTTGGCGATGTTACTACATGGTGCTACAGACTGAGCAAGCTTTTAAAAATCAGCGAAGAAAACAGTTTGAAAATGGGCTTTTACAGCTTTTGGATGCAATTAACTTCTGTCGCAGCTGTAATAAACCGCACTTAGCGCCAGGAGCGCAATACTCGCAGTGCAAATTCATAAAACCTGGGGCGGTTAAATCACAGTCGTTTTGTTTGCCACAGTCACGTGCTCGTTTTACAGCGGTCACGAGTTTTGCTTGGCGATGTTACTACATGACGTAAGCTGTTCACATGAACATGCAGCATTTGCAATGCTCGGCGTTATTTGTGCTGAAGTTGCACAGGGCATGAAATTTCCACCGTAGCAAAGTCGCCTGAAACAGCGAAATGGCGCCTATTGTAACCTTCTGTTACGTAAACTCCTCAGTTATAATGAAAAATGCACAACTACTGCACAACTACTCGCCTATCGTTTAATCTCAAATTGATCATAAACCATCAGTGACGAAAATCATTCACTTCAGCGAAGCAGTCGTGATGTTTGTAAAATCACAGCATCAGTGACTTTACCTTACGAGCAGGCCTTATGCCTTTTCCACAGGAAAACGAGAACAGTAAATCGGCCTTGTGCCTTTGCAGCGTAAATACAGCAAAACGGCCTTTCGCCTTACACAGGAAAAAAACAGCAAATCGACCTTGTGCCTTTACAGTAAATCAACTTTGTGCCTTGTGCCTTCTTTGCGACAGTGGCTGAACTAACTTTAATCGTTGAGTCGCGAGGCACGTTTGATTACGCCAATCGGCGAAGAGGTCTAGAGCAATGACAACAAATCTCGAAGTGACCGTAACACCTATGAAGTCTTGCGCAAGTACCTGGAGAATCACATGTGGTACTAGTACAGTCAATTGTTTGCAAATAATTAATTGTGTGCAAGCGACACTACCACGAATAGTTGTTTTAAAGGTCATTATCACGTGGACAATGAATTACGTTGTGCCACTTCCACCAAGAGCGTTTCTCGTAGAGAGGAAACCTCACCCGCCGTAACATATTTTCAAATCATTATAATCCAACAAGAAATTGCAATTGTGTAACCCAATGTCACAAAAATGCCTCATTTTTTTATATAAGGTGCACTTACATGTAAGATGGTC